>Ga0210044_10000456_pt1 | contig 61963 bp, 41 predicted proteins | sample CryGey13umfilter_2_FD_183959 | JGI IMG/M metagenome (GOLD analysis project Ga0210044, IMG submission 183959) | Groundwater microbial communities from aquifer in Utah, USA - Crystal Geyser 4/9/14 3 um filter (SPAdes) (version 2) | ecosystem: Environmental > Aquatic > Deep subsurface >...
AGCTCGCTGCGCCCGCAGCTCCTCTCCCAGGCGTCGTCGAGCCCGTCGCCGTCAAGGTCCTGGGCGGTCGGAACGATGTCCAGGGCGAGGTCGCTCTCGGTGTCGTCGGGCATCGTGAGGTCGAGTGTCGCATCCACGCCCACGTCGTCGCCCAAATCCCCGCTCACCGCGTCTTGCCGGATGCGGGTGTCGCTCTGCGTGGTCACGTCGGAGCCGTCGGCCTCCGTCGACGACTTCCCGTCGTCGCAAGCTGGGAGCGCGAGGATCCACAGGGCTAGAAGCAGGAAGAAGATCTGACGAACAGGCATGAGCGTCCTCGCTGGCACGAGTTGAATCCCCTCAAGCATAGAGAACCCCGCCTCTGACCTCCAGCGTCCGGCCGGCCAAACCGCCAAACTGCGAAATCGCGAGCGACGCCACTAGGGCTCGGCGAGGACCACACCGACGAGGTCGTACTCGCTGGCGTCCTCGATCTCCACCTCGACGAACTCGCCGGGGCGCACGAACGAGCCGCCATCTTCGAACGAGAGGTAGACCACGCCGTCGATCTCGGGCGCCTGGCCGTAGTAGCGGCCCTCGAGGACCAAGGGATGCTCGTCGCTCGGTCCGTCCACGAGCACCTCCAGCCGCTCGCCGATCATCTTGCGCATTTTCTCTTCGTGGATCCCTTGCTGAATGGCTAGGAGCGCGCCGCGCCGCGCCTCTGCGACCTCTGGGTCGACCTGGTCGGGCATCTCGGCCGCTGGCGTGCCCGGCTCGGGGCTGTAGGCGAAGGCGCCGACGCGGTCGAACCCCACGTCCTGAATCCAGTCGGCGAGCTCTTGGAATTCGGCGTCGGTCTCACCGGGGAAGCCAGTGATCAGCGTGGTGCGCAAGACCATGCCGGGCACCGCCCGCAGCTTGTCGATGAGCTCGAGCTGCTTCTCCCGCAGCACGTTGCGCCGCATGGCCTTGAGGATGCGGTCGGAGATGTGCTGCAGGGGCATGTCGATGTAGGGCAGGACGCGGTCGCTGTCCTTGATGAGGGAGAGCAGCTCGTCGGTGAAGTTCCAGGGATAGGCGTACATGAGCCGCACCCAGCGCAGGCCCGGGATCGTCTCGAGCCCTTCCAGCAGCGTGATGAGCGAGCGGTTGTCGCCCAGATCGACGCCGTAGCTGGTGAGATCTTGGGCGATGAGCACGACCTCTTTGATCCCCTGTGCGGCGAGCAGGCGGGCTTCGCCGAGCACCTCGGTGACCGAGCGCGAGCGCTGCTTGCCGCGGATCTTGGGGATGATGCAGAAGGTGCAGGAGCGGCTGCAGCCCTCGGCGACCTTCAGGTAAGCCGAGGCGCCGCGCATGCTCTTGACACGCGGGGCGTTGCCGCCGTCGTACAGGAAGGAACCTTCGGAGATGTAGGTGCGCTCGGGCAAGTCGCGCTGAAGGGCGGCGGCGATCTTGTCGATGTCCGAGGTGCCGAGGAAGAGGTCGACCTCGGGCAGCTCGTCGGCGAGCTCTTTGCCGTAGCGACTGGGCAAGCAGCCCGTGACCACGAGGTTCTGGCAGCGGCCCTCGGTCTTGTAGTCAGACATGGCGAGGATACTGTCGATGGACTCGTCGACGGCCGACTGCAAGAAGCTGCAAGTGTTCACGACGATGGCGTCCGCCAGCGCGGGATCGTCGGTGTGCTCGAACCCAGCCGCCTGCATTTGGCCGATCATCATTTCGGCGTCGACGCGGGCTTTGGGACAGCCGAGAGAGACGAGGTGAACCTTCTTCTTGAGCACCATGGGGATCCTGGGCGAAGCGCGTGCATGGGGTCGAAAGCGGCCCTTGCTATAGCAACGCCCCTCGGTGCTGTCCAGGTCTGGTGCGAGAATCGCGGCTTCACGTGACTTCGAATGCGATGACTACAGGCTGTTCGCGGCGCCCGGCGTGTACGCACAGGTCTGGAACGCACCCGTCCCGTCAGGGATGCGGCAGTAGCTCGGCTCGGCGGCGCCGCCACTCCACTCGACGAAGTCGATGATCTTTGCGTCAGGGTCGCGCAGTGTCAGGACGTCGGCCGCGCCCAGCCCGAAGAGGCTGGTGATGTCGACCATATGGCGCTGTCCTGGGGTGAGCGTGATGAAGCCCAGCCGTAGAGTGCGCGTGGCGTCTTCCCGCATGCGGTCGCTCAGGGTGTAGCCGTCGAGGAGGACGTCAGCGCTGCCAGCGTTGTAGAGCTCGACCTGATCTTCGAGGGAGGAGGCCTCGTTGATGACGAGGTCCGAAGCGTTGGGTTGGCACGCCGAGTGATCCACGGAGGCGCAATCGGTGCACACCAGCGAGCCCGAGGCGAAGCCGATGGTCGAGCAGGACGCGTCGCCGTCGCAGGCTTCCCCAGCGTCGACCACAGCGTTGCCGCAGGTGGTCATCGCGATGTTCGCGGCCGAACGAGTCGGCAAGCAGAGCGTAAAGGCTCCTTCGCCGTCAGGAATCCGGCACCAGGTGCGTCCACCAGAGGCCGAACCCGTCGTCCACGAGGTCTCATCCGCGATCTCGCCGGTGGGCGAGAGCAAGCTGGCCATCTCTGCTGGACCAAACCCCCAGAGGAGTGTGGGGTCAACCTCGATGATAAGGCGCTCTCCGGCAGGCAACGTCGCCTTTCCGGCCAGGGTGCTCACGTCGAGGACATGGGCGGGGTTCGAGTCGGTCAGCTGCCAACCCACGAGGTTCGCCTCGGCGCCCACGGCGATGAGCTCGATCCAGTCGTTTCCGCCATCGGGATCGCCAGCCAGAACCTCGTTGAGCCGCAGCTCGGACGTCCCGCAGTTCGTGCAGTCGCCCTGGGTCGCGTCGGTTCCATTGTTGCTCCCTCCACCGTCGTCGCAGGAGAGGAGCCAAAGAGCAGAAACGAAGAGCAGCAGGGAGAAGCGAAACATGTTCATGTGCGGGCTCCAAACGTGGAGGAGTTGAGGACCCCTAGTAGTAGTCAACTCTGGGCCAACTTCCAAGGCCCCATTCGGCGGTGGTCTTTTGGGCGTCGCGGAGACTGTAAGGCGCACTGGGGGCTGGTCGTTGAAGGGGGGTCCTCGCCACACAAGGAGCCCTGACATGTCCAAACTCACGCTGTTCCTCCTCGCTCTCCTCGTCGCGCTCACCCCAACCGGCTGCGGAGCGGCCCGCAGCGCCATGGTCCCCGAGCTCGCGCCCCTCAACCTCGGTCAACCCGTCGAGGCTAACTACTTTACTCGCGACAAGACCGGCGGAATCGCTGAAGGCGACCTAATTACGCTGCTCAACTCGCCGGTCTTCCTCGAAGAGGACACCCGCATCGGCGTCGTGCCCGTCGCCGTCGCCTACGAGATGGACGAAGACCTGCCGCTGACCGAGGTTCCCCGAACCCTCAGTGAGGCCCTGGAAGAGACCGGCTTCTTCGACGTGGCCAGCGAGCTCTCCACCGATTGGCCCACGGACGCCAGCGTCGCCGGCCTGCGCGAGCTCGCCGGCCGCTACCGCACGCGCTACCTGCTCCTCTACCGCCATCGCTTCGCCGACGAAGAGTACACCAACCCCTGGGGCTGGACGTACCTGACCGTGGTCGCCATCCCCTTCGTTCCCGCCACGACGATGTCCACTGCTGGCGTGCTCGAAGCCTCTCTCTTCGATGCCCAAACGGGAACCGTGTTGTTCACGGTCTTCGAGCGAGTCACTGGAGAAGGCGACTACAACATCTGGCACAACGAGCAGAAGCTGCGCGAGCTCAAGGGCGACCTGCTCACCAAAGCCGCGAAGAATCTCTCGAAGCAGGTTGTCGGCAAGGTGCACCGGTTGGTCGCGGCGCGGCCTGACGAGCGGTCGAACGTGAGAGAGGCGTCCGTGCGACAGGCGCCGAGCGAGGTCGTCGCGGCTCAGTGATTCTAAAGCGCCAACTGCTAGGTTTTTACTCCGGCCCCCTCCCCCCAACCCCTCCCCCAACCGCCCCAACCGAGGGGAAGTCCAGCTTCGTTGTTCGTGAAACGACTCGTGGCGGGAGAAGCCGTCGTCGAGCTGCACGCCGAGGAGGACGCGCTGCTCGCCGTCGAACCCCTCGCGCGAGCACGTGGGGGTGCCGGCCACACAGGAGCCACCGGCTTCGTCGCAGGTTTCTTCACGGGTGCAAGCCACGCCGTCCAAGCAGTCCCTCGCTGCTCCTTGCAGGTTCCCGAGGCACAGACTTCGTCGATGGTGCAGAACAGCCCGTCGCTGCAGAGCGCGCCATCGGCGCCGCACCAATGGGTCGCGGTGCCTCAAAAGCCCTTGCCCCCCCTCTTCGAAGCTGCTAATCCTTGTGCCTTCTGAGGGTCGAGCTTGCAGGAAGGTCTAGCTTGGTGCTCTGCACTGTGGTCGGCGTAGCGCCGCCCGAGAGTTTCCTACGCATCGCGTCACAAGGAAGGCTATTCCAGAACGTTGCTATCGGGCGATGAGCACCCGATCGGCGACGGGCTGGGGCAACCGCGCCAATCGTGGTTCCGTACGCCGATCGGGTGCTCATCGCCCGGCAAGTTCGGTGAGCCTTCCATGTCCCAGGTCTAGTAGTAGGCCCTGCGACTCGACCCTAAGGAGTCGTCCGGGAACAAAACGAAGAGGCCGCGCTCGAAAGAGCGCGGCCTTTTTCTGGAGTTTGTGCACTCGTGGTTTCGAGCGGTCGGACGCGGTTCCACGTCGTGGCTTCGGGCGGTCGGACGCGCGGCCCAGCGCTCCTCACTAGGCAAGGCCAGTGTCCATCTTGAAATTGCGTGTTTTGCTGAGATCGGTGGAAAATGAGACCGAACTCTGAACTCTTTCCAAAGGACATCTTGTGAGTGCCCGTTCGGAAATGCACCAGGTGCAAGGAGCCGATAACCGAGCGACGCAGGCGTACACAGGCATGCCGGGGCGCGAGGGCGGAATGCGACGCCGCAGATGTGGGATTTGCGGACGGACACTAGTCGTCCATGAGGCGTGCCTCGGTCGCCTCCTACTCTCCCCAACCCGCGAAACGTGATGAGCGCCCTCTCCGCTCTGCTCATAGGGTTCCTGCTGCTTGTTGCCCTCTTGCTCTTGTTCTCCCAACGAGACACCGAGGGCTCGGCGACGAACATCCCACGGATTCGTGGCGCCCTGCAGCCTCGCATCGCGCGACACATCGACGCGCTCGCCAGCACCGACCCGGCAGTCTGCAAGGCCGCTCAGAACGCCCTCCTCAGTATGGGCGCAGGGATCATTCCCTACCTGCTCGCCCACCTCGAGCGCGTGGACTCGGCGCCCTTCGAGCTCACCGCCGCCCAACAACTCAAGATCGAGGCTCTGCTCGCCGATTTCGGGCCGCAGACCATGGTCCAAACCCGACGGTTTCTCAGACGGGTTCACAGAGTCTCTCCTGTCTTTCCTGCCCTCTTGAGAGTCTTGCAGGGCATCGCCCCCGACTTTGTCGATGAGGTCAGCTCGAGAGGGGACGAGTTCCCATTCTCGCTGCTCGCCCCGTTCGTCAAACACGTCCATCGACAGTCCAGTGAGGAGGAGTTCCTCGAGATCATCGCTCGCAGCGAGGGAGACTCCTTTCTCGTCGCGTGTCTTCCGTTCCTGAGCGAGGAGCTGGTCGACCGACTCGCGACCATCTCCGCGGCGCGGGCCGCGGACATTAGGGCCTTGTGGTTCAGGGTCGCGCTGCAGCCCATCGCGCTGCCGACCGACCCGAGGCCCAGACTCGACGAGAACGCCCTGCGAGAACTCTTGGAGGCAGAGACCAACACCGCGGCCGAGGTCGTCCAGCTCGCCGCGAACCTAGCCGACCCAAGGGTGCACGAACGCTTCTTTCGTCTGATCGCAGCCAGGGAATCAAGCACCGAGGTCGCCTCGACCGCCTTGAGAGAGCTCGCTCGCGCAGGGGTCAGAGATCTGCAACCGCAACTCAACCGGCTCCTCCGCGCGCCACAACTCGGGCAAGCCGATATCGACAGGCTGCGCGTGATGGCGCTCTTCTGCCCGGAGCCTGCGGCCCAGGCCCTCACCATATCGCTGCGCAGCGAGACTCCGCGCGTCGTCGTTCGGGCCGCGGAGATCCTCTGCGTGTTGCCCCTCGAGAATTACGTCCATGCCTATCTCAAAGCGTTGGGCCGACACCGCTACAGTCCCCTCGAGCCCATTCTCGCTGCGCCGATCCTGGCTCGGTGGGAGGTCCTCTCCGACAAGGTGGTCGAGGCGGTCGAACACGACGACCGAGAGATCCAGCTCACCGCAGTCGAATTGGTCGCGGTTTACCCGGGCCCGTCGGTTGTCCCTAGACTCCTCAAGGTGCTCGGCAACCAAGACTACTTCACTGAGGTCATCCTCAACGCCCTCGAGGTGATGGGGCCGTCGATCCTGGTCGAAGGCCGAAAGGCGCTGCGTCATGGCGTCGCTTCCGTCGACGGAGACCTGATGCAGCGCAGACTCGAGCTCCTTGAAGCGCTCGAGCAACTCGCAGCCACGAATGGCGGAGAGTCGGGTGGAACCCGCGCAGGACGGGTCCAACACCCGCAGGCCACGAAGTCCGACACCCACGCGACGCGCAAATGAGCTACCGCTCGCTGAGTGTGCTGTGGGAGAGAAGGTGGTGCAGCTGCGGATCGTGCTCTCCGTCGAGCACACCTCTGGGGTCGTCCAGGACGGTCGAGTCGATGATTCCTTGATGGGTCGCGCGCTGAAGTCGCCCCTCGAGGTTCAAGTCTTCGAGAAGCAAGGTGATGGCGCGCTGGAATGGAGTCCCGTCGAGCACGGCGTCCATGAGATCGACCGCGTGGGCGCGGGTTCGCCCGAGCTCGGCGCGATACCCGAAGTAGGCGGTGCGTGCCATGTGCAGGTCGCTGTACAAGCCGACCAACAAGAAGATTCGATACAGGGTCTCGTCGAATCGCTCGCCCAGCAGCTCGAGCAGCCGCCGAGCCGCCTTCCCACCGACGTCCCCAGCGAGGTGTCGCTGGCACAAGAGCGCAAACGCCAGGTTGATCTCACGCCAGAGCAACCCTTCGATCAGGGCGCTCCCTACAGGCACTTCCTCTCCACGTCGGACGCGGCTGGCCAGGGATTCGAGGGTCCGCCCTCGCACCACGGGTGAGGGATCGGAGAGCCCACGGCTGGGATCGACGTCCGGATTCCAGCCCTGCGAGTCTTCTCCTAGTGGCATCTCGGAGAGGTGGGGAGGCGGCGCGACCGCCACGCGACGGCGCAGACTCCATTCGTCCTGGCGGCTGAGGCTCTCCCATTGGGTTCCAGAGGTCACTAGACCCAGACGGTCGCTGTAACTGCGGGCTCCAAAGAGCTCGCCCTCCTCTGGACTAGGGGTGTTCTGGGCCTGCTTTTGCCGCAGCGAGGTGTAGAGTTGGTCCGCGTAGAGCTTCCCGATGCGTCCCGCGAAGAGGTGCCAGACGAGCAGCACCCCCAACAACCCACCGACGAGGTAGGGCAAGGGCAGCTCGTTCAGGGAAGCAAAGGGAATGAGCACGAGACCCGCAACGATCGCCCCTGCGGGGTTCATCGCCCCGCGGATAAAGACCTTCGCTCTGTTCCGGTCGACGTACGGGATCGGGGAGACCACGACCTCGTTCGCGCTGTTCTGGAACGTGAACCGCAACAGTCCGTCCGTCAGCTTGAGCGCCACGATGGTGATGAAACCAGGGATCCAACCCAGCACCAACGTCCCCAACATGAGGCTGAGGGGCAGCACGCGGAAGATCTTGCTGATGCCAAAGCGATCGATGGCCCAGGCGACGACGAAGAGCTGCAGCACGAGGTTGCCCGTGTTCGCGATGGCGTTGAAGTAGCCATAGAACACACCGATCTCTTCCTTCGTGTAGGAGGCCTGCAGGGCCCCTTTGAATGCGTAGTCCACGATGTTGGTGACGAAACCCGCAAAGAACACCGTCGCAGCCAGGCCCATCAGGAGCTTGCTCTTTCCGACGGTCGTTACGCCTTCCTTGAGGATCTTCCAGAGCCCGTCGTCCCCGTCGGACAAGAAGCTCCTCGAGGGTGCGTCGGAGCGGCTCGCGTTGTGGCTCAGCAGCACTGGAATGAGCGCAGAGAGCCCAACCATCGCGGTCAGTGCCCAGAGCAGGTTCTCCAAACCGTAGGCGCCGATGAACGGGCTCAACACCACGCCAGCGAAGATGGCACCTAGCGTCGACCCACCAAAGACGATGGGGAAAAGTCGCCGCCCCTGCCGACTGTCAAAAGTGTTGGCGACCGTGATCCAGCAAACGATGTTCATCAACGGTGCGACCACCATCAGCCACACGCTCAAGCTGAAGATCGTCATCGCGCTGGGGGAGACCTGTAACGCCACACGCCCAAGCAGGACCGACGCCGCCATCAGCGCCAGAATTCCCGTGTTCAAGCGCACCGGCCTCGACGTCCCCACCAGCGCCGAATACGCCATCGACGCCGCAAAGAAGATGAGGTTCGACACGATGAAGAACGTGGGAACTTCGTGCAGCGGAAAGGTCGTCAAGAACAGCGCGTCACTCACCGCTCGGCAGATAATCGCGGAGGCTACGGCGAGGAGCGCAAAGAGCATGGCCAGAATCAACGAGCGGTGCTCCCCGTCTCGGATGTCGATGAGTTGGCTTAGCCCTTTTAGCGGTTTTAGCGACACACGCACGCTCCGTCCGGCGACCTTAGTCCATGCCGGAACGGGGCGCAAAGTCCTTTATTCGTTCGACCTGCGGGAGACGACCTCGTCGTTGCTACCAATCGTTGGCTGCGATGAGGGCCGAGTACCCTTCGACATAGCCTGGATACAGGAGTTGGTAGCCCGACTGCTTGATGCGGTCGTTGCGACAGCGCTTGTTCCCGCCTGAGCGGCTCGCCGAATCCACCTGGGACAACAGGCGCGGGAGTTCACACTGCAATCGTTCGGCGATCCAGCTCACCAGCTTGCTTTGCGGCACGGGCTGGTCGTCCACCCCCAAGTAACAAGACTCCAAAGGTGTCTCACGGCTCCTTTCGATGAGGTGACTGAGGAGCCCACCGCAGTCGTCCCGGTGAATTCGATTGGTCATCAGGTGCGGGTCCCGCTGCACCTGACCTTCCGCGATGCGACGAATCATCGAAGTTCGACCAGGTCCGTAGATGCCCCCAAAGCGCACGGCAACACTGGGCCACGGGAAGCTCGCCAGGAGCGACTCGGCCTCCAGCAAGAGCTGCCCAGAGAAGCCGCTGGGCTCGGTCACCGAGGTCTCGTCGACCCAGCTCCCGTCGTCCTGCCCGTAGACCCCAGTGCTCGAGACGAAGAGCAGGAGCCGCGGCGGTGGGCGACGGTCGTCAGAGAATGCGTCCACAACATTCCTCAAGCCGTCGACGTAGGTCGCCCGATATTTGGCGGGGTCGAACGACTTGGCGGCCGCCGTGAAGACGACCACGTCGACCTCGTCGGGGAACGCCGCGTCCAGCAGCGACGGATCGGCCAGATCGGCGGCTAAGGAGTGGGCGCCCTCGGGCACGTCGAACGGCGAACGCCTCAACCCCCAGACCTCGTGTCCCTGCTCGACCAATTGCTGCATCAGAACACTGCCGACATAGCCACAACCGACAATCAGGATCTTCTCAGCACTTGGATTCATTTGGGTTCTGTTGCCTTGCTTGCTCGCGACCGATTTCGGCCTCAAAAGAAAAGAGGAGCCAGGTGGCTCCTCTTTTTTCATGTGCGGTCTATGTCGCGTCGATACAAGCCTACGCGCCGAAGAGCATGGCCTTGATGTAGTCACGATTCATCATCGCGATGACTTCGGTCTTGATCTCTTTGGGGCAAACCGCCTCGCACTCGCCTTCGTTCGAGCACGTGCCGAAGCCGAGCTCGTCCATCTTCTCGGTCATGGCGATGACCCGGCGGAGTCGCTCGGGCTGTCCTTGCGGGAGCACGGCATACTGGGCGAGCTTAGCGCCGACGAAGAGGTGAGCCGCGCTGTTCTTGCAGGCCGCGACACACGCTCCACACCCGATGCAGGCCGCGTAGTCGAACGCTTTGTCCGCGTGGGTCTTGGAGATGGGGAGGCAATTGGCGTCTGGGGTTCCGCCGGTGTCGACGGAGATGTAGCCGCCAGCGCTCATGATCTTGTCGTACGCGCTGCGATCCACGACCAAATCACGAATGAGCGGGAACGCGGCCGCGCGCCACGGCTCGAGCGTGATTGAGGCGATACCGTTGAAGTGCCGCATGTGCAGCTGGCACGTGGTCGTGCCTTTGAGCGGACCATGCGGGACGCCGTTGATCACCAGTCCGCAGGAACCACAGATGCCTTCACGGCAATCGAAGTCGTAGACGAAGGGCTCTTCACCCTTCTTGATGAGACTCTCGGCAAGGATGTCGAGCACCTCGAGCAAGGACATGTCGTCCTCGTAGTCGACGTTGTGCTCGCTGAACTTCCCGGCATCGTTTTGGGACCGCTGTCTCCAGATTCGGAGCTGGACCTTCTTCATCGTCTACCTCGCATCCCTTTCTGTGCTCAACCGACGACGGCGCAGGTGCTCATTCGTCGCTGCAAACTGGCGTGAAGCGTCAGCCATTTACTTGTAGTTGCGTTGCTTCATCTCGACGTTTTCGAAGGTGAGGGGTTCTTTGTGCATGACGGGTTCGACCCCGACGCCTTTGAACTCCCAGGCCGCCACGTATGCGAAATCTTGGTCGTTTCGCAGCGCCTCGCCATCTTCTGTCACATTCTCGTCGCGGAGGTGACTGCCACAGGACTCTCTTCGATTCTTCGCATCAGTGGCGAGCATCTCAGCGAACTCGAGGTAGTCCGCCACGCGCATGGCGTGCTCGAGGTCGCGGTTGAGGTCTTCGGCCTTGCCGACGATCTTGACGTCTTTCCAGAACTCTTCGCGCAACGCCTTGATTTCGATCAGTGCTTGGCCGAGGTCGCTCTCGTTGCGGGAGATGCCGACCTTATCCCACATCAGCTTGCCCAGCTGGCGGTGGAATTCGGTGACGGTCTTGCTGCCTTTTACGGCGAGCAAGCGAGTCATCCGCTCGACGACTTCCTTCTCGGCCTCGTCAAAGGCGGGGTGCGAAGTGGTAATGGGCTTCTTGGGGGTAGAGGCGAGGTAGTTGGCGGTGGTGTAGGGCGCGACGAAGTAACCGTCGGCGAGTCCCTGCATCAGCGCGCTGGCCCCGAGCCGGTTGGCACCGTGGTCCGAGAAGTTGGCTTCTCCCAAGCAGAAGAGCCCTGGGATCGTGGTCATGAGGTTGTAGTCGACCCAGAGTCCGCCCATTGCGTAGTGAGGGGCTGGGTAGATGCGCATGGGGACCGTGTAAGGATCTTCGCCCGTGATGCGCTCATACATGTCGAAGAGGTTGCCGTATCGATCCTTGATGACGTCCACACCCAGACGGTTCATGGAGTCGGTGAAGTCGAGGTAGACCGCCAGTTTGCTGGGACCTACCCCGCGTCCTTCGTCGCAGACCATCTTGGCATTGCGGGAGGCGACATCGCGCGGGACCAGGTTGCCAAAGGTGGGATAGCGCCGCTCGAGGTAGTAGTCTCGGTCTTCTTCGGGAATCTTGTCCGCGCGGCGCGGGTCTCCGGTCTCTTTGGGGACCCAGACGCGGCCATCGTTGCGAAGGCTCTCGCTCATGAGAGTGAGCTTCGCTTGGTGCTCTCCGGACATTGGAATGCAGGTCGGGTGGATCTGCACGTAGCAGGGGTTCCCGAAGAACGCTCCCCGCTTGGTGGCGCGCCATGCTGCGGTCACATTGCTGTTTCCAGCGTTCGTCGAGAGGTAGTATAGGTTGGCGTAGCCACCCGTGCAGAGCAACACGGCGTCTGCGGTGTGCCGACTCAGCTCACCCGTTAGCAAGTCGCGAGCGATGATCCCCCGCGCCCGACCCTCGATCACGACGATATCGAGCAGCTCGGTGCGCGTATGCAGCTCGACGCTCTTCTTTTGCACCTGCCGCATCAGCACCGAGTACGCGCCGAGCAGCAATTGCTGACCGGTGGCGCCACGGGCGTAGAACGTCCGCGATACCTGCGCACCACCGAACGACCGGTTCTCCAGCATCCCGCCGTATTCGCGAGCGAACGGGACCCCCTGTGCGACGCACTGGTCGATGATGTTCACACTCACCTGCGCCAGACGGTAGACGTTGGCTTCGCGGGCGCGATAATCGCCGCCCTTGATGGTGTCGTAGAACAGCCGGTAGACCGAGTCGCCGTCGTTCTTGTAGTTCTTCGCAGCGTTGATGCCACCTTGAGCCGCGATGCTGTGAGAGCGCCGCGGGCTATCAAGGATGGTGAACGCCTTGACGTTGTAGCCCATCTCACCGAGCGAGGCCGCTGCAGACGCACCAGCCAGGCCCGTGCCGACTACGATGACGTCATACTTACGACGATTCGCTGGCGACACCAGCTTCATGTTGAATTTGTGCAGGTCCCACTTCTCTGCGAGCGGCCCTGAGGGTACTTTGCCGTCGAGAATCAACGTGCGTCCTCCCACAGAATCTGTTGCCGCCAAGCCTTGCGAGCCGACCACGAATTCGTCGTAGCCTCCCCTTCGCCCAGCGGTTCGAGTTGGACCGAGCCTAGATCAGCCTCGACCCCAACACCGAGAAAGTTCGTGTCGTGTGTCTAGAAGAAAGCCATGACGAGTACGGGGATCAGAAGGAAAGCACCGGAAAGAACAACCGTCACCGCTTGCGTCGTGCGACGCAGCCAGTTCCGGTGACGGAAACCAAGAGACTCAAAGGCCGAACCAAAGCCGTGGAAGAGATGCAGGCCGAGCACCGCCATGCACACCACGTACACTCCGACCCAGACCGGGTTCTTGAACATCGACTTCACGTCGCCCGCGAGGTCCCTGAACTTCCCGCCGTCACCACCCCACTTCAGGGTGATCAGGTGCACGGCGAGAAAGAGCAGCACGATCACGCCGGTGTAGATCATCGTCGATGACGAGAATCCCTTCCGGCTCGCCGGGCTCATCCTCGACACCTTGATGTCGTACGGCGTCGGGTTCGTGGTTCGGGCTGTCCACCAGACAGCGACGCCACTTACCGCGTGGTACAGGAACATCACCAACAACCCGATCTCTACTGGGTAGATCAACCAGGTCGAGAGCAACGTCCGACTGTAGTTGTTGAAATCTGCAGAGCCCTTGAACAGGAGCAGATTCCCCACCAAGTGTCCGACGAGAAATAGAATCAGAAGTAGGCCTGTCAGACCCATCATGACCTTGCGGCCGATGGGCGACGTCAGGAATCGCTGGATGCGCTCCACGTTCTTCTCCCTAACCGACGGGTTCGCGATGCCGAGATCGGCGAGGACTTGAACCACTTGGTTGAAGTCAACTGCGAGTCTTCAATTCTGGACGGCCCTTGACCGCCAAGTGAACTCGTGACGCCAAACGAAACTAGAGTTTGACAACGGGTTGCACTCAACGAGCCTTGTAGACCTCTCGAATTCCTCCGTCAAGCCTCTCGAACCAGCGATTTCAAAAAAAACACTCCGGCGCCCCACGTCAGGCGTCTGGGAACTCCCGCCGAGCCTTCGAGAACTGGGCGCTGAGCCCATACACACACTCGCCAGGGGCGAACCTTGGTGGGTTCCTTCTTCTGGATCGCCTCGGCCATCGCGGCGTTGTGCGGCTCGCCGGGCGCAACGTCGGCGCCCGCTGAAAACACATCGCCCACGCCCGTCGGGATCACCGCTCGCGGCAGTTTCGCCGCCAACTCCTCTGTCACATCGTCGAGTCACTCCCACATCGCGCCGTTCATGGCGTTTCGCCGACCTGACCGGTTGAGAGTCACGGTCGCGACAGCCTCTGTCCTGTCGTGTCTCACTTCACACATGTCCAATCGCACCTCCACTTGGATTCAGGGTCGTCAGGAGTCTCGGACACTCTCTCGCACGCACACCCTCGGTCACGAAGTTGTCGAGCCCTCCATCGCGGACCCGCCGAGAGAGCTCAAGCTCTTTGTGTGTCGTCATGGTCCAATGAAACGCTTTGCTCTTTGCGGCAGCGCCGCGAGTCTCTATGCTCGTCACCTTTCGGGTCGCTGCGAAGGGCCCGATTGCTCGACCTTCTGTCGGTGACAGAGAACGAACCTCGCTCTGCGGCCAACCAGCCGGCTTTGGGCCACAATGCTTCGAGTGCGGGCCGATGGCAGCCAATCTTCTCAGCAAACCGACCTTGTTCGGCCCGACCCTGTGGCTGTCGTTCGCCGTCCTGTCTGGCAGCTGCGAAGCGCCGCCCCAAGCAATCCCCGACCCCATGCCAAAGCTCGAGTGGACGGCGCCCGACCTGCCGACCTTTGGCGACAACGCCTCTACGGACTTCCTGCGCCGACGGGGGGTGGAGGCGCTCAAAGAACCCCTTGCCGTCCCCGATGCCCTGGAGACCTTGTTGACCAAGGAGGACCGCGAGAAATGGCGCGTGGCTGTCGAGGGCGTCGAGCGCTATCGCCTGCTGGCGGAGAAGACCATTCGACTGGCCACCAGCCCAAGCGCCTCGACCCAAGGTTGCGACACGCTCATTGGCCCGGCCCCAGTGATTCGGGATCCGTGGAGAGTCCGCGCCCAGCTGCTGATACAACAGCGCTACAACGTGCTCTGGAAATTGGGACGCTTGGAGCTCGCAGCGCGAAGCTTCCACGGGGCGCTCCGTGGCATGCGGGAGGCGTTCGGCAGCGAGCGCTCGCGCCACGCCGATGAGGCCTTGCTCGGCCCCCTCGATGCCATTCTGGCACAACTCGAACACTTCGATACGCCGCAAACTCGGCCCAACGGGGACTGGGATGCGGGCGATCACCTGACTCGTTTTGCCCGCCATCGACCTGTCTACAAACTCTTGCTCTACGTCGAGGAGGCACTCCTGGACTGGCGAGAGCGAACCGTTCACGACAAGCGCTGGAGCTACACGGCGAGCGCAGCCGACCGCCCCATCGAGGCGATCGCAGCTTGGCGGACCGAACACGACGCGCTCATCGACGCCGTCGAGGAGTACGCCGAACAGGCCAGCGGCTTCTCGAGAACCCTGGGCAGGCCCTCGAGCGCTGCGGATCAGTGGACTCGCTGCACCATCGTCGAGGTCGGTAAGCTGGCCAAAGACGCCACCATCTACGAGCTCACCATCAAGATGCAGAAGCAGCTCGCCCTCGCCGGCCGTTCGATTCGAGATCTCGAGCGCAGCCTGAAGAGGGGGGGCTGGAAGGAAGAATTGCCGGCGATCTTGGAGGGTTTGCGCGGTCTGCGCAGCTCCATCGACCGCACCTCGGAGTCCTTGATGTCGCTCGAAAACGCCACCTTGAGGCAGTGGACGGAGAGCGAGCAATGGGTCTGGGAACGGCTCTTCCCCGAGGTCGCCAGGCCGGAAGCCGAGGTGACACCGACCTCGGCCGCGGATCGCGCCGCCTGGCGGACCGAGTTCTTCGAGTCGCGCAAGCTCTTCGAGGCTGGGCGACGTCGCGAGGAACCGGAACCGACTCAACCCATCCCAAGAGGACGCCATCGAAAGGTGCTCCCATTCGTCACGGAGGTCCTCGACACCGCTCGCTCACCGGCGCGCGTCGCGGAGGTCGAACAAGGCTTATTGGCCATCTCCGAGCTGGACGCACACCTCGCCTCGATGCACGAAAATATCTTTCAAGCTTGCCGGGAGGGAGATTGCACCGGACTGCCCAGAGCCGAGGTCCCAAACTCCCCGCGCAACAGCAGCTGGGTCGTGGATTGGCGCGCGCTCCCCGTCGAGCAGCGCACCCTCGGACACAATGTCATCGTGCTGGAGCTGAGCCGGCTTCATCTCGCTCGCCAGATGCACCGTCTGGCGGCCGTCCATGCGTGGTTCTCCGAGCTCTCGAGCGCAGATCTGTCCTGGGCGAAGCTCGAGACCTGGGAGCAAACTTGGTCGCTCTACACCAACTCGGCTGGCAGTTACCTCTCGTTCCTGCGTGATGTGGACCATGTCGCCTCCTCAGTGCGCGGCTTCTCTCTGAATCGAGAAAGTCGCGCGGTCAGCAAGCGCATGGAGAAGCTGCTCGCCTATCAGACCACGCTCTTCGGTCTGACCGTCGACTACGCCCGCTTCGTCGACGCTGCAGGCGAGGCCCCAGTGCCTGTGGAAACCCTCCTCTCCGCCTGGGACCGGATGCACGCCGAGCTGGCCGCCATCGAGGTGGCCACCCTCGAGCGAGATGAGAACTTGCGACTCGCCGCCGAAGCCCAGCGCCTCAGGGAGGAGGAGGAGCGCAAGGCCAAGGCCGCGGCCGAGGCCAAGGCCAGAGCCGACGCCCAGGCCAAGCAAGAACCCCCCAAGCCCAATGGGACGGTGAAGAAAGCCCCCTAAAGCACGCAGGGTGACCGTAGTGAGGAACAGACGGGGGGGAGATTCGTGGTCTGGAATCCCACTAACGTGGCCCTCATGAGCTCACGACGCCATCACAGGCTCTTCTGGATCTTGTTGCGCACGAGCTCGTTGGTTTCGAGCTTCAAACGGCTCTCGAGCAAGTTCTGGCCTGCCTTTCCGGCAAAATCTCTGGCCGCGCTGACCGCCGTGAGGCGAATCTGTGGGTCGTCGTGTTGCAGGAAACGCTCGAGCTCTGCGATGGAACCCTCGCCGTTGAGGCGGCTGTAGGCCGTGATGGCGTGGTGCACGTAGCCAGTCTCGAGCTGGGCGTCGTTCTGCAGCAGGTAGACCAAGAAGTTCTGCGAGACATCGTCGGAGAGGAAGCCCAAGGCGTCGATGGCCCGACGCTTCAAGGTGGGGCGGCTGCTCTCGTCGTTGAAGAGGTCGATGAGGATCGACGAGGCGTCAGGCGAGACGGCCAACAGGTCGTCTCGCGACGGGAAGTCGTGGTAGGCGCTGAGCAAGATGCGGATTCGCTGCTCTGGGCTCGTGACCTCGGCTGGAACCGCCGCTGACGCTCCGGGTGCCACAACGGGCTCGCCCGCCAACGCGGTGATTGGCCCGACCAGACTGAGCACCAGCGCGCTCGAAGCGAACATTAGAGTAAAGGGCTTGAATTGCATTTCCATCTCCATTGCTGTCGCTGTTCGAACGTCGCTGAATATGACCGCGAACCTCGCGCTTCGCAATCGAGTCAATATGACGGGGCCTGCTTTGCGCTATTCACGTTCGACTCGGAACTGCCGAAGGTCAGTGGTGTCGGTTGGGAATGAACGAGCCCGTCAGGGCTCTTTCTAGGTCGCCTAACCGTGAACCGAAACCAGCCAACGCAAAGATCGATCCTTGACGAGGGACGAGCGTTTGCAGAGACTGAACCTTACCTTCGTAGGAACTTTGGAGTACCAGCCATGGAAACGACACGACGAATCGCCCTGTTATTTTTCGTTGCGCTCACGCTAGCCCCTGTCACCGCACTGGCTTGCGGGCCGTCCATGACAGTTGACCAGAGCCGCGCCTCTTACTCTGAGCAGATCTTCGTGGGCCGGGTCCTCAAGAGCGAGGTGATCGAGAGCACCAGCGCCAGTGGAGTCGCGGTCACATTGTATCAACTCAGCGTCTATGTGGACGACACCCTGAAGGGGGCAGCGTCCAGTGGCGAGATCGCCACGGTGTACGTCGTCGCCGCCTCGACCGAAGAGGTAAAGGCCCAGATGACGGCCGGGACCGCGACCCTGTCGAGTTCGACCTACTCCTTCTACGATCCCCCAGAAGCCCCCGAGGCTTTGGTCTCCTACCTCTTCTTCGCCCGTTCGTTCGGCAACGGGGAGTTCGTCCTCACCGACAACAGCTCCCAATACCTCGCTGAAGCAGACGCCGAGCTCATCGAGACCACGCGCACTTACGCCAATAACCCGAACTACTATTACTAGTCGAGGCCTTGGTGTGCGCCGAAAGGAGCGAGCCGAACGAGGTTCGTCGTCTGACATTGCTCGAGCGCAGTGGCATAGTTGCGTGGCTAGCCCACCCCTTACTTGCTGCCCGCTCGAGGACTGGATATGTCCACACTTCACTGGATGCTCGTGATTGGGCTCCTTCTCTGTGGCTCCTTGCTGTCGGCTTGTGACAAAGGACGAGCCGCTCCCGCCGAGGGGGAGCAGACCGGCAAGTCCTCCGAGATGGCGCAGGCGCGCGACGGCCAGCCCACGTTGACCCACTCGCAGCCCGCACCGACCCACTCGCAGCCCACACCGCACCCCAAGGCCGAGACCTGCGCCCTGAACCGCCTCGTTCGGTCCCAAGAGAGTGTTACGGACGGCGTCTTTAGCCTGGCGATGGAGCTCGGCCAGCTGCGCGCCGAGGTGGACGCCGCAGCGGCAGCCCCGCAGCCCTCGGCCTCTCTCTTCGGCCATCCGCGTCTCGCCGCCCTGTTCGCCGTCGTCGACAAGGAGCGCCCATTTCTGGTGTGGGCGGGGCCGGTGACGAACGCTGACCCCCGCTTCCACTGCAGAGTCCCGGTTCGACCGGGCTCTTTGGATGAGGCGAGTCGGACGGCGGCCCAGCTCCTCGAGGAGCTTGGGTTCACTCCGCGGGGCGAGAGCTGGGCACTGGCTTTCAGAGGTGGCGCCCTCTGGGCGACGGTCGCGACGATGGCCGGCGATGAGCCGGCGCTACTCATCAGCTTCTCTACCCTCGACTCCGCGCTTCCTCTGCCTTCGGCCGAACCGAGCTGGGCAGGGACGTTCGATGGCTGTCCGTCGTTGGCTTTCGAGCTCGACGTCGGCGCCGCTGTGGGCTTTCGCAGCCTCTGGGCCGAAGCGCTCGGGCTCCCGAAGGAGAGCGTCCTAGCGGGGTTCGCCGAGGGGTTTCAGCACTTGCAGCTGAGCCTCACCCAAACCGAGTCGGGTCAACGACTGCGCCTGCGCGCAACCTCAGCGGGGCTCACGCCCGCTCCGCGAGAGCGGCGACCTCAGGCCCCCACCGCGGCGGCTCGGGTCTCTGCAGACCTAGACTTTCTGCGGCGCCCACCCTGGCTCACCGAAGCGCAGATGGCCAAGGCTGAACTGTGGGGCCTCGAGCAAGCCAGCGCATCGGACCCAACCGAGTTGCTCTTCGCTCCACTGGTCCTCTTTTCGTTGCCGTCGATGACCTGGAACGAGCACTTTGGTGGCACTCCTTATGGACGTGCGGTGTCCCGCGCGCAGTTCTTTCAATTTGGCTACGAAGGTCTGAACCCAGACGGTGTCGCTTGGCAGGGAGCCCTCGTCGTCTCTGAGGACGCGCTCGCCCCGCTCCTCGACGATTGGGTTTGCGGCGCGCAGGTGGATTGCACCCCGCCTCTTTTGGAGGGCGCGAGTGGAGCGTTCGCCTTGGGCGAGGAGAGAGTTCATTACCTGCTGTCAAAGTCCGCAAGTGGCTTCGTCACGGTGCTCGGCGCGTCCTCCGAGGACCGTTTGGCTGAAGGCCCCACCGAGGACGCCGCAGAATTCTCTTTGGGCCTCGAGCTTGGGGCTCTCATCGAGGCTGGTGTACCTGTGTTCTTGGAACAGGCACTGAGCGAGCTGCAAGGACTCTGCGAGGCCGTCGAGGGGTCGATTCGTGTGACGGACGGGGGGGCCGAGTTGACGCTCGACATTCGTGGCGCTCGGCCTTGGGTTTCCCTCTTGGTGAAGTGGGAGCAGGAGCAGCGGTCGACCCTGCGGTCGAATCAGTTGGCCCTTGCCCTGAGCGCCATCGGCAACGAACTGGTCAAGAAGGCGTCGAGCGAGGGCCGTTTCCCCGAAGCAGCAGTGGCATGTATAGAGAGTGAACCTGCAGCGCAGCGACACTGGTTGCTCGACACGCTCGGCGTCGGCTTCGAGAATCTCGTGCCTGCGGCAGGTGTGTGCTATCGCGTCAGCGCGGACGCTCGACAGTTTGCGATATTGGCGGTCGATGGGACCGCTGGGCGACTTTGTTTGCGAGGAAGGGGAAAACCCTCCACTCGCTGGGTCGTAGACAAACCGCTGAGACTTCGCGAGGCTCAGGCATGCCTCCCCTGAGTCAGAATTGCTGCAATCCCGGACAGAATCGAGTCGAGTGTTTTTAACGCCCCGTGAAAGGAAGATGGAATGAGATCGAGACCCTTGCCCTTTCTGCTGATCACGCTGCTCGCCCACCTGGCCCTGGCCGGAGTTTCTTGCTCGGACAGCAACCCTGAGTCGTCCAGTGAGAGCAAACGCGAAGTGGACGCGAAGGAAACCCCGAAGGGCGACGCCAGCTCTGAGAAGCCGGTTCAAAGTCCAGATTCGACGGCGAACCTCTCAAAGATGGCGCTCGCCGGTACGTTTGCTGTCGCTACGGTCTATCCGGATCGCCTTGCGAGCCGGCTGAGCTCGGAGCTGCTTGCGCTGGGCGCGGCCGACAACACACGGGCGGTTCAGTACAAGACCGATCTGCGCGACGCCATTGGAGCCTTCATCGAGCTCGGTGAGCCTGGCGACATGGCGGCCAAAGGCATGGACGCGACACGTCCGATTACCATCTTCCTGATCGTAGGCGGAGTGGAATTGGACTCCGCGTTCAATGAGGCCTTCAACAATCTCGCCGGAATCGACCAGCTCGAGAACATCGTCGTGGCCGCTGGCAACGCGAAGACCCAGGAAGAGTCAGAGCAAAACGCAACGACCTACAATGCCTTCCGAACGCGCTTCGTCGGGTTGGGTTTTGGCATCCGTATCGTGGTTCCCGCGACGGATCCCGGCCTGACGCTCAACTCCCTATCGGAGCTTCTGCGCGACCGCGGCTTCGCCAAGATGGGCGCCACCAAGGGATGCGACGAGACCTTCGACTCGAGTCGTGGCGTCCGAGTGCTGGCCGACAAGCGCGAGGACGTCGTGGTGCTGGATACCGCGTTCTTCCCTTGGCTGGCCGACGACTCCATTGCCCACCTCGAGGCTTCGAAACTGTTGCTGGAGGCGAACAAGGAGACGAACTCACCGCTCAAGGTTCCGAGCTCCGAAGACGGACTCGCCCACATGAGCTTCAACTCTGCCGCGCTGGCGAAAGTGTTCTATCTCGCGGGGCTCACCAAAGGCCTCGCTGGAGCCGATGTGTTGTTGAGCCTCCCCGTCGGCGTCGGCCGTGACGCACCCGGCAACCAACTCCTGCTCGACCTCAAGACCCTCCGCTTCGCCTCGGCAATGGTCGACAGCATTTTCCGCACGGGCGCCCTCGAGACCGTCTATCTCGACGTCCTCGCCACAGAGAAAGGCACTCTGCGCACGACCGCTGCGTTCAAGTACCGGGTCCCATCGCTCGCTGGATTCGGGACCGGGCGCGGACTCGACACCGCCGGAAACTTCTTCACGCTCGACGTGACGCCACTCGCCGTCTCCAGCGAGGGACCTTGGGGTGAGGCCGAGCTCGGCGCAAACGAGTTCATCAAGGCCAGCAGCCTCGCCGATGCGGCCGCCGCGCGGATGTTCCCGACCTGGCTCGAGCACCCAGCGTTCTACGGAAGCTGGCTTCACCCCTTCCCGTCCGCGCTCTGGAAGGAGAGAGGACGAATCGACCTAGGCGTCGTTCCTGGCGATCTCGAGCGTCTGCAATGGGTGGTCTCCGGGACTGCCTCGGACTCTGCGTTGGTCGCCTTCAGCGTCAAGACCCCCGCCGCCACCTTCAAGCACTTGCTGGCCTGTGGCTTCGAGCAGAAACCAGCGAGCGAGACATGTGCCGACGAGACCGTCGTCATGGCGACGACCACCGCCTCTGGCTTCTACGGCCAAGGGATCCAGTATCACCTCAGCGAGCGGGATGGAGGCGTGCTCCTGATCGTCGGCACCAATGCGGAAACCGTCGAAGCACTGGCAGGAAAGGACATCATCGCGCGCCCATCCGCCATCGCCATCAAGGTGGACACCACGCAGAGTGACCTCGGCACCCTGCCCGAGGCCATGAAGAACAGCGTGTTGGGTGTCACGGGATGGATGGGGGGTCTGTCGCTCGATGCGACCGCCGCCGAAGACCGCCTGATTTGGGACCTCTCGATGGACTCACCGTACGCCATCAGCATCCTCACCGGTTCGGTGTTGGGCTTCGGCCCAGCGCTCCCCAATTTGAACTCCATGTTCGAGTTCTTGGGGGCCGCGACTCAGACGCAAGCCTATGTGGCGCCCAAGCCCGTGAAGAAGGTCGGCGACAAGGTGGACGATGGCCCCAAGGTCCCCCCTGGAAAAGAGGGCATTCAGGCCGTCTTCGCGAGCAAGAAGGACCAGGTGGAGAAATGCTACCGCCGCGTCATGCAGAAATTCGGCGATCAGCCTGGAGCCATTGTCGTGGCCGTCACCATCGCGCCGAGCGGCAGTGTCAAGAGAGTGAGCGTGGACACCGACCAGGTCGGGCACGGAATGTCCATCTGCCTCGAACAGAAGGTTAAAAGCTGGAGATTTGCGCCGCAAGCAGACGAGGTGAGTGTTCAGAAAAAGTGGGAGCTGAAGTAGCCCTTCGATTTCGCGCGCGCGTCGCTGTTCTCGAAATACCCCAGCCACGTAAGCTGTTTGGCGCCGTGGCCCGTCGATATGTGGGTCTATTGACGTCATATCCGACGCCCAACGAGGAAAGTGTGAAACGCACCACCGCTTCGATCCTGGCCCTTAGGAGTCGTCAGGAAACAACCTGCCCATTTGAGCATCGCCAGAGGCGTGATGGCCGCGTCGGTCTGCTTCGACGATGCTGGGCATCGCCTGCATCGACCTCCTTGCCCTCCCACCTCTGACTTCGCTCAAATGCGCATTTTGTTTCCGGACGACTCCTTAGCTTCTTGCTCGCCTTCGCCACTGCCGCTTGTGACTCCGCGAGCACCACCCCAGGGGCCGATGCCACCACCAACGACACCACCGAGGATGCGACCGTCGACGTGCAAGGTGACCCCACGACCACCTGCATCGCCCCAACGACAGCCGGCGATGGCAACCACAACACAGGGATGGACTGCATGAGCTGCCACGCTGGTTTCACAGCTCCTGACGTCAAATGGACTGTGGCTGGCACTCTCTATGACACCGTGACAGGGACCACCCCCGTCGCTGGCGCGACCATCGTGGTGAAGGACGCCAACGGGACCGAGCTCAGCCTCGTCTCCGCCACCAAGGGCAACCTCTTCATGACCTTGCCGGTCACCTTGCCGTTGACTGTGCGGGCCAGCTCCTGCCCCGACGACAAGACCATGCCAACCCCCGCCACCAACGGCAGCTGCAACAGCTGTCACACCGCGGCCATGCGCATTCACCTGCCCTAGGCTCGCGCCACAGAGAGGTCCTAGACCTCGGCATGAGCACAAAAGTCGAGCCCCGGAGGCGATCCTCGAGGCTCGACTTGCATTTCCACATCGCGATCGTCGATAAGAACCATTCTCACGCGAGCGCGCTCCGCGCACTGGCGATTCGTTGTCTCCTGCCCCGAGCAGGCCCCTCGCGAGGCTCGCCCCATGTTTCGTCGTCACCTTCTTTCGCTTTTTGTCCTGTTTCTCGCTCCTGCACTGCTGGCAACTCCAGCGTTTGCGCAGTGGCCCAACAACCCAGACGAAGATCCGCTGCTGGCCCCTCCCAACGACGGTTCGTACATTCAGCGCAACACAGCCGGTGACATCGTCGGCGGCGAGTGGAACTTCTGGAGCTTCGCGCCGCCAAACTTCACCGCCCTGCGTGCCGAAGAGAAGGCGATTGGTCTCGGCATGCACGCCGATCGCGCCTGGCAAGTCACTCCCGGCGACAGCCGCATCGTGGTCGCCGTACTCGACTCGGGCATCAAATGGGACGAGCGTGATCTGGCCGAGCAGCACGTGCTCAACCGAGCCGAGCTAGAGCCCATCGGCGCCACCGCACAGCCCTTGGGGCCGCCACAGGCTGGTGGTGACGACTGGGACATCAACGCCGATGGCATCCTCACCATCGCCGACTATGTCGCCAACGACCGAGACCCCCAGATCGCCCGCTTCGACGACAACGCCAACGGCGTCCTCGAAGGTCAAGACTTCATCCGCAAGTTCTCCGACGGCGTGGACGACGACAACAACGGCTACATCGACGACATCTCTGGCTGGGACTGTATGGTCGACGACAACGACCCGTACGACGACACCCGCTACGGGCACGGGACGGGCGAGGCCCGGGACTCGGTCGGCATGGGCAACAACAACATGGGCTCCATCGGCGTCTGCCCAGGTTGCTCCTTGCTCAACCTGCGCACCGGCGACTCCTTCATCGCCGACTCCAACGACCTGGCCCAGGGCATCCTCTTCGCCGTCGACCACGGCGCCTCGGTGATCCAGATGGCCGCCGGCGCCATCAACCAGACCGCCTACGTACACGAGGCCATCGAGTACGCCTACGCCAACAACGTCATCGTCGTCGCCTCGGCCGCCGACGAGCTGAGCTACCACCACAACATGCCTGGGACACGCAACCACACCATCTACGTGCACGCTGTGACCCACGACGAGTCTAACCTCGCAGCCTCCACCACCTTCCTCAACTTCAACAACTGCACCAACTACGGCGCTCAGCTGGCCCTCTCCTCGCCCGGCGAGTCGTGCTCCAGCGAGGCGGTCGGCGTGACCTCCGGCCACGCGGGCATGATCTACTCGGCAGCCATTGGCCCGAAAGACCATCACATCGCCGGCGGCCTGCCGCCCCTGGAGCCGCCCCTGACCGCCGAAGAAGTGCGCCAGATCCTCATCATGAGCGCCGACGACATCAACATCGCTGGTTCCGAGAACGATCCGACGAAGTTCCCCTCCGGACCAGGTTGGGACTGGCACTTCGGCTACGGGCGCAACAACGTCCGCAGCAGCGTCGACATGGTCGTCTCCCGCGAGATTCCGCCAGAAGCCGACCTCCTCAGCCCCATGTGGTTCGAGACGCTCTACCCCGACCAACACCCAGACATCGAGATCACGGGCCGCGTCGGCACTCGTCTCGACGGCCGCACGCCGCGCTACGACAGCTTGGATTATCGCCTCGAATGGGCCGTTGGCGTCGACCCCAAGACGGGCTGGACCACCATCATCGAAGAGACCGGTGTCGCCCCGAAAGAGGGCGTCCTGGGCCACATCAACTTCGCAGACATCGAAGCCAAGATTCACATCGACGCCCCCGCCGCGGCGGACTCCCACGAGGACACCATCACGCTGCGCCTCGTCGTCAGCACCGTCGCCCCCAACGGCTCTCCGGTCGTCGGCGAGATGCGCAAAGCCATCTTCGCACACCGCGACCCCGACCTGTTCGCGGGCTACCCGAAGTGGATGGGCTCCTCCATGGAGTCGAGTGCCAAATTCGCGGACCTCAATGCGGACGGGAAGGACGAGCTCATCCTCTGCACCGCCGACGGCGTCATCCACGCGCTGCAAGCCGACGGCAGCGAGCTCGCCGGCTGGCCCCAGAAAATGGCCCCCCGCAAAGGGCACGACTCCGCGGTCGCCAGCAACCATGAGGGCGCCTGCGCCTTCCAAGCCGTCGGCTCGAAAGACACCGATTGTCCCATCACGGGGCAGGTCACCTACGATGTTCGGGAGACTCCCATGGCCACCCCCGCCATCGGCGACCTCGAGGGCGACGGCTCCTCGATGGAGGTGGTCTACGCCTCCTACGATGGGACCTTACAGGTCTTCAGAGCCGACGGGACCCTGATGCCCGGCTTCCCGGTCCGCACCAACCCCGAGTTCTCCGCGGTGACCACACCAGAGATCGTCTTGGATCACGGTTTCTTCGCCTCACCCATCCTCTTCGACCTCGATGGGGACGGGGCTCTCGAGATCATCGCCGCCGCCATGGACCAGCACCTCTACGTCTTCGACAAAGACGGCTCGAATCACCCTGGTTTCCCCGTCCTCGTGCAAGAAAACGACGAGCAGCTCTACGCGCTCAAAGGCGCCCGCATCGTCGCCACTCCGGCCGTAGGAGACATCGATCGCGACGGGCAGATCGAGATCATCGCCGCGACCAACGAGGTCTACGACGACGTCTACGGCCGCTACTACATCATCAGCGCCCTTGGCAACAACAACCCCGGCGGCCCCTACGAAGGCATCCCGAACGTCGCTCACACCATGGGCGAGCTGCTGCCCATCGTCGGCAGCGGCGTGCCCTCGGCCCCCATCATCGCCAACACCGACACCGACCCGCTGCTGGAGTTCTTGGTCTCCGGCATCGCCTTCCGGCCCATCATCCGCGACTGGGACGGCACCAACCTCGTCGAGAACGTCGGCATGATCCTCGGCGCCGAGTACGGAGCGTTGAGCAACTCCAACGACACCGGCGCTTATCCCCTGATGTCCAACGGCATCTTCGCACGGCTCGACGAGACCGGGGAGGTCGCCTTCATCCGCGGCACCGCAGGCCTCGACTTCGGGCTCACCTTCGCCATGAGCGAGCACAGCAAGCGCGGCTACTACGACCACCAAATCATGGCCTGGAGCGCTACTTCCGGCGAAGCCGTGATCGGCTTCCCCCAAGTCGTCGACGACTTCCAGTTCATCGCGGGGCCGTCGGCGGCTGACATCGACGGCGACAACTCCGTCGAGGTCCTCGTGGGCACCGGTGGCTACCGGGTCTTCGCGTTCAACTACAAGGGTGAGCAGCCCGACGGCTGGCCGAAGTTCACGGGGGGCTGGATCATCACCACGCCGGCCTTCGGAGACCTCGATGGCGACGGGCTCCTGGAGCTTTCGGTCGGGACTCGCAACGGCTGGCTCTACGTCTGGAAGACCAAAGGCCGCGTCGACGGCCCCATCGACTGGCGAAACTTCGGGCACGACCTGCGCAACACCAACAACATGGAAGAGCCGATGCTCTCCGCAGGCGGTCCGGTGGAGCCCGGGGAGCCCAACCCAGAGCCCGTCGCCGAGCCGAGCGAGGACACCACCCCCGACGTCGTCGCCGACGCCGTCGTGGAGGCCGACACAGCGACTCCGCCGCCCTTGAAGGGTGGCAACGACGGCTGCTGCACCGTCGTCACGAAGAAATCTCAGACCTTGCCGCCAGCGACACTCCTTTTCGTTGGCCTGTTCGCGCTGTTGATGCGGCGGCGCCGCCAGCCTTAAGCGATTCTACAGACACAGGGCGCGACTCATCGCGCCTTGTGTCGGGTCGGTCAGGAGATTGTTGTGAGCACAAACGACCAGGACAGCGCTGCAATCTCGAGCCGCCGCGGGTTCTTGATCGCCAGCGCCCTAGCTGGCGTTGGTGTGGTGGTGGGCGAGCGCATCGTGCAGGCCGCCGACGCCGTCGATGGGGCCGAAGTGCCCGATGCAAACGATGCCAGCGAAGACGACCTTGACGAAGACCCCGAGCCTGTCGACGGCTCCGAGACCTCGGAGCTCGAGCCCACGGCCGAAGAATACGACCCTGAGGCGATGAGCTGTCTGTGTACTTGCGAAACGATTCGCAGCTCGCAGGAGGACGACAACGCGGCGTGGCTGCTGCTGCCTGTGGGCGCAGCGATGCTGGCCGTGAAACGCTGAACGGGGACTGGGGAGGGGTTGCGGACCCACCGCTTCTGATTTCAACGCAAGGACGCAAAGTTCGCGGAGACGCAAGGGGGTTTCTTGTACGGGACTTCGCACTTGGCTCTTGGCGATGGTCGCTGCAGCCGGCGGCTCGCCGGCCAGCACACACGAACGGCCACGCAAGAAAGAGCAAGCGGCAACGAACACTGTTGCGTTGGTCGCGATTCCCTCCATCACCGCAGGCTCGGGCGGTCCGAATGCGCTCTTGGACACATGCCGGCGAGCTGCCGCCGCTCCAAGTCGCGATTCTCTCCATCACAACAGGCTCGAAACGGGCGATGGGAGTCGGATTCCTACGCCGATATTGCTTTGCGATGCAATCGGTCAGTTCCGTGAGCCCAAACAGTACCGGCAGCTGATGCGCTATTTCTCAGCGAAGAAGAGAGCCACTCCCAAACGCCCACCCAAGAAAACTCCTTGCGACTCTGCGTCCTTAGCGTCCTTGCGTTAAAATGGAAGCAATATCGACAACATACCGATAGAGCAAATGAAGAGAAACGGCGAGCCAAGGCCCGCCTCGTAGGCCCCACACTCGCCAACTCCAGGGTCCAGAAGTGGCCCCAGCACTGCGTTCGAGTAGTCTGGCGAGCGGCGCACTCGAGCGCCGTTCGCACGAGACCTTTCCTTGAGTTCGCCCTACTCCAACAGCTCAGGTCCAGCGGCCGCCTATGTTGTCGGCGAGCGCACGGCGACCTTTTGGCGCATCGCTGGACGTTGCCTGCTGCTCGTCCCGACTTGGTTGGCGCTGTGGGTCTTTCCGCTGCTCGCCTTGGACCTCTACGCCGACTGGTGCGAGCGGGTGCCCGAGGCGCCGCCGATTCTGGAGCACACGGACGACCAGTCCGTCGACGCCTACCTCTCCTCGGAGGGGATTCGTCTCGGAGGTGGGGACGCAGGGCGGCGCCCGTGGGTCTCCATCGACGATGTGCCGCCCGACCTGATCGGCGCCTTCATCGCCGCCGAGGACGAGGGATTCTTCGAGCACCATGGGATCGATCCATGGAGCATCGCCCGCGCCTTGGTCACCAACGTTCGCCGTGGCCACGTCGCCCAAGGCGGCAGCACCATCACCCAACAGCTGGCCAAGATGTACGTCGGCCAAGAGCGCACCTATGACCGCAAGCTGCGCGAGGCCATGTTGGCGCGGCGCATCGAGCAGCGCTACTCGAAGCTCGAGATCCTCGAGGCTTACCTCAACAAGATCTACCTCGGCGCTGGCGCCAACGGGGTCGAAGCCGCAGCGCAGACCTACTTCGGGCGCTCGCTGAGCGAGCTCGAGCTGCACGAGGAGGCCCTGCTCGCCGGGCTGACCAGCGCCCCGTCGCGGCTCAACCCCTTTCACAACCCCAAAGGCGCCTTGCAGCGCCGCGTCTACGTGCTCGGCCGCATGGAAGAGATGGGCTTGATCGACGCCCCCACCCGCCAGCAGGCCGATGCGAAGCCGCTGCTCCTCGACCGCCGCTCGGCCGGCGAGTTCGCCGCGCCCTATGTGGCCCAAGAGGTCCGACGCCAGCTTCGGGCCCTAGAGAACCAAGAAAACAGCCCACTCTCTGCGACCGCGGGCAGCCGAATCGTCGAGTCCACGGTCAGCCTGGCGCTCCAACAACGCGCGGTGCGGGAGGTGTCGCGCGGCGCCCGACAGATGAGTATGAACCGCCAGGACAGCGCCATCCTCACCCACCTCGAGCCTTCGGAGCTCGCGGGCTTTGTCGCCGACGCTCGCCGGACCTACGGCGCCTTCAGAGTGCCCGGTCGCACCTACCTCGGCGTCGTCGTCGAGACGGCTGAAACCGAGGCCTGGGTGGACACCGGTCGGGCCCGCGTCCGCCTCGACGCCGAAGGACTGAAGTGGGCGCGCTTCAAGCCCGAACCGGACGCCGAAAAGCTGAAGCGGATGAAGCGCAAGCCCAAGCCGCAAACGCCCAACGCCATCGAGACCTTTCTGCACGTCGGCGACCTGGTCCAGGTCGAGCCGCGCGACCTCTCGTTCATGGGCGCCGAGGTCGCTGGCTCCTTGGTTCCCGTCGCCAACATCCAAGGCGCGGTCGTCTCCATGGAGATCAAGTCCGGCGCCCTGCGCGCCTTGGCAGGAGGCACCGGCTTCGACGTCTCGCAATACAATCGGGCCACCCGCAGCTGTCGGCAGCCCGGCAGCGCCTTCAAGCCGATCCTCTACGCCAAAGCCATCGAGAGGGGCCTGACGCCGGCTTCCATGGTGCACGACTTCCCTGTGCGCTACGAAGACGACGCGGGGCACCTAATCTGGGAGCCGCGCAACTCCGACCGAGACTTCAAGGGCGCCTTGTTGCTCGTCTCCGCCTTGGCTAAGAGCCGCAACCTCCCGGCCGTCAAGCTCATCAAGACGCTCGGCGTGGGCTCGGTCGCCGATCTGGCCAAGGAGCTCGGCATCGACAGCCCCATGCGGCTCACGCCGTCGCTCGCCCTGGGCGCCAGCTGTGTCTCTCCCATTGAGCTCAACTCGGTCTACGGCACGTTGGCGCGCCGTGGCGAACGCAAAGACCCCTACCTGATTCGCTCGGTTTCGACGGCGGCCGGGGAGCTGCTCTACGACCATGGCGATGTCACGGAGCCCGCCGGCCCCATCGACGCCCGGCTGCACCGTCTGGTGCGCGCGGCCCGCCTCGAACGCAGGCAGGTCCTGCGTCCTGAGGTCGCCTACGTCACGGATTTCATGTTGCGTGAGGCCGTGGTCGGGGGCACCGGCAAGGATGCTCGCAAGCTCACAGTCCCCGTGGCCGGCAAGACCGGCACGACGAACCGCTTCGACGTGTGGTTTGCGGGCTTTTCGGCCGACATCGTGACCAGCGTCTGGCTGGGCGACGACCAGAATCGCGCTTCTTTGGGCGAAGGCGAGACGGGCGGGACCTCGGCCCTGCCGGTGTGGATGGCGTACATGGAATTTGCCGTCACCGGCCGAGCCCAAGCCGACCCCATCGACGCGCCCCCCGTTCACATTCTCTATCGTCGCATCGATCCCGAGTCGGGGTTGGTGGCGCACAAGGACGGCGAGGGGCTGTGGATGCCGTTTGTCGAAGGAACCGAGCCGACCGAGGTGGCCACTGGGCCGATGGAGCGCTCGGCCGATGTGGCGGATATTTTGGACCGGGAGTTTTGAGGGCCTGAGCCGTGTCTTGTGAGGTCTTGAACACAGACTCCGAGCGAGCATGGAGCGGAGAATGCCGTTCGATGAGGAGGGATGGTTTCGCTCGTCGAGTCTTGCGGTACAATAGGGGAATGAAGCTAATGACCCCACAAACACCCGCTGAGAAGCTCCTCGTGGCGATGGACCTCCACGACGCTGGGCTCGCCATGAAGCTCGCCCAGTTGGCGCGTGCTTACCCGGAGGCCTCCGACGACGCGCTCGAGCAGAAGCTAAACGAGTGGCTCGAGAGTCGCGCGCGCAGGAAGTGGGCTGGCGTCGAAGGCTTCGTCGAGCGAGACCTGCGGGATTTCAAGTGATTCAACTGCAAGCGTCTGTTACCTCGATCGCCGCAACGATGAAGGCCATGGGTCTTTCTTGGTGCGTCGTGGGGGGGTTGGCCGTGTCTGCACGAGCGGAGCCGAGGTTCACGCAGGATGTAGACCTTGCGGTCATCGTTCAGAACGACCAAGACGCAGCGTTTGTGATCCACACCCTGCGCAGCCACGGCTACGTGCCCTTCATGATTCTCGAGCACGAAACCCAAGACCGGTTAGCGACCGTCCGCCTTCAGCGAGAGAACGGGCGTTGGCGCGAGATCGTGGACCTCATCTTCGCGTCGACCGGCATCGAGCGGGAAATCTGCACCGCGGCCCGAGAGCTCGAGCTGATGCCAGGACTTCGAGTTCCGGTTGCCCAGGCCGGTCATTTGCTCGCGATGAAGCTACTCTCTCGGGACCAGAACCGTCCGCAAGACGACATGGACCTTCGTTCCCTGCTCGAAGTTGCCGACGCCGACGACCTTGCGTTGGCTCGCGGAGCGGTGCTGCTCATCGAAGCGCGCGGCTACGCGAGAGGAAAAAACCTCGTGGAGGGATTGAAAACTCTGGTCACGAGTCAGTCGTAACCCCGAGCCAGAAACGTACTGAACTCATCGAGCAGCGCCCGCACCCCCTCGAGCGACCGGAGCGCTTCGAAGCGCTCTTCCTCCTCGACGATTCGCACCAGCGCGGGTCGGCGCTCAAAGGCTTCTTCGAGCCAGGCGAAGTTGGTCGGGGCGGCGAGCAGCCTGGCGCCTTCCAGCGCGGCTTCGGGCGAGAAGCTCTCCAGCGGCAGGCTCTCGAACAAGGCCAGCGCCTCTTCGTCGCGGCCTAGGTGGGCGAGGACCTCGGCGCGCACGCTCTTCATGGAGGGCAGGGTGGCGATGGAGTCGGCGGTGTCACACCAATGCAAACAGCCGTCCCAGAAGCCCGAGCGCCTGGCGTGCTCGACGTTCTGTTTGGCGAAGCGGAAGAGCTCCATGGGCGGCTCGAGCGGCGTGTTGGAGCCGGCGTTGTAGACCTCGATGCAGGTGCTGCCGCCCTCGGCCGCGGCGAGGGCGAACGCGCCTTGCTGGCACTGGACTTGGAGTTGCGGGCGCAAGGCGGCGCCGAAAGTGGGCTGGTCCTCATCGAGGGGCGCCGAAGCGACCAGGAGCCAGGCGCTGTGCGCCTCGCCGTGGGCGCGGCGCCAGCGCAGCGGCGGCGATGGCAGCAGCATCCCGAGCGCTCTGGCGATCAACCCGTCGTCGTCGCTCCAGTGCTGGCGCTCGTCGTCGCGCAGCACCGAGAGGACGCGATGTACGGCCTGCTCGCGGTCCTCGCAGAGGTCCATGAGCTTGGCGCGAGTGTTGTCGGCGTGGTCGCGCCCGACCCCCAGGACCAAGGCGCGCGCATAGGCTTCGCCGGAGCGAGTGAGCCACCCCTGTCGCTCGTAGTGATTGCCCAGGAGCAAAAAGGTGTCTCCAGAGGCGCCGAGCTCGACGGCCCGCTCGAGGTGCGCGACGGCTTCGCCGACTTCGCCGCTGGTGTAGAGGGCCGCGCCCAAGCCGGCGTGCCCATCCCAGGCCTCGGGGGCGACCTTCGCCAAGCCGCGATAGGCTTCGACGAGTCTCTTGGAGTCCCGCTCCCGCTTGGCGATGTCCACCTCGTTGCGCGCTTCCCCAACCAGAATGGCGTGCCGGTCTCTTTCGAGCAGCGCGCGGCTCTGGTCATCGGTGGCCAACCTGCGGGCGGTGTCCAGGAGGCTCAACGCCTCGTCGACCTGCTTGCGGCCGACGGCGAGGGCGGCCAAAGCCCGCAGGGGCTCTGGAGAGGCGCCGTCGAGCGCTCTGGCGCGCTCCAACGAGGCTTTTGCTTGGGTCCAGTCTTTGCGCTCGACGAAGAGTTGCCCGCGCTTGAGGTAGCCGAACGCGTCCTCGGGGTAGGCCGTGATGTACTCTTTGATGAGCGTCCCAGCGTGGACCTTGTCGCCTTGCGCGATGCAGTCGAGGATGTCGGCGCGTTCGTGTTGGCGTGTCGAATGGGTCATAGCAAGACCTCGAAACAAGCGATGGAGAGAAGTGAGTTTGCTATCTGTAGCGACTTTCCTTCTTTGCAGCGAGCGGTCGAGATCACTCGAATTTCGCACGCCACTCGGCACCGAGCGGAATCGAAGCGAGTCGGCTGGCGTGCCTACGCGCGATCGAATCCCGTTCGTTCGCCAGATGGAATGTGCTAGGTTCGTTCGACGATTTCGTCCAATGGAGGGCCAGAGTGAGCGAGACGAGCAGCATCACTCCTAGATTCTGTTACAACTGTGGCGCTGGCGTGGTGACGGGGCGGCGCATTTGTTTGCGCTGCAACACGACCATGGACCAGGTGCCCATGCGCCACACGCCCCCCAGCGGTCTGCCCGTCAACCTCCTGCAGGCCGGCTCCTTGGTCGTCGATCGCTACGAGGTCGAGGAGGTCGAGAGTGCCGGCCGGCTGCACGTCTGCTACCGCGCCCACGACCGGCTCTTCCAGCGCAGCGTCACCCTGCGCACGCTCAAGGCCTCAGAAAACAACCCGAACCGGTTGGCGGAGCTGCGCCGACAAGCGCGCAACCAAAACGCCCTGGCCCACCCCCACATCGTCACCACCCTCGACTTTGTCGAGGACCGCGCGAAGGGCGTCGTGGCCATCGTCGAGGAGTACGTGGGCACGCGCACGCTGCGCGACTGGCTCACCCAGCGCACGCCCCTCTCCTTGCCGTTCGCCGCCTACCGACAGTTGATGCTGCCCATCACGGCCGCCGTCGCGTTCGCGCACCGACATGGGGTCGTGCACCGCAACCTCAAGCCGCGCAAGATCTTCCTGGATGCTTTCGAGCGGCCCAAGGTCTCGGACTTCGGCCTCACCTCGTATGCGCCCCCTCAACACTCTAACTCCCTGCCGCTGCTCTTGGGCACGTTGGAGTACATGGCCCCCGAGCAGGCCGGAAACCCGCTGGTCATCGAGCCCAAGGCCGACCTGTATTCGCTCGGCGTGCTCTTCTACGAGCTCGTCAGCGACCAGCTTCCCATCGAGAAAAACACCAACGACCTCGATTTCCTCAACCGCCTGATGAACGAGCCCGCAACTCCGTTGGTGCAATGCTTCCCTTCGGTCCCCTCTGGGCTCGACGCCGTCATTATGCGCTGCCTCGAGAAGGACCCCGACGATCGCTACGCCTCCGCCGACGACCTGATGCTCGCCCTCGCCGACGTCCTCGGGGCCGCGCCGTACTCGGTATGAGCTCCGAGAGAGGATTGACGGCGCTGCGCCAGCAACACGCGCTCGCCCTCGACAAGGCCGAGGACGCCCACCGCGACCAGGTCCGCCGGCTCTCCCACCTGCGCCTCGAGCTCGAGCACGCGCAAACCCAGTTGCGAGCCACTCAAGACAGCGAGCAGCTGCTGCGGACCCAGATGGAGTCTCGGGCCCAGAGCTTTCGAGAGCTCGAGTTGGCCGCTGAAGCCTGCGCCAGCTCTCGGCAGGCCGTCGAAGCCCTGGTCATCGAGGTCGAGACGCTGCATCAGCGGCTGCTGGCCGAGGAAGCGCTCGAACACCAAAGCAAGGCCTTGGTCGAGCAGCGGAGGGTCACGCTCGAGGCCACCGAGGCGCGGATTCTTGCTCGCCAAGTGTCCGACGCGGCGAGCCGTGACTTTCGCACCGCCTCCCACCAGAACGACCAGAACCTCGGGCGATTTCAAAGAGTTGGCCCACACGGGGTCGGTGGCAGTGAATCCGATGGCGAGCTATAGTTGGCGCCCATCGGCGGCACCTCGAGGCCGCACCTCGAGTCGGACATTTGGATTCTATCGCTCTCTCGGCGGCCGGCCTCGCGGACTCATTTGGTCCAACGACTCACCGCCTGCAAATAATGGCTGAAACTCCAGACAAACCCGCCAAGCTCTTCACACTCGCCAACCGCAGAGTGCCAGGAGAGCGCTACGAGCTTGTCGGAAGAATCGAGCACGTCCGCTTCCAGAGCGACGACGGCGCCTTCGTGATCGCTACCCTGCGCCCGCAGCAAGGCCTCAGTGTCACGATCAAAGGCCCGCTCTTCGGCATTGAGCTCGACGATCAGGTGCGGGTCGAGGGCCCGTGGGAAGACTCCGCCTTTGGGCCTCAACTGCGCGTCGAGGCTTATGAGTACCTCCTTCCCGTGACGGCCGAAGGCATCATCAAGTTCCTGACCACCCAACTCAAAGGCGTCGGACCCAAGCTCGCCGAACGCGTCGTCGAGCGCTTTGGCCAAGACACGCTGCGCATCATGGATGAGGAGATCGAGCAGCTGCGCTCGGTCGAGGGCATCGGGACGAAGAAGTTCGAGAGCATTCGAGAAGAGTGGACCAAGCGCCACGGCCAGCGAAACACCCTGATCTTCCTGCAGAGTCAGGGCATCTCCATGTCCATGGCCACGCGGCTCATGGGCTACTACGGCGCCGAGGTCGGCAACATCGTCAAGACCCGCCCCTATGAGCTCGCCAAGGAGGTGCGCGGCGTCGGCTTCCTGACCGCCGATCGCATCGCCCAGCGGCTCGGCTGGGGCATCGACTCGCCGGAGCGCATCGACGCGGGCCTGACCCACACCCTCCACCAGTGCGAGACCGCATTTGGCCACTGCTTCCTCTATGCCGAACAGCTCGTCGACGAGGCCGTCAAGATCCTCGGTGTCGACCAGGTCCTCGTCGAGAAGCAGATCGACGAGATGCTGCTCAACGGCCGCCTCGTCGAGGAGGAGACCGAGGTTGGAGCCGCTATCTTCAAGCGTTTCACTTGGATGACCGAGGTCACCATCGCCCAAGACGTGCGGCGGCTCTTCGAGAGCACGGTCGACGAGAACGAGCTCTCCGAGAGTGTCCTCGTCGAGAAGATCGAGACCGCGCTGAACATCAAGCTCGCCTCGCAGCAGCGTCGCGCCGTCATCGGTGCCCTGACCGGCAAGATGATGGTGGTCACCGGTGGGCCGGGCACCGGCAAGACCACCCTCGTGCGCGTCGTGGTGGAGGCCTGCAACCGTCTCAAGTGGGACGTGCAGCTCGCCGCCCCTACCGGCAGGGCCGCAAAGCGGCTCGCCGAGGCGACGGGAAAAGAAGCCAAGACGATTCATCGCCTGCTGGAGTTCTCCTTTCAGGCGGGCGGCTTCCAGCGCAACCAGGACAAACCCCTGCCTTCGGCCGTCTACGTCATCGACGAGACCTCGATGATCGACATCTTTTTGATGCGCGCCTTGCTCGACGCGCTGCCCGACGACGCTCGGCTCATCCTGGTCGGAGACGTCGACCAGCTGCCCTCCGTCGGACCGGGGACGGTGCTCAAGGACTTCATCGACTCGGGGGCAGTCCCCGTCGTCCGACTCACCGAGGTCTTTCGGCAAGCGGCCGAGAGCATGATCGTGCGCAACGCGCACTTGGTGAACCAGGGCCTGATGCCCATCCTCCCCGAGGTCAAGGAGGGCGAGCTGGTCGACTACTACGCGGTGAGCGCCTTTGATGGAGCGCAGGCCGAGGCGCTGATTGAGAAGCTCGTCTGCGAGCGCATTCCTCAAGCCTTTGGCCTCGATCCCATGAAGGACATCCAGGTCCTCTCTCCGATGCGCTCCAGACCCGGCGGCGTAGAGCCCATCAACCGAGCGTTGCAAGCCAGACTCAACCCAGACGGAGAGCCCATCGGCAAGCGAGAGGACGCGCTGCGCGTGGGCGACCGAGTGATGCAGCTGCGCAACAACTACGACAAGGACATCTTCAACGGCGACGTGGGGCGGATCGTCTCCTACTCACCCCGTGAGAAGGCCGTCGCCGTCGAGTTCGATGGCCGGCTGGTCATCTACAACCCCAGCGAGCTCGAGGAGCTCTCGCTGGCCTACGCGTGCACGGTCCACAAGGCCCAGGGCAGCGAGTATCCCGCGGTGGTCATCCCCCTGCTGCGCTCGCACCACATGCTGCTGCAGCGCAACCTCCTCTACACCGCGCTGACACGCGCGCGCCGCCTGGCGTTCCTGGTGTGCGACCCGGTTGCGCTCAAGCGAGCCGTAGGCAACGCGCAGCCCGGCGCGCGCAACACGCGCTTGGCACAGCGACTGGCGCAGTCACAGCAGTCCTGAATAGGCGGTAGTCGTGCGAGGCGGCTGGCTGACCATTCAGCATCAAATCCGGAGTCTGGAGCTGGCGATTGGTGTCAGTCGGACTTCGTCTGCAACCAAGGCAGCAGCCGGCTGAAGGTCCAGACCCAGACTGGCCCAGAATTCCTTTGCTGGCCGTTGACCGCCAGACATCGAAATCGATGTGGTTGGCCGCTGAGAGAAGCCAGTTACCTTTGAGAGTTGAGAGAATTTGTTGCGCGCTACTCGGGCTTCACGTCTTCAGTTGGTTCAGCGGCACCCGATGAGGCCCCCTTCTCCTTTTGCTCGATGACCTCCCAGCGAGAAGTGAGCTCGTCGAAGTTCCACTCCTCTTGCATCTTGGTCTTCTGGATCGTCGAAGAGGGCAGCCGATACCAGGAGATCGTCACTTCGGCGTTGGCGATCGTCTCTTCTGGGTTCATCTCGAGCCGGGTGAGCTCGTACTCGGTGATCTTCAAGTCCTCGCCTTGGTCCTCGTAGTAGGTCATGAAGTCTTTGCGCGTCGCGGTGGGGACAAAAGCCGCTGCCTCGTCGAAGCGCTGGAAGATCAGGTGACCGTGAAAGGCGTTCAGGGCGCGGTTGAGCAGCTCGGAGGGTGAGGCCTGCGGGCGCATGCAAGCGCTGGTGGCGAACGCAAGCAGCAGAATGAGGAGCAGTGCGGTGGGGCGGGTTCGGTTCATGTTCGTCCTCCTGGACTCGCTAGTGCGCCGTCGTGGCGGCTTTCTTCTTGCGGGAGAATACGCGCTTGACGCGCGCTTTGTCGTCGGGGCCCAGCTCGCCGCTCATAAACAGGAGCGCAAGGTAGGCGATCCCGAGCCCGACGGCCTTTCCCCCGGCGAGGGTGAGCCACTTCATCCGCGAGCCCAGCATCGAGCGGGCGACCTGGCCAACGCCTTCTGTCGAGTTGAAGGGGCTCAGGTCGCCAAAATTCACGAAGTGGTCGAAGCGAGTGAAGTGCCCGATGGCGGTCACGATGGCGATGAGGGCGGTCAGGCGCAGCGCGCTCTTGGTGGCGATGAAACCGCCGTAGCTCTTCTTGAAGAAGATGCCGGTCCCCGCAAGCCCGGCCACCATGGCGATCAAGACGGCCAGAGCCGCCTGGTTGAGCATGGGCACGCCGATCTCGGCCCCGTCGACCAAGACCAAGCAGGCGGCGATGAGGATCAGCGCTGAGCCGATGGTCAGCAAGGACGCGACCCAGGGCCGCCCCGCCGCGATCAGCATGGTCGTGCCGACGTAGAGAAGTGCGAAGAGGGCGTAGGCAACGCAGAGGACGAGCAAGCTGTCGCTGGCGTAGGCGTAATCTGGGTACATCGGGCGCACCACGTCAGCACCAGCGCCTGCCAGCACGGACGCGAAGAGACCGACGATGAGCAGCGTGTAGCGCATGGTGTCGCGCACATAACCGCGCGTTTTCTCTAGGTCGCTCTCGAACGTGCTCTGACTGAGCATGGGGAAGATGACGAAGGCGATGGCGATGACCGCTTGGTAGGGGACCCGCGCGATGTTCAGCATGAGGTTGTAGGCGCCCGCCATGGAGTTGGAGACAAACGCCGCCTGCGTATCGCTCTCGATGGCCTGAGCCGCGAAGCGCTTGACCAGAAAGAGGTCGATGCGAATGACCATGTTCAACAGGAAGGTGTAGAACATGGTGGAGAGCAGGAAGAAGGCCAGACGTTTGCTGTCAATGACGGCGACGCTGGGCCCGATGCCCTGCTGTCTCAGGTACTTGTAGACCCAGTACATGGCGAGCGCCAAGATGACGATGGCGGCCACGACGAAGCCGATGATGGCGCCCATGACGCCCAGACCCACAGCCACCGCGGCCAAGATAAAGCCTGTGCGAAAGGTGGCGAAGATGATGTCCAGGGTGGCCTGTCTGGTGAATTCCTTCAGGCCATTGAGCGCGCCGATGTAGATGGCGTAGAAGCTGTAGGCCACGACCACGAGGGCTGAGAGCCGCAGCAGGGAGACGTAGGAGTCGTCCTTGAGCCAAGACGCGATGGGTCCAGCGAGCAAGGCGTAGCCCGCGGCGAGACTCAGGCCGATGGCGGCTTGCAGCAGGGTGGCACGGCGCAAGACCGCACGCACGGCGCTAGGGTCCTCGCTCACGAGCTTGGACACCGCCTGCAGAGTGCCGGTGATGACGACCATGTTCAGGACGCTGACGGCGTTGATGACCAGCCCGTAGGTCCCATAGTCAGCGGGCGACTTGAAGAGCAACGGGAGCCCAAAGTTGAGGATACTGGCCGAAAGGAAGAACCACGCCTTCGCTCCCGTGATGACCAAGAACCCTCGCCCCGCGGTACGCGCAGCATCGCCCGCTTTTTCCTTCTTCCCCATCGTGCCGTGTCCCTTCCTTGGTTTTTCTTGCTAAAGCGCGCGCCATGCCGGCCAGGGCCGCGAAGTTTCATGCGAAACGTAACGAGCCCTACCACTTCGAGCCTCGGGAAATGAACTCGACCTTGAGCTCAATCACCCCCGAGTCGTTTCGTTCTTGGCCCAGGAGCCCGATCGGCATAAGTTGTCGGGCGCTGGTCGCAGGTTCGCCCGAACGCGCAGCCAGGCCTAGAGTCGCGTAGAAGTGCGAGATGGGCAAGAGAGTGAGCTGTTGAGCGTGCCGAGCCCCAAGCTCGAGCCATTGGAACGGATCTACGCAGGCCGTGGTGAAGGGGCTTGACGACCGCCTTTTGGTAAACTAATTGTCCCACTTTCGCGGACCCTATTGCAGTCCTCGCTCCACACGGGACGCATCCGTCAACCAAAGAATGAGGCCGTGAATGGCTAAGAAGATCAAGGAACTGGGGAAGTCCAAGAGCAAGGGCACGAAGGACGCCGGCAAGAAGGCTATCGATAAAGTCGAGGAGCTCGAAGACCAAGAACTCGACCACAAAGACGAGCTCGGTGAGGACGACGAGCCCGAAGAGCTCGACGACGACGGAGCCGACGCCTCTGACGATTCCGACGATGACGACGACGACTCCGATGACGACGACGACTCCGATGACGACGACGACTCTGATGACGACGACGACTCCGATGACGACGACGACTCCGATGACGACGACGACTCCGATGACGACGACGACTCCGATGACGACGACGAAGAGGTCGTAGCGCTCCAACCAAAGAAGACGGACAGGTCCAAAGCCTCCGAGAGATCCAAGGCCACGGAGAAGTCCAAACAGAAGCCCAAGTCCAACGAGAAGAACAAAGCCTCGGCGAAGAGGGGCGAGAAAGACAAAGAAGTGGACCAGGTCGAGGTCAAGCCTAAGCCCGTGGTCAAGCGCAACCCGGACGAGGTCGACCCTGACATCAAAGAGATGTTCGGGCTCAAGGACGGCGACGGGACCGAAGATCCTTCAGACTACATTCCGGAAGGGAAGGCTGGAATCTCCTTTGGCGCCCTGTTCGCCCTCATCATCGTCATCGCTGTCATGGGCGGACTGGTCTACCAAGCCAAGGTCATGCTCAAAGAGCGGCAGTCCGAGATCGAGGCCCGCGAGCGCCTCGCCAAGGCCGAAGCGGAGGCCTCCAAGGTCCCCGACACGCGCTATGGCAACATCGCCCTGATGGCCTCGACACCAAAGAAAGCCCTCATCCTGCAGAACGGCGAGCCCATCTACGCCAAGACCAAAGACGGCGTCTGGACCGAGCTGCGCACCGGACCCAGCAGCCGCGTGCAGAACATCAAGATCGAGGAGGGTGTCCCCACCAAGTTCAGCGTCGTGAGCGAGGGCTACCAGCCCTACGAGATCAGCATCTCCGAGTACGACTGGGTGCCCATCCCCGCCACCGGCGACTGGGAGAAGGTCTACAACAACATCAAGCTCGAACCGATCACGTCGCCGCTGGTGCAGAACTGCGCCGAGCTCGAGCTGCTCGGCGGCGTCTACACGGAGGCCTGTAAGGTCAAGCTCACCGACGAGATCTCCACTCGCGGCGACTACGAGCTCAGCTACGCCACCCGCTTGACCGGAGACCTCACCGTCGAGTCCGAGCCCTCTGGGGCAAAGATCTTCCTCTACGGCAACCCGCTCATCAAGGACGATGGACAGCAGGCCACGACGCCCTACACCTTCTCCATCTACGGAAAAGACTCCAAGGGCGAAGACAAGAAACTCAAGGTGACCGGCGAAGGCACCAGCATCCGACTCGAGATGGATGGCATGGAGCCTTACCTCGGCACGCTCTTCGAACACCAATGGCACTGCGCTCCCGAGACCCGGGCCGAGATCGTCAAGGTGTTGGTCGTCCCCGAGAAGCTCGAGGAGACCGCCCCGAACATGCTCCAACACCTCTGCACCTACACCGCCGCCATCCGTGGCAAGCTGCACAAGCCCGATCCCAACGCCAAGAAGGCCGAAGGGGAGGCCGAGGCGCCCCCCGCAGAGCCCATCTGACCTCGCTATAACGGCAGACGAAAAGAGCTCCCTTCGGGGAGCTCTTTTCATTTGTGGCGCCAGTCGTGCGCAGCACCGCACCATCCCTGGCTTCACAGGTCGGCGTGGCCAGCGGCGAAGCGATATACGCAAGAACTGACGTATATCGCTCTTGACGTACATCGCTATGAGCGTACAAAAGAACCCTAGCAGCTCTCCTGCACCTCATCGATGACCGCCCGCTCCACGGCCCAAAACCGACGCCTCCCCATGGGACTCTCCAGCGCCGCACACGCACTCACCAACGACATCGTCGTGAGCGCACTGCTCAGGATTGACCCCGTCGAACGACTCGGTGTGGACGTCCTGCGCGCGTGGGAAAAGGGCCGCAAGGCACACGCCATGCTCGTCGGCCAGCCCGGCTGCGGCAAGAGCCACTCGCTGCGCGCTTTGGCCATCACCTTCGAGCAAGCCCTCAAACGCACCGGCGCGAAAGCCGTCCATGTGCTCCTCGACGACGCCACGGTCATCACCTCAGTGCTCGACTTCGTCGTCCGCGTGCTCGAGCTCATGGAACCCCAAGGAGACGGCGGGCCGCTCTTCTTCGACACCCCCGCTGACACCGCCGTCCCAGACCTCGCCCGCATCTCCAGCACCGAGTGGCGGCACGCCCTCAACCAGACGCCCGAGCCCGCTCGCGTCGAGCGTGCCCTGCAGAGCGTGCGCAGCAAGCTCGCAGGCGACAGCCTCGTCATCGCCGTCGACGACCTGCACCTGATCCTGCGCTCGTTAGGCAAGGCCCGCTGCGACGAGCTCTCCCAGATCGTCGAGCGCGAAGGCTGGCTCCTGCTGGCCTCGAGCCCCATGGACGCCGAACCCGAACGGCTGGCGTTCCGCAAGGTCGAGCTGCGGCCCTACGACGTTGCGAGCTGTCGCGACATGCTGCGCCGACGGGCCGCCGCCAAGCCGCACGCCGATTTGGCCCGACTCTATCTCGACAACCCCGCCAGCCTCGTGCACCTCGAGGTCGTCGACCACCTCCTCGGGCTCACGCCGCAGACCGCCCTCGACTTCTTCTCCGCTCTGGTCACCTCCTCGCACGACTCGGGCATTCTCCTCGAGCCCGCGCTCTACGAGCTCGCCGATCGCTATCGCCTCCTCTACCTCGAGCGACTGCGCGACCTCTCGCCAGGACAACGCAAGCTCTTCTCTCGCTTGGCTGACCACTGGCGGCCCCTGACCGTCTCCGACCTCGCCTTCCTCACGCTGTCGACCCCGCAGAACGTCTCCAGCCAGCTGCGCCACCTCTCGAACCACGGGCTCGTTCACGCCATGCAGCTTGGGCGCGAGCGCTTCTACGAGGTCACCGACCCGCGCATCGCGCTGCACCGCGCGCTGCGGCAGCCAGAACGTGGCCCGGCCAGCATCCTCGTCGGCGTGCTCGAGCAGTGGTGCGCGCTGGAGCCAGGCAGCCCCAGCGATCTGGCTCAGAAGGTCCTCGCCAGCTCGCGCGAGGTGCTCGAGGCCTTCTACGCCCTGCACAGCTCCTACCGCCCCTTCGTCAAGCTCGCCCGCCCCGAGCGCTCCCTCATCCGTGCGGCCACCGCCGCCGTCGGCGGCGTCTACGGCAAGTTCAAGAATCAGCTGCCCCGCGAGTTCACCGATCCAGTGCGAGCAAGGACAAAACGCGCCCGTCCTCTGTTCTAGACTCGAATCATGTCAAAGACGCTCTTCGACCTATGGAACGAGAACGGCGACGCCGACGCAGCGGCCAAAGCAGCGCCGAGGCCCGCCAAGGCTCGCGCGAAGAAGCGCTCCGATCCCCCCCGCCCCTCACAATCCCGTCCCATTCGGCTCCTCCACACCTCTGACTGGCATCTGGGCATCCAGCTCGACAGTGTCTCTCGCGAGGAAGAGCACAAGCGCTTCTTCGACTGGCTCCTCGCCACCCTCGAACGCGAGCAGGTCGACGTTCTCATCGTCGCTGGCGACATCTTCAACACCGCCCAGCCCTCGGCCGAGGCCCTGCGCGACTACTACGAGTTTCTCTCCAGGGCCGCAGCACTCGGCGCGCGCCGCAAACAGGACCTCGAGGTCGTCGTCATCGGCGGCAACCACGACTCCGCCGCCCGACTCAACGCCCCGCGCCCCCTTTTCGACTCCCTGCGTGTGCACGTCGTCGGCGGCATGGCCTCCGCGCACAGGCGCGACAGCGTGCTCGTTCCGATCGGCCCCCCAGAGCACCCCGAGCTCGTCGTCGTCGCCGTGCCCTTCGTGCACGAATACCATTTGGGGGTGCGCACCACCTCGCGCACGCCGAGCCAAATCGCTTACGACCTCAACGAGTCCTTCGAGGCGCTCTACCGCGACCTCGCCGACGAGGCCGAGGCCCGTTGGCCAGGTGTCCCCTTGGTCACCACCGGCCACCTCACCTGTGGCCGCCGCGACCAAGAGGGTGCGGAGATCCATCAGGTGGGCACCATCGGGGCTCTTGATCCAGGACTATTCGACCCCCGCTACCGCTACGTCGCCCTCGGACACCTCCACCAGTGCTTCTCGCCGGACGAAAACCGGGTCTGGTACAGCGGCTCGCCCATCGCAATGAACCTCACCGAGGCCCACACGCCCCGCAGCGTGCTGCTCGTCGAGCTCGACGGCGAGTCGACCCGGGTGCGCGGCCTGCCGGTCCCGACCTGGCGGCCGCTAATCGAGCTGCGAGGCTCCCTCGAGGCGGTCATCGAGGGCCTCGAACGCCTCGACTGGAGCACGCCGTTCCCGCCCTTCGTCTACCCCGTCGTCGAGGTCGTCGATTACGAGCCCCGCGTCGATTCCCTGCTGCTCACCGCCTGCCAGACCCACGCCGAAGCGGCGCGGCCCCGGATTATCCGCATCCGTCAGGAGCGAACCCGCTCCCCCGAACGCGCCGAGGCCGACGAAGCCGAGCAGACGCCGCCGCTGCGAGAGCTTGGGGTGGAGGACGTGTTCGAGCGGCTCTTCCGCCAGAAGAAAGGTCGGTCCCCCGATCTGGACACCCTGATCGCCTTCCGATCGCTCCTCGGCGAGCTCGAAGAAGAGCCGGCCTGCGCCCTTCGGGAGGGCCGGGATGAAGCTGCATAGAATCGAGCTGGAGAACCTCAACTCGCTCTACGGAAGCCACTCCCTAGATTTCGAAGAGGACCTCGGCGACGCGCCGCTCTTCCTCATCTTGGGCCCGACCGGCTCCGGCAAGTCCACGGTCCTCGACGCCGTCTGCCTCGCCCTCTTCGGCCAGACCCCGCGCCTCGAGCTGCGCAAGGGCCAGAACGACACACAGAGCTGGCACATCATGTCCCACGGCACGGCGCATTGCGCGGCGAGCCTCGTGTTCAGCAAGCTCGACCGACAGGGGGCGCGTCGCACCTACCGCGCCGCTTGGTCTTGCCGACGCGCCCGCAACGACGCCGAGGGCGCCCCACAGCCCGCGATCCGCTCTCTCGAAGCCTTCGACGACCCGCAAGCCCCCCTGCTGCTGGTCAGCTCGCACAAACTCAAGGACGTCGACCCTGTCTTCGCCGAGGCCCTCGAGGGCTTCACCGTCGAAGATTTCAAGCGCAGCGTGCTCTTGCCGCAAGGCCAGTTCGCGGCTTTCCTGAAGGCCGGCCGCGACGAGCGTGCCTCGATCCTCGAGAGGCTCACCAGCACCGACGTGTACAAACGCGTCGGCGAGCGCGCCGCCGAACGGGAGCGCACAGCCCGGCAAGAAGTTGACCGCCTCGAGTCGCGCATCGGCGACCTGCCCCTTGCCGCGGCCGAGCACCTCGAGGCGATGGTCGGCACCCTCACAGAGCTCGAGCAATCCGCCGCGAACCTCGACGCCGAGTGGCGAGCGCTCGATGCAGACGTGGCGTGGCGTGTAGAAGCGACCCGCGCCGAGCACGAGTTGGCCTTGGTCTTGACCGGCCTGGACGCGGTGGCGTGTTCTCGGCAAGAGCACCGCTCTGAGCTCGCCGCGCTGGCCCGCGACGTCGCCTGCCGTCCGGCCGCCGCTGCGCTGGCGGAGCGCGATCGCCTGGCGCAGGCCCACAGCAGCAATCTGGCTGCGCGCACCCACCTCGACGGCGAGTTGGCTGCGAAGACCGAGGAGGAGAAGGCGCTCGATGGCGAGCTCGCCCGAGCGCTCGAACGGTCGAAGGGCTGTGCTGCGGCGCGCCTCGAGGCCGCTGCCGAGCTCGAGGAAGCCCGTAAGCTCCACCAAGCCGCCGCCTATGCTGTGGAAGAGCATTTGCGGGCGGAGGCCGACTTCGGCCGCATCCAAAGCCGCTTCGCCGAGGTCGAAAATGACTGGCAGAGCCTCGTTGCTGAGGCCACGCGACTGAGAGCGCTCGTCGCAACAGCCGAGCGCACGGAGAGCGCCGCCAGAGTTCCGGCTGAGTTGCGCGAGAGGCTGCCGAGCCTGAGCGAGCGGCAGCGGCTGCTCGAGGTGGAGGGGCGCGCGCTCGGGCAAGCCCAGAGCGAGGTGGGAGCGCTGCAAGAGCGGGTCGACCAAGGAACTGGCTCGATCGCGCAGTTGCAGGCCCAGCTCGCACAGGAGGAGGCGACGTCGACGGCCTCGCGAACCGCAGAGGCCGTGGCGCAAGCGGCGCTCGCGCAGGTGGTTGCCGAAGCGCCGGACCCTGCCGCTTGTCGGGCCGAACTTCGTCGCCGTCGCGAGGCGGTCACGGCGCAACTCGAGAAGGCGCGTGAGGCCTTGAGGCTGGGGAAGGAGGCGCAACAGCGGCGCGACCAGGTCGAGCGCGACGGCGAGGTGCTGTCTCGGCTCGAGCTCGAGCTCAAAGCAAGCAGCCACACTGCAGAGGCGCTGCGCGCCTCGGTCGAAGAGCGAGAACAGGCCGTCAAGGTGTTGGCGGTCGAGCTCGAGAAAGAGAGGGAGCGCGAGGCTTTCGCAGACGCCCGGCGACGCCTCGAAGATGGGGAAGCCTGCCCGCTCTGTGGAAGCCTGGAGCATCCGTCCGAACACTCTCTGGTGCAGGCAACAGCGGACCGCTCTACCGTCGGTTCGCGGCTCGAGCAAGTGGAAAGGGAGTTGCGGGCCGACCGCGTGGCGCTCGAGAAGACGGTCCACGAAGGAGCGGTCTCGAACGGGCGCTGCGTCCAGCTCACGGCATCGCTCGCCGCTCTCTCCTTGGAGCTCGCGCAGCTGGACGAAGCTCGAGCACTCGCCACGAGAGGCCTCGGTGAGGGAGGCCCGGCGCAGGACGACCTCGAACGCTGGCTCGAAGAGTTGCGAGCGGAGCTCACGGCCTTGGACGGTCGCGAGGAGGCGCTCGACCAGGCTTTGGGCGTGCTGGATGCGGCTCACAGGCAGGCCACCCAACAGGTCGCGCGGAGTGCTCGAACCCGCGAAACGCTGGCGGCCCGAGAGGCCACGCACAGCGCGTTGCTCGAAACCCTCACGCGCGCACGCACTGAGGCCGACTCCCGCAGCGAGCGCCTCGCCGGCGCGGAGGTCGAGCTCTTGGCACTGCTGACGGAGCTCGGTTCGCCTGGTTCGCCGGATTTCGCCGGCTTGCCAGCATCCACCTCCCTCGCCGCGAACGACGTGAGGTCTGCGCGCTCGCGCGCAGCGCGTGCGGCGCTCGACGACGCACAGCGTAGGCTCACGCTGCACGCGGAGAGCCTAAACGCTCTGCGGGAGTGCACCCTCGAGCTCGGCGCCATCGCCACACGGGAGCTGACCACCCGTTCGACCCACGCCGAGCTGGCACAGAGCGTCGCGGCGGCGCAGGCGAGCTTAAGTGAACGAGCCGAAAACAAAGCTCGCACCGAGGCCGCCAAGGCCAGCGCGCTCGGCGGCCGCAACCCTGTGGTCGTGGAGGTGGAGCTCGAGCAAGCGGTCGCCGCCGCGACCGAGCAGCTCGAGGGCGTACGCGGGCGAGTCGGTGTACTGCGCTCCGCCATCGCGTTGCTGACGGGCGAGCTGCAGGGGGTGAGCCGCCAAGGCGAACAGCTCGCTGCCGACCTGGCGACGGCCGAAGCCTCGTTGCAGGAGGCGCTCAGCAGTGCTGGGCTGGCCGACGAAGGGGAGTTGCGCGCTGCGGTGTTGACGGACGAGCAGCGCGGGATCAGTGAGGCCCTGGAGAAGCGTCTGTTGCAGGAAGAGCTCGTGGCGAAGAGCCGACGCCAGGCCGCCCTCGATGCGGTCGAGGCGCTGCAAGGGCGACGGCCTCCGGCAAGCGATTCGGCGCTGTCTCTGGAGCTGGCGACGGCGGCACGCGAGGCCACGCGAACCCAACTCGAAGGGCAGCTCGAGCAGCTTGGTTCGCTGAGGGAGCGCGTTCGGCAGCTGACGCAAGCGAGAGACGAGCACCTAGAGCTCAACGAGGCGCTGGTCCGAGCCCGCGAAGGACATCGAACTTGGCGTGAGATTGCCGAGCTCATCGGGACCGGAAGGGGCGAGGCCTTCAAGGCGTTCGCGCAGATTCTGAACCTACGAGAGCTGGTCGAGCGGGCCAACACGCGCTTGCGCGCGTTAGCCCCGCGCTACGCCTTACAGGTCAAGCGCGACGACGAGGGCCACGCCGAGCTCGGGTTCACGGTGCGCGACGAGTATCAAGCGGGCATCGAGCGTCCGTTGACGACGCTCTCGGGCGGCGAGACGTTCTTGGTTTCGTTGTCTCTGGCGTTGGCCCTGGGCGACTACCGCGAGGTCGAGATGCCCATCGAGACCCTGTTGTTGGACGAGGGTTTCGACACGCTGGACGCCGAGACCCTGTCCACGGCGATGGACGCGTTGGAGCGATTGCAGGCGGTCGGCACGCGGGTGGGTCTCATCAGCCACGTGAACGTGCTGCGAGAGCGCGTCGCCGCCCGCGTGTTGGTGGAGCCGCTGGGCGGCGGGCGCTCTCGTTTGGTGGTCGAAGCCTGAAGACGCCGGTTGCGCGGAGGGACGCGAGGTGGCTCGCTTCGAGCCACCTCTGTTCCGAGTAACGCGCGAAATCCGATAGACGTTTCGTTCCTCGCGTCGGTCAGGCGGCTTCGGCCGTCTTTTGTTCGCGAACCAGGGTCCGCATTCCCTCGTCGATGGCGGTCTCGAGCGCCTCGACCATGAGCCCCATGAGCTTGGCGGGGGAGTCGCTGCAGAGGGCCTCGAAGTAGTCGGCTCTAGCGCTGGCCGGGATGATGGCGGGCGGGTAGCCGGCGGCTTGCAAGGTCAGGTTCATGGCGAGCCGCCCCGCGCGGCCGGAGAGCTTGTCGAACGGGAAGATCGACATGTAGTGCCAGTGGACGTGCGCAGCGGCCTGGACGGGGTGGTACTCGTCGGCCTCTTCGTCGATGAACTCGACGAGCTTACGCAGTCGGTAAGAGATGGTCTTGGCGCTGGCGGCCTCTTGCAGATAGCTGCCCAGCGGCCCTTCCTGTTTGCGGTAGTGGCCTGCGTTTGGGTCGGTCGCCGAAGCGCACAGGACGTGCATCTGTTTGAAGCTGTTCAAGTCGAGCCGACGGTGTGAGGTCGCGCTCGAGCGAACCTCGCCGATGGCGTCGTAGAGCCGATGGATCCCATCGAGCATCACCTGCTCGCAGAAGTCCTTACCAACCTCGTTGGCGACTCCGTTGCGCAGGTCCACCTCGGAGAGAACAACGCCCTCCAGCGCGTGATCGTGGAACACCCAGGAGAGTCGCAGGTCTTCGGCGAACTGCTGCACTGCCTCGGGTGAGGAACGACGAACTCTTCTTTTCAGTTGTGTGTTTTTTAGGTCGAGGTTCAACAAGCTGAGCTGCATGAGGTTGCTCCATCACAGGTTCGCGCCGTTCCCCAGACGACAAATCTCGGACGCGATTCTGTGCTGGTGCCTATGCACTCACTTGACTCTTGAAAGGTAGTGGATCCTCTCTCGATGTCAAATCCGAACCTGATGGCTCGGCTTATTGCTGTATTCTTGAACACTTGTGTGCGGAGTCGTCAGCGAAAATGCTCGACGGGCTCGACCGGCTGCAGCACCTGAGAGGACCAATACCGCAACAACCCCACCATCGACTCGACCTTCTCGGCCGGCAGAGTCTTGCTCAGATCGGTCTGCTCGTGAGGGTCTTTCTCGAGGTCGAAGATCTTGTAGCGGTTGTACGAGAGCACGAGAATCACCTTGTATGGCCACAAGAGCATCCCCTTTTGCGGCAAGGCCGTCTCCTTCTCTTTCTCGAAAAAGAGCGGGGGGTGTTCGGGGTTCTCGCCGTCCAGATAGGGCTTTAGGCTCACGCCGCGGAAGGCCGGATCGGGCGGCGCGCCGAGCAGGTCGACGAAAGTCGGGGTCAGATCGATGAGCGAAACGGCGGTCTTGACGCGATGAGGTTCGACGCCAGGAACGACGAAGAGCAGCGGGATGTGCATGGCCTCATCGTAGAGATTGGGGCCGTGGAAGCGCGTGCCATGGTCGTTCTCCGGGTCGATGCCCTCGCCGTGGTCGGAGGTGAGGACGATCGTTAGGTCGTTCGCGAGGCCGCGGCTCTCGAGCCCCTCCAAGAGACGGCCGATGTGGAGGTCGGTGTAGGCGATCTCGGCGTCGTAAGCGTCCTTTCGCGACACGCCCCATTTGGGAACTTCGTCGTGAAAGAGGTAGGGCGAGTGCGGGTCTCCGTAATACGCCCAGAAATACCACGGCTTGGTCGAGGCCTTGAACTCCTCGCTGTCGACGTAGGCCAGAACGTGGTCGGTGATGTAGTCGCTCGTCGCAGCGTGTTGGATGGGATGCCTAGCGTCGATGCAGCTGTCGTCGTAGTGGTCGAAGCCTTGGTTCATGCCGTAGATGGACTCGAAATAGGCGATCGAATGGAACGCCGCGGTGAGATACCCCGCCGCAGAAAAGCGCTCGGCGAGCAGCGTCTCTGAGTCGCTGATCTTGGGCCAGTCCTTCGAGGTTCTCTCGAGCTCGGTGAAGTACTTACTGGTCAGGAACGCCGGGACCGAGAAACGAGTCTGCGGCCCCGTGGAGCGCGCCTGCTCGAACACGACCCCGCGCGCGCCGAGGGCGTCGATGGCCTTGCTGGTCGCGCGGGGATAGCCGTAGGTCCCCAAGCGGTCGGCGCGCAGCGTGTCGATGGTGATGAAGAGGACGTTCTTGACCCGCGAGGGTGCCTTCGTCACTGCGGCTGGTGTTGTGGGGAGCTCAGTATGGTGCGCCACCTCGGGCTGCGCAGGGGCTTTGGTGGACTTGGGCGCCAGCGCGTCCCTGTATTGCTGGACCTCCGCCAATCCCAGATCTTTGCCGTCACAATCCTCGTCGATGCCGTTCGCCGCGGTCTCTTTGGCGCCCGGATAGATGTCGGCGCTCGCATCGTCGCAGTCGCAGTCTTGTCGGCACAGGGCGGTGGGGAAAGAGTCGCCGTCGCCGTCGAAGAGCCTGCGAGCCGGTTCGAGCAGGTGTCGGCTCGTCGCCGTCTCGGTGCCGAGCCGCAGCAGCCCTTCTTCGCCGGCCTCGCCGGTTCTGGGCCAGCCGATGATCACGGCCAGCGAGACCAACGTGAGCAGGGTCAGAGTGAGGATGGTCCCCAGCCTCCAGCGCTGGAGCCAGAGCCAACCCAAGTAGAGGACCCCGAAGGCCAACAGCAGTGCCGGAGCGGTCCAGTCGACGGCATCCCATTCGATGGCGCGGCGGTCGGCCCACACCAATATCCCGACAACGCCGACCAGTCCGAGCGCGACGCCCACAAAGAGGGACCGGCGACTGAGCAGCAGCCTGCCGAGGGTCTCGGGGCGTACGCGGCGAGTAAGACCCCAATAGGACAGGCCAACGAAGAAGCCCAGCATCAGCCCGGCGGCGCCGTTGAGACCCATGCCCAGAAGCGCAGCGGCGAACGTCTCTGAAGTCTCGAGTGGGTCGAGCCCCTCGCGGGTCGCCGCCAAGAGCACGTCAATGGCCCCGACAACGAAGCCAGCCAGCGTGCCCGCGACGGCATGCACCCCTGGCGAGGTGTGCCAACCCACACGCACCCTGGAGGTGGCGGTCTTCGAGGCTCCCACGGACTGACTCTTCGCTCCTGCGCTCGCGCTGACCAACTCGACTCTCGGCTCGTTTGAGGTGCTCACGCCTTGTTCCACTCGCCCAAGTCCCCCAAGAGAAGGATGCCCTTTATTGTCGAAGCGCGCCAAAAGCTGTAGTTGAAATCGGCTGCGACGAATCGGATTTCACGCGCTACTCGGAACACAGGGGGCTCGCAGCGAGCCCGCTCGCGTCCTGCGCGCGATCCGATATGCAAAAGACGCCATCAAGCCCAGAAAAGACAGGTTCGAGCGAGGTGGAAGACCTCGTTGGAGAAGGTCGATGAACAAGAATCCGATCATTGGCGCCGTGCTCGTGGGTGTACTCGTCGTCGTATCTGCGGCGTTCTTCTCGTGCGGTACGACGCCGCCCAACACTCCGGTCACTCAGACGGTCGTCGTCGACGTCGACAACGACGGGATCATAGACACGATCGACAAGTGCCCGTCTGATCCCGAGGATCTGGACGGCGACATGGACGAGGACGGGTGCCCCGAGGACCGCAAGTTGGTCACGGTCAATCAGTACGAGATCATCCTCAACGAGAAGGTCTATTTCGACACCAACAAGACCAGGGTTTTGGAGCGCAGCGAACCGCTTCTGAAAGAGGTCGCACAGGTGCTGCTCGACAACCCGAGCATCCGCATCCGCATCGAAGGGCACACGGACTCCGAGGGCGGGGAGGCGTTCAACCTGAAGCTGAGCCAGGGACGAACGGATTCGGTGCTGCAGTTCATCGCCGCGCAGGGCATCGGGTCCGGTCGGCTGGAGGCCGTGGGTTTCGGCGAAGAGAGGCCCATCGACACCAACGCCACCGAAGAGGGCCGCTCGCGCAACCGCAGGGTAGAAATCCACATCATTGGCCGGTGACGCGCGCGGGACTTCCCCCGGACCCCCTCTTGAATAGCCGTCGACCACCAGCAAAAGAAATTGACAACCCACGTGGCAGGGTCCATTTTGCGCGGGTTGACCGCCTGCTTGGCGGCCGAGCGGTTGGCTCGTACGAGTTTGGACACAGGTCAAACCGATCGAAAGCCGACCTCTCGCGGCCCAGAGAATAGGGCGGGTCAACATGAGCTCGTCTCGGGTAGTGGGATGATGAGCTCAAGTGGTAAGAACAGGCTCGAAAGTAAAACCGTTCGAGTGTCGACCTCCGTCCACGGTGGTTTGGCGCGAGAGCCCGTGGTGCGATCCGGCACGTGCTGTGTTTTCGCACGAGGTGGCAAGCAATGAGTGAACCTCGCCCAAGGCTCGGGCTCTTCCTCTTGGCGCTGGTGATACTGGTGGGGACGATCGGGTTCCTGCTCGGAATCATCGCCGACGACAAACCCAAGCAGACCCTCACCGCCGGGCCGATGAACCCGCTTCCAGAAGGTGAGGTGACGGAGGAAGGCATCGAAGTGCCTCGCCCTCCTTTCTCGAAGGACATCTTCCCGTGCAGCGATTGTCACTCCGATATGGACGTGAACCCGGAGCGCCGCGAACTGGTCGAGGAGCATACAAACATCGTGCTGCACCACGACGAGAAGAACCGCTGGTGCCTCGACTGTCACAACGCCAACGACCGCGACAAGCTCCACCTTGCCAGCGGAGCGCTCGTCGAGTTCTCCGAGTCTTACAAGCTCTGCGGTCAATGCCACGGGGAGAAGATGCGCGACTGGAGGGCGGGCGTGCATGGCAAGCGGACCGGCCACTGGCGCGGCGAGAAGCGATACTTGCTCTGCGTGCACTGCCACAACCCCCACTCGCCTCGCTTCGAACCCATCGAGCCAGAACCGTCACCGAAGCAACCAGAGGAGCTGTTTGAGTAAATGGGCTCAGCCCTCGTTGCATGCCGATGGGGACACCCCATGTTTGGGGCAACGCGGGCTTCGGGGACGTCAGAGGATGTCGAAGCGGAGAAGAGACACGGAAGAGCGGCGATTTATCGGCCTTGGAGCGACGAAATGAGCGAAGAGCGTGACCACACGACTGACAGAGGGCGCGACGGACGGGGGGTTCGCGCGCCACTCGGCACCGAGCGGGCTCGAAGCGAGACCGCTGCGAGCGATCACAGCGAGATGGATCGCCGCGACTTCCTCCTCAAAGCCGCCGTCGCGACCCTTGGCACCGTGACCTTGGCAAGCTGCGACGAAGCGACCCGAGAGGCGTTTTTTCAGCAGCACTTCCATGAGATGAGCGCCGACGACAAAGCGGCCCTGATCGCTCGACACCAAGCCGCCTACAAAGAAAAGTACGGCCTGAACTTCGAGATCTCCGTCAAAGGGCCTCTCGATGGCGTCCAGTATGGCTACGCCCTCGATCTCAACCGCTGCGTCGGCTGCCGACGTTGTGAGTGGGAGTGCGCGAGGGAGAACAACTGCTCTCGGGACCCAGAGATTCACTGGATTCGCGTCCTCGAGATGGAGCGCAGCCACGGCGTCGACGTCTTGGAGGCCGAGCAATATTACGCCCCCGAAAAAGTCCCAGTGCTCGACCAGTTCTACATGCCCGTGGCCTGTCATCACTGTGACAATCCGCCGTGCGTAAAGGTGTGCCCGGTCACGGCGACTTGGAAGGAACCCGACGGAATCGTGGTCATCGACTACGATTGGTGCATCGGCTGTCGTTACTGCATGGCGGCGTGCCCCTACGGCGCTCGACACTTCAATTGGGGCGAGCCCAAAATCTCGACCCCCGTGGCTTGCGAAGAGCTGCCAGCGGCCGAAGGTGCACTGCAGACGGCCGCCGAATACCCGCGTCCGCACACCAGAGACTGTGTCAACACCAACACCCATGCGCTGGGCAACGTGCCCAGGCCGCTGGGGGTCGTCGAGAAATGCACGTTCTGCATTCACCGGACGAGGGAAGGACGCTACCCGGCCTGTGTCGAGATCTGTCCGGTCGGCGCGCGCAAGTTTGGTAACCTCCTCGATGAGAACGATGAGGTTCGCTACATCCTCGAGCACAAAAGGGTTTTCATCTTCAAAGAAGAGCTGAACACCCAACCCCGCTTCTTCTACTACTACGGTTAAGGGGGCGTCATGAGATTCCTTCGTTTCGTCCTCGAGAGCATTCACGTCGCCACCCACGGCTCCAAAGCCTACTTCGCCTGGGTGGGTTTTCTGCTCTTGCTGATGGCCCTCGGAGCTTACGGTTACTGGAGTCAAATCCAGAACGGGTTGTCGCAGACCAACATGCGGGATCCCGTGTCTTGGGGCTTCTACATCGGCAACTTCACGTTCCTGGTCGGCGTTGCGGCCGCGTCGGTCATGTTGGTCATTCCCGCCTACGTCTACAACTGGAAGCCCATCAAAGAGATCGCCATCCTCGGTGAGCTCCTGGCCGTCGCGGCCATCATCATGTGCATCGGCTTCGTCGTCGTCGACGTCGGGCGTCCCGACCGTCTCTGGCACACCCTGCCGTCTCCGTTTGGCGAGCTGAACTTCCCCCGCTCCCTCCTCTCTTGGGACATCCTCGTCCTCAACAGCTACCTCTTTCTCAACCTCTTCATCGTCACTTATCTGCTCTACTATTCGTACATCAAGAAGCCCTACAACAAGTCCTTCGTCTATCCCTTGCTCTGGCTCTCCATCCCCGTCGCGGTCAGCATTCACACCGTCACCGCCTTCCTCTATGCGGGCGTCGCTGCACGTCCCTTCTGGAACGCCTCGATCCTGGCGCCGCGGTTCCTCGCCTCGGCCTTCTGCTCAGGCCCCGCCATCTTGCTGATCCTCTTCCAGGTGCTGCGCAAGACCACCAAGTTCCACATCACAGATGAGGCCATCCAGAAGATCGCCGAGCTCATGGCCTACGCCATGGCGCTCAACCTCTTCCTGCTCGCCGCCGAGGTCTTCCGCGAGTTCTACTCCGATACCGAGCACGTCATGTACTCGAAGTACCTCTTCTTCGGACTCGGCGAGCACAGGGCGTTGGTAGTCTACGCATGGTCCTCCGTGGTTTTCAGCGCGATCGCCTTCTTGCTCTTCCTCATCTCGAAGACCAGAAAGAACTTCGTCACCCTGAACATCGGCTGCGTCCTGATCTACATCGGTGTGTACATCGAGAAAGGCCTGGCGCTGATCATCCCTGGACTCACGCCAGGGACCCTCGGCGAGGTCTATGAGTACGTCCCTTCGGCCACCGAGATCATGGTCTCTGCCGGGGTGTTCTCTTTGGGGTTCCTCCTCTTTACGATCATGGTCAAGATCGCCTCCTCGTTCATGAACTATGACTTGGCGCATGCGGCTGAACCGGAAGCAGTCGAGGATGACAGCGACGCAGAAGAGGCCGTCGAGGCCGCTGGTGCAGTCAAGGCCTGAACCTTTGGTGCTCATGGGCGCTCGCCCGTGAGCACCAACACAATAGCCTCAAAGAGAGTCGCAGACGCCGAGCCCTGCCGAGTTGGCGAGACACTGGCCTCCTCCGCAGGTGTCGGCTGTTCGTGGATCGCAGACCTCGACGCAGACGTTGCGGTTCAGGGCGCAGACGTTGCCCTCGGCGCACTTTAGCGCTCCATCGCACGGCGCGCCCGGCGGGACGTCGCCGGCCACCAAGCACAGTCCCGAGGCGCTGCAGTACTCGTTGTCCTCGCAGCGATTGTCGACGTCGCAGCGGGTCACACACACGCCGAAGCCGTCGGGGCCCGTTTGGCCGCAGTATTGGGTTGGGGCGCATTCGCGCCAGGCTGCACAAGTGGTCGGCGAAGTCGCCGTCGGCTCGAGGTCGATGCAGCCGTCTCCTCGCCGGGTGTGACCGGGGGCGCAGACGAGGCTCTCCGTATCCACAGCGCAGCCGCCCACCAGCGCCACCAACGCGACGAGAAGCACGGCGTGGTGCGCGAGCCCTTTGGCCGCAGAGGTGCACCAAGTAAGGCTCTGCGAGGAGGATGAGGAATCCTGTGGGGAACCGTGCATAGTCGGGCCGAATACATTTCGATGAATACGAACCCCTCATCGAGAGGTTTTAGCTTCGAACCGTCAGATGCTCGCCAGTGTTCAGCCTCTCAGCCTCTCTGTCGTCGCACGAAACCATGTGGAACGCCACCCCCTCACAGCTCAATCCCTCTGCGATAGGCGAAGCCACGGGCGCCCCTCTGACCCAGTCGCTCCTGCGAATCGCGACGAAGGCCACCCGGCACACACGAAGACACGTCACGTCCGTTGGGCTGCCTCGTTGTCACACCATCTGTCCGCTCGCGGCCTCCGAATATGCCGGGGGCGTTTTTTTTGTCGATTTGGATTCTATTGCTTCGCTTTCCCACGACCCGGCCAGTTGGCGTGCGCGCGACTGGCTCCACCACAACCGGCGCAAAGCCGCACCGAAAAGGGGGGCAAATTGGTCGAGCGCACACTTCTCCTGAACACATCGTACGAACCCCTGCTCATCTTGGGGTGGCAGCGTGCGCTCACGTTGGTCGTCCTCGGTAAGGCGGAGGTGGTCTCGGAGTACACCCGACTCGTGCGCTGCAAGACCCATCGCATCCGGGTGCCGTCGGTGATTCGCCTGCGCCGTCGGGTACCCAGGGTGCGACCCATGATTCGCTTCTTGCGCTCGAACCTCTACGCGCGGGACGGCTACCAATGTCAGTACTGCGGTGACACCTTGTCGGCCAAAGACCTCACCTACGACCACGTGATCCCTCGCAGTAAGGGAGGCCTGACCTGTTGGACGAACATCGTGTCCTGCTGCGTGCGGTGCAACCGCAAGAAGGGCTCGCTGTCCCTCGAGGAGGCGGGCATGCGCCTGCTCAAACGACCGGTTCGGCCCCGTGTCCTGCCCGATTCGTCGGTCTACGGCCCCGTTACGCCAGAGTCGTGGAGGTTCTACCTCCGCGCCTGACCCGTGCTCGAATCCCTCCGCCCCGTGCCTCCTGGCCCGAGCGGAGGCACTCGAGCGGTTGGTGTGCGCGTGCTCGGGGGGCGCGGGAAGCGGAGGGAGCGCGGGGTTTGTGGTTTCCAAGGCTTCGGTTTTCAACGCAGAGCCGCAAAGGCGCTGAGTCGCAGAGAGCTTGTTTGGAGGGGACTTCGTCGCTGGCTCTTAGGAATTGTCTCAATTCTGGCGCTCAAGAGAGAGCGTCGCTGAACGAGCCAGTCCGAAGTGCCCTCGAGAAAACCCTCTGCGACCCTGCGCCTTTGCGACTCTGCGTTGAAGATCGGAAATAATTCGACCACAACCCCTGTGTGTGGTCTCGAAGACGCTGAGCAGGAAGGCTCTGAACAAGGCAAGTAGCGGCCACGACCTTGCGCTGCCTGGAAATCGTCCTCGAGGCGCTCAGAGCACGCGACGATCGGCGATGGAGCGCCCCAACGTGACCTTGTCGGCGAACTCGAGGTGGCTGCCCATGGGCAGGCCACTGGCAATTCGACTGACCTTCACCCCCAACGGCACCAACAGCTTCTTGATGTAGAGCGCCGTCGCCTCGCCTTCGACCGACGGGTTGGTGGCCACGATGACCTCCTCGACGCCGTTGGAGAGGCGCGCCAGGAGCTCGGCGAGCTTGATGTCGTCGGGACCCTTGCCTTCGAGCGGCGAGAGGATCCCGTGCAGGACGTGGTAGAGGCCCCGGAACTCTCCAGTGGCCTCGATCGCCAGCACGTCCTGGGGCGACTGCACGACACAGATCGTCTGATGGTCTCGCCGCACGTCACCACAGATGCGGCAAGGAGACTCGCGGGTCAGATCGCAGCAGTGCGCACAGAACCCAACCTGCTCTTTGAGCTCGACCAAGGCTGCGGCGAGGTCCTTCACATACTCCGCGTCCTGCTTGAGGATGAAGTACACGAAGCGCGTCGCCGTCTTGCGTCCCACTCCGGGCAAGACGGCGAGGAGGTTGATCAGCTCGGCGATGGGGTCAGTTTGGTTCGACACGGAGCTTACATGAGCCCAGGGATCGAGAAGCCGCCGGTGACCTTGGACATCTCCTGGTTGACCATCTCGCGGGCGTTCTCCAGCGCCAGGTTGATGGCCGAGATGATCAGGTTCTCGAGCAGCTCAGGGTTCTCCGAGGAGATCACCTCTGGGGCGATCGAGAGGGCGAGCAGCTCGCGGTTACCGTTGATGACAGCGGTGACCTTGCCGTTGCCCGCAGAGGCCTCGACGGTCTTGCTCTTCATCTCGTCTTCGAGACGACCGAGTTTACCCTGCAGGCGTTGGGCCTGGTTCAGGATGTTGTTCAGTCCGCCCTTTGATTTCCTCATTGAGGGTGCTCCCCGTCCGGGTTGATGAGGTCGATGGAGATCCCTGTCTCATCGACCTTGAACAGTTCCATTGCGTGATTGAGGCGCTCGTCCTCGCGAATTCGTCGGTGCTGCGCTTGTCGCGAGGCGTCTTGCGCCTGGGCGCTCTCGTCGGCCAGCGACTGCCGCCCATCGGCGGGCGCCGGGCCCTCGAGGACCTTTACCAGAAGCCGCTTCTCGAAGGTATCGAAGAGCGCGTCAGAGAGCTGCGTGCGCTGCTCCTCAGCGAACAGCGCAAGATACTGGGGCGGCAGCCAGAACTCAAGACGCTCATCGTCAAAATGCACCAGCGTTCCGTGCCGCAGGACGTTGGCCAGAATCGGGGGCAGGCCCTGCAGGAAACCTCTCCAGCGTTCTTGGTCTTGGTCGCCAGTTGGCGAAGCCGTGGTCTCTGCGCCGGCGGTCGTCTCGTCCCCTTTGGCCTCGGCTGGCAGGGTGGGCGATGGGACGGGGTCGCATGGCGGCGTCGGGTCCACGGCGGCGAGCCCCAAAGCGACCTCGAGCTCGAGCGCTTTGGCCGTTTCGGCGACAGGCTCAGGAGCGGCTGCGGCGACAGGCTCAGGAGCGGCTGCGGCGACAGGCTCAGGAGCGGTTGCGGCGACGGTGGGCTTTGGGGGCTCGACGAATTGGACTGGAGGCGCAGCAACGACCGTCGGTTTTGGTGCTATCGGCGCGGAGAGGGGCGCCGCATCTGGGGCCGCGCTCACGGTCGGTGTCGGGGGCCTAGGTGGGCTCGGGGTCGGCGGGGGCGCGAAAGGGACGGGCGGTGCCGCCAAGATCACCGGCGCGGGCGTGGGAGCGTAGGTGGCGAGCAGCTTTCGGTAGCGCTCTAGGGTCTGGTCGTCGAGGTCAGCTTGGCCGGCGAGGGCCGCTTCGATGGCCTGCAGCTTGGCGACGATGGGCTCCAGCGGGACCAGGGGTTCGACCGCGGCCAGCTTGACGAGGGTCATCTCGAGCAGGAGCTTGGGGAACTGCGAGCGGTGGATCTGCTCGACGGCCTCGGCGCAGATTTGAAACATGCGCTGCAGCTGGCTGAGCGGCACGTCGGCCACGTCGTGGCGCACGAAGTCGAGCTCTTGTGGGGAGAGCTCGGTGACGCCGTGCGGGTCTTTCAGCGCGCGCACGACCGTCATGTCTCGGAGGTGCTGCAGGATCTCGGTGGAGAACTGCACCAGATCGTGGCCGTAGCGGTCGAGGTGATCGAGGATCTTCAGCGCGCCGTCGACATCGTGGGTGGCTAGGGCGTGTCCGAGGTCGAGGAGGTTCTTGCGGCTCGCCACGCCGAGGATCTCGGCCGTGCTCTCGGCGTGGATCTTTCCGCCGGCGAACGCGGTGACCTGATCCATGGCGGAGAGCGCGTCGCGCATGCCGCCGCGGGCGTGGCGGGCGATGAGGGCGAGGGAGCCTTCGTCGAAGGGGAGGTGCTCGGCGTCGGCAATGCCTTGCAGGCACTCGACCATGTCGCGCAGCTGGACGCGCTTGAAATCGTAGCGCTGACAGCGGCTCAGGATGGTGACGGGGATCTTGTTGGGTTCGGTGGTGGCGAAGACGAAGATGGCGTGGCTGGGCGGCTCTTCGAGGGTCTTGAGCAGCGCGTTGAACGCCTCCGTGGTGAGCATGTGCACTTCGTCGATGATGTAGACTTTGAAGCGGTCTCGACTTGGTGCGTAGCGCACCGCCTCACGCACCTCGCGGATCTCGTTGATGCCGCGGTTGCTCGCCCCGTCGATCTCGATGACGTCGACGGCGTGGCCTTCGGTGATCTCGATGCAGGCCGAGCAGACGTTACAAGGCTCGGCGGTGGGGCCCTTCTCGCAATTGAGGGCCTTGGCCAGAATGCGCGCCGTGGAGGTCTTGCCGATGCCGCGCGAGCCCGTGAAGAGGAAGGCGTGGGCGACGCGATCTTGACGAATGGCGTTGGCTAGGGTGCGCGTGACGTGCTGTTGGCCGACGACGTCTTCGAAGCGTTGAGGACGCCATTTTCTGGCGAGCACGAGGTAAGACATCGGGTTCCCTTGGCTTGGATCGCGTCTCGACGAGCTCGGTGCAGAGCAGCGTGCGAGCTGAGAACGAGTGAGGCCTCATGGGGTTTACCGAAGCCATGGGAGCGACGCAAGCCCTGTCTGATCTATCCGCGCCGCTGAGCGGCCCACGTCGTGCGTTCGGGCGGCCCAGGTTCCGCGCTCCGTCGCGGTACGGACTGCGTTGATCTTGGGCGGCGCCCCGGCCCTGAAAGGGCCGACCATACCAGCCCAGGGCAACGCTCTGGGAGTTGCGCGTTCGGGCGGCCGGACGCGGTTCCACGTCGCGCTGATTTTTGCGCCGGTGGTTCGCGATGCGCCGCAATCACGACGATTGACTGCACCAAGTGGCCCACTGCCCATTTCCCTTGACCCGCTCCCCCATCTGACGAAGATGTGCGCTGCTCAAAGGGGGCGGAGGCACACCCCCGAGCCTCCTGACTTCTTCCTGCTCCAAGCACACCAAGAGATGCCCGATGCGATACTCCCAAGCCTTCATCCCTACTCGAAAAGATGACCCCGCCGACGCCGAGATGCCGAGCCACAAGCTCCTCATTCGCGCCGGCTACATGGAGCAGGTCGCCGCAGGCATCTACACGCTGCTGCCGTTGGGCTGGAAGAGCGTTCGCAAGATCGAGGAGATCATTCGCCAGGAGCTCGATCGCGCTGGGGCCCAAGAGATCTTGATGCCCATGGTGCAGCCGGCCGAGCTCTGGCAGCGCTCCGGACGTTGGGGGTTCTACGGGCCAGAGCTGTTGCGCTTCACGGACCGCAAATCACAAGAATACTGCCTCGGGCCCACACACGAGGAGGTCATCACCGACTTGGTGCGGCGCCATGTGCGCTCGTATCGCGACATGCCGCTCAACCTCTACCAGGTGCAGGGCAAGTTCCGCGACGAGGTACGGCCCCGCGGCGGGCTGCTGCGCGGCCGCGAGTTCATCATGAAGGACGCCTACAGCTTCGACGTCGATCAGGCCGGCGCGCTGGTTGCCTACGAAAAGATGCGCGTCGCCTATACGCGGATCTTCGAGCGTTGCGGCTTGGATTTCCGACGGGTCGAAGCGGATACGGGCGCCATCGGCGGCACCTCCTCCCACGAGTTCCAAGTCCTCGCCCAGACCGGTGAAGACCGCATCATCAGCTGCAGCACGTGCGCCTACACGGCGAACGTCGAGATGGCGCGCTTCAAGCGGCAGACTGCCGACACGACGACCGCGACCAGCGCCGCCTGCGAGCCGGTCTCGACGCCCGGCAAGCACACCGTCGGCGAGGTCGCCCAGTTCCTGAAGGTCGCGCCCAGCTCGCTGCTCAAGACCTTGATCTACC
>Ga0210044_10000457_pt1 | contig 61924 bp, 61 predicted proteins | sample CryGey13umfilter_2_FD_183959 | JGI IMG/M metagenome (GOLD analysis project Ga0210044, IMG submission 183959) | Groundwater microbial communities from aquifer in Utah, USA - Crystal Geyser 4/9/14 3 um filter (SPAdes) (version 2) | ecosystem: Environmental > Aquatic > Deep subsurface >...
CCTCTTCCCATTCCGAACAGAGAAGTTAAGCCTGCCTGCGCCAATGATACTGCCCCTGTGGTGGAAAAGTAGGTCGTCGCCAAAGACATAAAATAGCTTGCCCTGAAAAGGACAAGCTTTTTTTTTGCCTGTTAAATAAGTCATTCATAAAAAGCCCAACACTAAAAAGCATTGGTTTTTATGGTAAGGTTATTGTACTGGTGATCGCTTATTGCGTAAATTTGACGCGAATAAATCATATGTGAATTTGAACCGACCTGCTTTTTTTCAGTACCTGATTTCCCTGGCTCTTTTCGGGCTCATTTGGAATATTATTCCACTTCATGCACAAGATGTGATTATGCCCGACACCATTACCGAAACGACAACACCTAAGATAACTGACTCGATTGCTGATGTTTCGCCTGTACCGATTTTTGATTCACTCGAAGTGAATTACTTTCTATCCTCATTTGAAAACCTGAAACTTGGAAAACTACATTCTTTCGATACCACCATTACCTATTTTCAACAATACGACCCCCTTACTTACCACAACAAACTCTATTCCACGCTCAGCAATATAGGCCTGGCAGCAAAAAATCAGGTGTTCTCTCCTACCCTGACCCCAGGCTACTCAACCGAAATAGAATCGTTCAACAGCTATGTCCTCACCAATCAGGAAGTAAAATATTACGAACTGAAACAGCCTTTTACCGAACTGTTTTATGTGATGGGATCGAAAAAGGAGCAAAATTTAGGGGTGGCATTCGCCAGAGAAATTTTTAAAGGATTTAAGTTTGGATTGGACTTCGCCTTAAACAGCTCTCCCGGCCCCTACAAAAACAGCAAATCTAACGATACCAGAGTCTATTTTACTGCCATGTATCAAACTTCAAATAAACGATATGGAGTGCTTGCCAATTACCTGCGCAACAAGTTGGAAATGCAGGAAAATGGAGGGATCGTTTATGATAGTGTGTTTGAACAAAACCTGGAAACCGACCGCAGGGTAATACCTGTTAACCTGAACAATGCCAAAAACCTGGTGAAGAACTCAGGAGTTTATATTGAACAGTATTTTAACCTGTTGCGCCCTCTTGACAAAAAAGGCAACCGCTCTCGAAAAATAGATGTCGGTAGTATTTCCCATTCTTTTCAATACGTGAGAAACCAATTGATTTATACAGATGCCGAGATAACAAGTAGCTTCTATATTGGCCACCTCCCTCCCATCGATTCTGCGTCCACATACGATTCTATTTACCAACAGAGAATCAGTAATACCCTCAAATGGTCGAGTTTAGGCTATCAGGAAACCCCCGAAGAAAAGCACTTTTATTTGTACTTTGGTATTACCCAAAATCACCTGATTCAATCATTCGCTTACGATTCGGTAAACAGCACCTACAACCAACTCATTCCATTGGCTGGAATGGGCATCAACATTGGGAAAAGTTTTTACCTGAATGTAGATGCCAAATTTGTAACAGGTGACTACAACGGCGGTGACTATCAAATATCTGGTCAGTTAATTCAATTTCTGGGTCGAAAGGATAAAAACATAGGTGAGTTTTCGGCTGACTTAACGCTCTCCAGTAAAACACCTGAATGGTATTTTAATAAATACAACAGCAACCATTATCGCTGGAACAACAGTTTTAAAAAAGAACAGTATTCTATATTGGGTGCCAAATATTCATACCGGGATATAAGTATCGGAGGGAAATTTTATACGTTTGTAAACTACTCCTATTTCAATGATTCGATGCAGCCCGCCCAAATTGAGAAGGGAGAAACGGTCATGCAGCTTTTCGTTGAAGGCACCATACCATGGAGAAGTGTAGGAGTCAACACTCGGGTGGTATATCAGAAAACCAGTCAGCCAAACCAGATCAGGCTACCAAAACTGACAGGAACTATGGATCTATATTTCCAACATACCATTTTCAAGAAAGCAGCTACGCTCAAGACTGGATTTCAGGTTACCTATTTTACTGCCTATTATGCCGATGCCTACATGCCTGAACTGAGGGTGTTCTATTTACAAGACGAAAAAAAGATTGGAAACTATCCCTATGTTGATTTTTATGTAACCCTGGTTGTAAAACGCGCACGCATGTTTTTTAAATGGGCTCATCTGAACGGATATCTCAACGACAACCGATACTTTTCATCTCCTCATTATCCTTCACGCGATGCCAGGTTATATTTTGGTGTCAGCTGGAGGTTTCACGATTAGTTCATCCCACGCTTTTCCTTAATTGAATCGTAGGCGGCATTCAACTGCATAATTTTTTCCTCAGCACCTTTTTTAACTTCTTCACCCAAATGTGCCACCTTGTCAGGATGATATCGTTTAGCCAATTCGCGGTAAGCCTTTTTAACTTCCTCGTTAGTAGCGTCCGGATTTATCTCTAAAATTTTATACGCACTATCCGTATCTTTGATGAACATGGCTCTAATGGAATCATAATCCGGGCGGTTGATTCCCATGTACGAGGCGATGGAGTCAATCAATCCGATCTCAACATTCCCGGCTTTGCCATCTGACATAGCCACCCCAAATAAATACTGTAACAACATCAACCGGGAGCTGTAGTCCATGTATTGTTTTATCTGCAAGCTCATTTCCTGCACATTAAAATCCTTTTTAACAATCTCTCCAAGCATTTGAACATACTGATTGGCACGTTGGCTTCCAAAATTATGAAGCAAGAACTTTTTAACAAACTCCAGTTCGCCTCTGGTCACTTTTCCATCTGCTTTCATTACAGCAGCCGTCAGAACCAACAGGCTGGCTACAAAATCACCTGAACCTGCTCCCCCACCGGTTGGCCGATTGATGGTTGAGCCATCGAACATAGAGCCAAAAACAAAACCCAACAATCCACCAATTGGCCCTCCAAAAGCCCAGCCCAATCCACCACCTATCCACTTACCATAACCCCCTCCTAGCCGACCTTTCGGTACACTACCCGATGGTTGATAGGAACCGGAATCGTTGTTGCCGGCATGCTTTTGCGAACCACCAGGATCAGTTGAAGCATTTCCTGATGATTGGCTTTTGGGTTTTTGCCATTTCATGGCGTAATAAATCACTATACCTATCAATAACAGAAGAAGTAAATATTTCATTTGGAAGGTTTTAAATACAAAAAAGTGCAATCCATGAACTACACCTTCTGAAAATATTGTGCTTAAAATTATGCGATCAAGTATTCCTGTTCTTCAAAATTGATACCAGATTCTTCCAGTTCTGTCAGAATGGGCTCATAAATTTCCCTTTTTATCGGAAGTTGAATTCCTTTTTGATTCAACTTACCTGTCAGCAGTAGTTTTGCTGCAATGGCCAAAGGGGTGCCAACGGTAATGGCCATGGCTGTTTCTTCCTGGTTTTTTCCCAGGACTGCCATTGCAGAAACAATCATTTTTTCTTTTCCATTCAGTTTAAATTTAAACTCATGCTGCATCACGATCATATCCTTATCTTCAGGATCCATTGACCATTTTTCTTCGAGTAACTTTTGTAATATTTGAGCAGGAGTTGCATTTTTTAAACCAATTTTGCGGTCGCTGAAAATGCCTAGCCATTTTAGTTTTTCAAATACAATGGGATCAGCAGCATTCGGACAATAATCCTGAAGTTTTATCTCAACAGGCACATCCGGCTGATATTTTAAAAAAGTATTGATGAACTCCCTGTAGCTCATGTTTTCAGAGTTTTCCATCCGGTAAGTGTCATCTGTACAACCCAAAGTCACAAACACATTCCATGCTTTTGAAAACCCAGGTCGTCGCATGGTTCCCCTAAACATCGAAGGAATGTCCTTTAGGTCATAAATTTCCCGGTATTTAAGCGAGTCACGGTTTGGATAAATTTCAAAATCACCATATTTCAAAACTCTCCTGTTCAATATACGATCGAAAAGCCTAAAATAAGGAATGTATTTATACCGGCCATTATTAATGTACTGAGAAACGCCCGTACCGGCCATCACCACATTACGCGGGTTCCATGTAAACTTATAGTTCCAGGGGTTGTTATCATATTCCGGCGCCACCAATCCTCCTGTAAAAGAGTAAAATGAGGTAACTTCACCACCTTCATCTTTAATCCTGTTTATAACCTTCATTGCCGACATGTGGTCGATTCCCGGATCAACACCCAACTCCATAAAAATGGGAATTCCAGCTGCAACAGCCCGTTCGTCTAACGCCTTAATCTCATCCGTGGCATAGGACGCAGACAACATTGGTTTTTTGAACTCGATGCACTTTTCAATCACCAAAATATGCAGAAATGCAGGCAACATTGAAATCACGACGTCCACCTCTTCTATGGTTTTTCTACTTGCTGTTTCATCAGCAATATTAAAATGAATGGCTCGGCCTCTTTCATCCTGACCCACTTTATCACGAGCGGCTTTTTCACTAAGGTCACCAACAATTATCTGCCAGTCGTAAATAGCAGCATTTTTCAATAAATACTTGATCAAACTGATGGTTGATAAACCGGCACCTAAAATCAAAACTTTCTTCATTATTTTGGATAAATTAATTGACTAATTGGATTAGGATGGAAATTTACTTTAAAAATTCATGTAAATATTGATAATCAGGAGTTAATTCACCATGATATAGAATCATGGCCCGTTTTAATGGGGCTGGAATCCGGAGTTGCTCAAAAGACACGTCAAAATCGGCTGAAGCCAGGTCGGGAATAAAGCCCACCAAAGCATCAGAAAATGTCTGAGAAGCCTCGCGGGGCAATTCGCTGGGAAGAATATCGACTGCCATGACAAGAACACCCTCGCCTTTAAATCCCATGGTTGGTTTGCGTGTGTGCGGATTATAAACAAAAACAGGATCCTCTATTACTGTTCCCTTATGAGTACATTCAATTGAGCCATCCGGATCACAGGTAACATCTCCGATGACAAGTAATTTGGGTTTCGGGTTCTTAAACATCACTTCCAAAAAGTCCTTGCTGACAATCACCGGATAACGGTCATCCCAATAAATGCAATTCATTAAAATGGTTAGGTGAGGCAGGTACTTCTCAAACTGACTTTCAAAAAGTTCCGGTTGATTATAGTACTCATGAAGGTTAAAACTCTTTCCTTTTTCAATCGGCACAGAAAGATCTTTCTCCTTAAATACAACTTTGTAAATCAACTTTTTGTCAGGGAATCCGCTGATTGAATATTGAAGCAGTTCGCCTGGTGAAATATTTTTCACCGGTAGTAGGTCAAGTATTTCCTGAACACCATGACTTACATTTCCATAACCCGTAATCCCAACAACAACAGGTTCAATTTCCTCAGGCAATCCATTTTGAGCCATCTTCAGGGCAATTTCTGCAATAACTACTTTTGCTTCATCCAGAGACTGATAATGGTGGGTTTGTTTCAGTTTTAGAAAAGGGGTAACAACGCCAAACTCCTTCCACCGCTGACCCGCTGACCACAGAGAGTTGATCATTCCGGCCAATCCGGCAAAGTGTCCAAAGAAAATTAACCTTTTCCCATCTTCGTCTGTAATTCTCTCGTAATCAATCAGGTTAGAATGGTGTTCCATCATGCTGCGCAACATGGGCATATTGTATTCCTGTCCTTTAATCGTATGACTAAAAAACAGATAAGTCCTGTTCTCTTTAAAATAATCGATGGGCATTTCCTTCACCCCCAAAATAATATCAGCCTCAGGAACCTGATCCACGAGCCGGGCACCCACGGCCTCATACTCACTATCGACGAATATCCGTTTGGCTGATTTTCTTACCTCAAACTCCAAACCCAGGTCGCGAAGGGCTTTTACATGGTCAGGGACGAGGGCCACACGACGTTCCATCTTATATTTATCCTCGAACCTGAGCCCTATTTTATGCTTTACACCCATTTTTTTCCTTCTTTTAAGAGACGGCAAACTTAGGAAATAAAGGCGTTTCTTCTCCTTATAACCATTAAAAATTAGCCCAGAATCACAGGCCTGAAGTACGAATTACTATTTATTCAAAACAAACTACACCAGGGTGTTGATAAATAAAAAGATGCAATCGTTTTCATACAGGTATATCACCGTTTATCATTAATGAATTTTATACTGATAATTTATTCGCAGATTACCTCACCTATTCGCTGCTTAAAACCACCAATTTTTGTACTTTTGCCTTCTCTGAAAATGACCGTTAATTTAACAAAATCAAATAAAAATGTCAAAAAAAAAGCATGTTTACCTGTTTGGCGACCGCAAAGCCGATGGTAATGCAACCATGAAAAACCTTCTGGGCGGCAAAGGTGCCAACCTGGCTGAAATGAATTTAATTGGTGTGCCGGTACCTCCGGGATTTACCATCACTACTGAAATTTGTACGTTATACAACACAAAAGGAAAAGATGAAGCTGTTAAAGCCATCAAATCAGAAGTAGAACATGCTGTTGCCCAACTGGAGCTCATCATGGGCACGAAATTCGGGGATAAAAACAATCCACTCCTGGTTTCCGTTCGTTCAGGGGCACGTGCCTCAATGCCCGGTATGATGGACACAGTATTAAATCTGGGTTTGAATGATGATGCCGTGGAAGGCATTGCCAGGAAATCAGGAAATGCTCGTTTTGCCTGGGATTCGTACCGTCGTTTCGTACAAATGTTTGGCGATGTAGTGCTTGGCATGAAACCGATATCAAAAGAAGATGCCGACCCTTTTGAAGAAATTATCGAGCACCTGAAGGAAGAAAAAGGTGTTGAACTGGATACAGACCTCTCTGTTGACGACCTTAAATTATTGGTAAAAAGGTTTAAAGAAGCTGTAAAAAAGCAAACCGGACATGATTTTCCAACCGATCCATGGGAACAACTATGGGGTTCGGTCATGGCTGTATTTGATAGCTGGATGAACCCAAGAGCTAACTACTACCGTAAAATGGAAAAAATTCCGGATGAATGGGGCACTGCAGTAAACGTTCAGGCCATGGTTTTTGGAAACATGGGCTTAAATTCTGCTACCGGCGTTGCTTTTACCCGTGATGCCGGAACAGGCGAAAACCTGTTCAATGGTGAATATTTAATTAATGCTCAAGGCGAAGATGTGGTGGCCGGAATCCGTACACCTCAACAAATTACCAAAATAGGATCGCAACGTTGGGCCGAATTGGCACAGGTTTCAGAAGAAGAACGTGCTGCAAAATACCCTTCGCTCGAAGAATCGATGCCATCCATGTATAAAGAGCTTTTTGACACACAAAACCAGTTGGAGAAGCACTACCACGACATGCAGGATATGGAGTTTACCATCGAAGATGGACGATTGTGGTTGCTTCAAACCCGCAATGGAAAACGCACCGGTGCTGCCATGGTAAAAATTGCTGTCGACATGCTCCATGAGAAGCTGATTACTAAAGAAGAGGCTTTGATGCGGGTTAATCCTGAAAAGCTGGACGAACTTTTGCATCCTGTGTTTGATAAAGATGCCCTGACAGAAGCTACCGTCATGGCTAAAGGGTTACCTGCCTCACCGGGTGCCGCCACCGGACAGATTGTTTTTCATGCCGAGCATGCAGAAGAATGGGCTCAACAAGGTAAAAAAGTAATTTTGGTTCGCATTGAAACCTCTCCCGAAGACCTTGCCGGGATGAATTCCGCCGAAGGTATTCTCACCGCCCGTGGCGGTATGACGTCGCACGCCGCAGTTGTCGCCCGTGGAATGGGTAAATGCTGTGTTTCAGGTGCAGGAAGCATTAAGGTGGATTATAAGGCCAAAACCCTCACCATGAATGGCAGAACATTTAATGAAGGAGATTTTATCTCCCTCAACGGTACTACAGGTGAGGTTTTTGATGGGATGATTAAAACTGTCGAGGCAGAATTAAGCGGCGACTTTGGTAAATTAATGAAACTGGCTGATAAAAAAGCCAGGATGTATGTCCGTACTAACGCCGATACCCCAAATGATGCCAGGGTGGCCCGCGAATTTGGAGCAAAAGGAATTGGCCTTTGCCGTACCGAGCACATGTTTTTTGGTGACGAAAAAATTATCGCCATGCGTGAAATGATCCTTGCGGCTGATGAAGCAGGACGACGCGTTGCTCTTGACAAACTTTTGCCCATCCAGCGCAAAGACTTCGAGGGAATTTTTGAAGCCATGCAGGACCTGCCTGTAACCGTTCGTCTGCTCGACCCGCCATTGCACGAATTTGTTCCCCACGATGATAAAGGCCAACAAGAAATGGCAGAAGTCATGGGAGTAAGTTTAAAGGTGATCAAAGAAAAAATTGAAGACCTCTCAGAGGTGAATCCCATGCTCGGACACCGGGGTTGCCGTTTGGGAAACACCTATCCTGAAATCACCGAAATGCAGAGCCGTGCCATAATCGAAGCTGCACTGGATTTAAAAAAACGTAAAATTCATGCTCATCCCGAGATCATGATTCCATTAACAGGAACCCTGGCCGAATTAAAACTTCAGGAGCAAATCGTTAGAGATACCATTCAAAAGGTATTCGACGAACGTGGAGAAAAGATTGACTTCATGGTAGGTACGATGATTGAAATTCCACGTGCCGCCCTGGTTGCAGATAAAATTGCCGAATCAGCCGAGTTTTTCTCTTTTGGAACCAATGACCTCACCCAGATGACCTTTGGTTATTCGCGTGATGATGCCGGAAAATTCCTCCCCATCTATATTGAAAAAGGGCTATTGAAAGAAGACCCATTTCAGGTGCTTGATCAGGAAGGTGTTGGGCAACTCGTTGAGATGGCCGTTAAAAAGGGCCGTAAGACCCGTAAAAAAATCAAACTGGGTATCTGTGGCGAGCATGGCGGGGAACCAAGTTCCATCGAATTCTGCCACAGAGCCGGCCTTGATTACGTAAGTTGTTCACCATTCCGTGTGCCCATTGCTCGTTTGGCAGCCGCTCAGGCAGTGATTGTAAACAAGAAAAGCTGGAAACGTAAACATAAATAAATCATTTATTTTGATATTTAAGCCAATGTTACTTTGAAAATTGTAGCATTGGCTTTATTTTTGTCCAATAATTTCCTAATATTTGTAATATTGCACACGATTGCATTATGCTTTTCAGTAAAAATCGCATCACATTGAACATCTTGCTTACAAATTAATTAATCAATAATCGCAAATAAATTTATTATGGCAAAAGGTTTAACCAAAATCAAAGCCGAACTCGAAAGTTATGGCATTACAAACGTTGCAGAGATAATTTATAATCCCTCCTTCGAAACACTGTATAAAGATGAAACAAGCACTGACCTGGAAGGATACGAGAAAGGTATTGTTACAGAACTTGGTGCAGTAAATGTAATGACCGGAAAATTTACCGGACGTTCGCCCAAAGACAAATACATCGTACTAGACGAAAAAACGAAAAACACTATCTGGTGGGCAGAACTAACAAAATCCGATAACAAACCCATTGATGCAACAACCTGGGATCATCTCTATCAGCTGGGCGCAAAGCAATTGACCGGCAAAAAACTTTATGTGATAGATGGGTATGCCGGAGCAAATCACGATTCACGTATTAAGGTGCGTTTTATCATGGAAGTAGCCTGGCAAGCTCACTTTGTGAAAAACATGTTTATTCGTCCCACTGAATCAGAACTGGAATCATTTGAACCGGATTTTGTCATACTCAACGCGTCAAAGACCAACAATCCTGATTGGCAAAGTATGAAAAGATCCGATGGACTCCCTTTTAATTCGGAGAATTTTATCGCTTTCAACATGACTGACAACCTTGCTGTTATTGGTGGCAGCTGGTATGGTGGTGAAATGAAAAAAGGGGTATTCTCTATCATGAATTATTATCTGCCACTCAGAGGCATGGCATCCATGCATTGTTCTGCCAACGTTGGAAAAGATGGCGACACGGCCATTTTCTTTGGTCTGTCAGGAACTGGAAAAACGACCTTGTCAACCGATCCAAAACGGGCTTTGATTGGCGATGACGAACATGGCTGGGACGATGATGGCGTTTTCAATTTCGAAGGAGGTTGCTATGCAAAAACCATCAACCTGGACAAAGACAGTGAACCTGATATTTTCAATGCCATCAAAAGAGATGCACTGCTCGAAAACGTGACTGTTGATGCCAATGGAAAAATTGATTTTAACGATGGATCTGTAACACAGAACACACGTGTCTCCTACCCCATTTATCACATCGAAAATATTGTGAAACCCGTATCCAAAGCTGGTCCGGCAAAAAAAGTAATCTTCCTTACAGCAGATGCTTTTGGTGTAATGCCCCCTGTTTCAAAGCTTACCCACCAACAAACCAAGTATCATTTCTTGTCAGGCTTTACAGCTAAACTAGCTGGTACAGAAGTAGGTGTTACTCATCCTGTTCCCACTTTCTCTGCTTGTTTTGGCGCTGCCTTTTTATTACTCCATCCCACCAAATACGGCCTGGAACTGGAGAAAAAGATAGAAGCCAACAACGCAAAAGCCTATCTGGTAAACACAGGATGGAACGGATCAGGTAAACGTATTTCCATTAAAGACACCCGAGGTATTATTGATGCCATCCTTGACGGATCCATTGAAAAAGCCCCAACTAAAAACATTCCAATTTTTAACCTGGAGGTGCCAACTTCACTTCCCGGGGTTGACCCAAAAATTCTTGATCCCCGCGATACCTATGCTGATGCTGCCGAATGGGACAAAAAAGCCAAAGAACTTGGTGAACTATTTATCAAGAACTTTGAACAATATACTGATAAAAAGGAAGGCCAAGCCTTGGTAGCTGCCGGGCCACAGTTATAGACTGACCATTCAATCCCTTAAAAAGGCTGTCCTAATTATACAAGGCAGCCTTTTTGTTTTTTCAGGATCATTGGATCCATGTAAATGTTTTGTTAATAAAAGCTTGAAAATAGTACCTTTGGATACATATTTCAAACTTCATGTTCTATGTCTATTATTTTTAAACACGCCCGGCAACTGGTAGTTGAAATTGACGAATTTATAAACACGGCCGAAAAAGGTGTGCTGGTGTTTAAAGAAGGAGTACTCAACTACCTGAACAACGAAAAAGAATCGTTCGCTGATAAGATTTCCGATATCGACAGATTGGAAGCCACGGCCGACAGGCTCCAGCGCAAAATTGACGATGAAGCGTACCAACATTCATTGCTTCCTCAGAGTATCAGCGATGTGGTAAGTATGCTCGACCGCGTGGATGAACTGATAGATATAGCGAAAGACAATTTATACCTGTTTGAACTGGAACTCCCGTTTTTTCCTGAAAACATACGCAATGAATATATTCGATTAACAACCACATCGGTAGAAGCAGCACTATGTGTAATCCCTGCCGTACGTACTTACTTCAGGGAACCGGTCCAGGTAAGGGATATGCTGACGAAAGTATACTTTTATGAAAGCGAAACAGATAAAATATCACGGAACATAAAACGAAAACTATTCCATGAGATGCATGAACTTGATCTGGCACAAAAAATACATCTGCGTTATTTTGCATTGCATATCGAATCCATTTCGGATAAAGCTCAGGAACTTGCCGATGCATTAACCATTATGGCACTGAAAATAAATATATGATTACCCTGCTTTTTTTAACCAGCGGCTTGTTTTTAGGTTGGTCACTTGGGGCAAACGATGCTGCCAACATATTTGGTACCGCTATAGGTACTCGGATGGTGCGATTTAGATTGGCGGCCATTATTGCCGGTATCTTTGTCATTATTGGTGCCGTGGCACAGGGGGCTGGTGCGAACGAAACACTGGGCGATTTGGGTAGCGTAAGCACCCTGGGCGCTGCATTCACGGTGGCATTGGCGGCAGCACTTACCGTTTTTTGGATGACCCGTTTAAGTCTTCCGGTTTCCACCAGTCAGGCCATTGTTGGCTCCATTATAGGATGGAATTTCTATACCAACAACCCTACCGACCTGGGCGTACTTACTAAAATTGTAGCTACCTGGATTTCAGGTCCCATTTTGGGTGGGATTTTTGCCGTGTTGTTGTTTATGTTGCTTCAACTGGCTACCCGAAAAGTATCATTACACTTGATATACAAGGATGTCATTACCAGGGTTGGATTGGTAATTGTCGGAGCCTTTGGAGCCTACAGCTTAGGAGCTAACAACATAGCCAATGTCATGGGGGTTTTCACACATTCCATTCAACTAACTCCATTGGATTTTGATTGGTTGGTTATTGGCAGTAAACAGCAGTTGTTTTTCATCGGTGGAATAGCCATTGCCATTGGAATAGCAACCTACTCAAAGCACGTAATCAACACTGTTGGCAGATCTTTGATGCCGCTTACCCCTGAAGCAGCGCTGATTATCGTGTTGGCTCAATCACTGGTTTTGTTCATATTTTCATCTCAAACCTTATCGAGCGCTATTGCCTCCATTGGACTGCCTCCAATTCCTTTGGTCCCGGTATCAAGTTCTCAGGTGGTTATTGGTGCTATTATCGGAATAGGACTATATAAAGGAGGACGGGAAATAAAGTTGAATATTCTTGGGAGTATCAGTCTGGGCTGGATTGCAACCCCCATTGCAGCGGGCATTTTGAGCTTTTTCATGTTGTTTTTTATGAACAATGTGTTTAAACAAGAGGTGGGAAGTACGGAGATAAAAAGAATTCTTCAGACAGAAACCGAACCGGGTTCCCTCCAAAAAAACAGGCCTATAACCTATCATCCCGATTCACTACAAAACGATTCATTGGCTAACCTTTAATCAATTTAAACTATGTTAAACATCGCGCTATTTGGCCCACCCGGAGCAGGAAAAGGAACTCAATCAGAGTTTCTCATCGGAAAATATAACCTATTTTATATCTCGACCGGCGATATACTTCGCAAGGAAATTGCCGAAGACTCTTCCCTGGGTATCGAAGCACGATCGATTATCGCTTCGGGTGGACTGGTTTCGGATGAGATCATCGTTCAGGTTATCGAAAAAACCATCCAATCGAATCCCAATGCCAATGGATTTTTATTCGATGGTTTTCCACGAACCTACATCCAGGCCTATATCCTCGAAGGATTGATGATCAAGCTTAACACCTCGCTGAATTGTCTCATCAGTTTGGAAGTTGATGAAGAAACTTCTGTTAATCGTTTGTTGGCCAGAGGAAAACTTCAGGGAAGGATAGACGACAACGTGAAAGTCATCAGAAACAGGTTACATGAATATACTGAAAAAACACTGCCTGTTCTCAGTTTTTATAAGGCCAAAGGCAACTATTTCGCAGTTGATGGCGCCCAGAACATTGAAAAGGTAAGCACCGATATTGAGCTGATTGTGCAAACAGAATTAAGTAAAAGCCTGATGAATATAGTGCTCTTCGGATATCCCGGCTCAGGAAGAGGATCGCAAGGAAAAGCACTTGCCAGGGCTTACGGACTTGAATACATTGCCACAGGGCCCATGCTGGAACAAGAAATTGCCAACAACACGGCAATAGGCCAACAAATTTCGACCCTTTATGAAGGCGGCCAATTGGTACCGGACGAAATAGTGGTTAAATTGATTGAAAAAAAACTCGAAGCCTCGAAAGGAGTTAAAGGTTTTATATTTAAGGGATTCCCGCGTACTTTAGTACAGTCGTATATCCTGGATGGATTGCTAAAAAAACACGGGTCTACCATTTCAAAAGTAATTGAAATTGAAGTTCCTGCACTTGAACTTATCAGACGATTGGATGCCCGGAGCAAAACCGCCGACTGCATGCCTTACGACACCAGTACGGAAAAAATAGTGAACCGTTTGCAGGAGCATGAAACGAAAACGGTTCCGGTAATTAATAAATACAACCAGCAGCACGGCGTTGCAAAAATAAATGGGGTCGGTAGTTTTGATGAGGTCAATAACAGACTGTGTGCAGAAATTGAGAATGCCTTTAAAACACTTTCAAACAATTAATTAAATTTAAAAATTCAATATGCCACAAGAAATAGAGAAAAAATTCCTGGTAAACGGTGATTATAAATCGCATGCCACACAGACCATTCGCATCATACAAGGTTATTTAGTTTCTGTTCCAGAGCGTACTGTAAGGATCAGAATTGCTGGAAACAAAGGCTTTATCACCATTAAAGGAAAAAGCAGTATCACAGGTTTAAGCCGTTATGAGTGGGAGAAAGAGATTATGTTAGAAGAAGCAAAAGAACTCCTCGAATTATGCGAACCGGGTGTGATTGACAAAACCCGGCACCTGATTCCAGAACCCGGTGGCTTAACCTATGAAGTAGATGAATTTTATGGCGACAATGAAGGACTGACTGTTGCAGAGATCGAACTGCCGCAAGAGGATGCGGCATTCACCAAACCTTCCTGGCTTGGGGAAGACGTCACAGGAAATCCTGCTTACTCCAATTCCGTGTTGATCAAAAAACCTTACAAAAGTTGGTGATCAGATTTTATAGAAAAAATGAACATTGAAAATAATCATTAAAACCAACAGGATTAATCACTCTGAAACGAATTAGATAGGAAATGATTACCTTACAAGTTCACTCATTTTAATGAATACCTTTGCACCCAATACCTCAAAACGAGGCAATCACCATTAATTTGATATTCAAGATGACGTTCTCAGATTTAGGGATTAGCGAAAATATAATCCGCGCACTACACGACAACAAGATTAGTATCCCTACCGATATTCAAAAGAAGGCCATCCCACATATTCTTCAAAAAAAACAGGATTTGGTGGCCGTTGCACAAACCGGGACAGGTAAAACTGCCGCGTTTTGCTTGCCCATCCTGCAAACCATCGATCCAAAATTGAATAAAATACAAGCTCTGGTGCTTGTCCCCACACGAGAGTTGGGCCAACAGGTGGCACGCGAATTTTTTCTTTTCTCCAAATATTTGCCCCGTGTATTTGCCGAACCAGTGTATGGTGGGGCTCCCATTGACGAACAGATAGAGAAACTAAAACGTCCGACGCATGTGGTGGTGGCAACCCCCGGCAGGCTAATCGACCTGCTTGAAAAAAAGGCACTTAGTCTTAACGATCTGAATTATTTGGTGTTGGACGAGGCCGATGAGATGATCAACATGGGGTTCAAAGCCGAGATTGATGAGATACTGAAATCGTGTAAAGAGGGAATTACCCGGTTACTTTTTACTGCCACCATGCCAAAAGATGTCAGGGAACTGATTAATGAATATCTGGCAGATGATGCCGTTGAGATCCGAATAAACGCCGAGGAACTGGTCAATCAAAAGATCGAACACCAGTACCTGATTTATAAGAAAGGTTTGAAACTGGAATACTTAAAGGCATTTTTAAATGAACGCACCCATCAGCGTGGAATCCTGTTTTGCCGCACCAAGATTGCTGCCAAACGGTTATCGAAACAATTGGCCGGATTTGTGGTAACCACCGATGCTATTCATGGCAATCTGAACCAGGAGTCGCGCGAAAAAGTACTGCGCGGATTTAAAAACCACCGGATCAATTTACTGGTGGCTACCGACATTGCTGCCAGAGGAATAGATGTAAAGAATCTGGATTATATCATTCACTACCGCTTGCCCGAAAACACCGAGCAATATACACACCGTAGCGGAAGAACGGCACGTGCCGGGAAATCAGGTGTTTCGGTCAGTTTTGTGAAAAACGAAGAGTTAAATGAAATCAAGTTACTGGAGACAAAGCTAAATATTCAATTTTCGACTTTGGAAGTCATGATCGTGCCAGAAACTCAAACAGACACGCCCATCACTATTTTTATGAATATGGGTACTGCTCAGGACTTCGACAACGTCAGATTGAAGGATTTCCTGGTGGAAGAAGCAGGGCTCGATGCTTCCGACATCAAAAATGTGGTGGTCGAAGAACAAAGGTCGCACTTTGATGTACCTGAAAGGTACCAATTTCAGATTTCCGCCAACCTCAACGGTTTCAAACGTTCGCATAGAAATATCCGACTGTCGCTCACCAATAGTAACGCTTAACGGGATCTACTATAATGTAAACATGAAAATCAAAGAATATGAAACAGTTTAAAAAAATAGCCGTTTTGGGCGGTACAGGTAAGGCTGGCCGGTATGTCATCAAACGGTTGCTAGAGAAGGGATATCAGGTAAAAGCACTCACCAGAAACCCTGTAAAACTTACCCAAAGCAGCCAATCGCTGGAAATTATCCCGGGTGATGCCCGCGATGCAGAAACCATCCACTTATTGCTCAAAGGCAGTGATGCTGTAATCAGCACCATCGGCCCAACGCTAAAAACCCCGGACACCTGTAGCATTGCCACGGGCCACGTAATAGAAGCTGCGAAAAGAAACCATACAAAACGGTACATTGAACTCGCAGGTTTGGCCATTGATACACCAACTGACCGAAAAGGATTCAAAACAAAACTTGTTGTCAGTATCATGAAACTTTTTGTTCCCACAATCATTGCCGACAGGCAAAAAGCATATGGACTTTTATCAAGCAGCGATCTTGACTGGACACTGGTTCGCTCCTCGATGGTTGAGTTAACCGACACGCACCGGGACATTAAAACAAGCCTGTCAGATAGTCCGGGCCACAGGATCAGTGCCACCGACCTGGCTAACTTTCTGGTGGAGGAGCTGACTGATGAACAGTTTATCAGGAAGGCCCCTTTTATTTCAAGTTAACCCATTTTGCATTGATGTATTTCAAAGTATCCATGCGCACTAACCCCAAGACAGACCGCAATGTTGATAGTTTACAGAGTTACTTTTAAAAATAGCGTAAACTGATGTTTGCGCTATTTTTCTTTAAAAGCGGTTTAGATGGTTCCTGATTAATAGAATAAGTCGTATATTTCGGCAATTTTTCAAAATCCTCGCCGATGAAACCAGGGAAAGAGAAATCGAAAGTATCTTTAAATGAAAAACCGTCCAAATCTGAAAAAATTCTTTTTCCAATTGTCGGTATTGGAGCCTCTGCCGGTGGACTTGAGGCTTTGGAGCAGTTTTTGGTTCATGTGCCCGAAAATAGCGGAATGGCCTATGTAATTATCCAGCACCTGGATCCAACACAAAAAGGAATGCTGCCCGAGTTACTTCAGCGAATTTCAAAAATGAAGGTGCTTCAGGTGAAAGACCGCATGAGGGTGAACCCAAATTTCGTGTATGTGATCCCTCCCAACAAAAGCATGTCAATATCTAAAGGAGTGCTTCACCTGGCCGATCCGATTGAAATCAGAGGACTTCGGCTTCCCATCGATTTCTTTATGCGTTCTCTGGCCATCGACCGGCGCGAACTGGCTATCGGTGTGGTTCTTTCTGGCATGGGGTCCGATGGTAGTTTGGGACTAAGTGCCATAAAAGAAAACAATGGAATAGTGTTGGTACAGGATCCTGCTACGGCAAAATTCGACAGCATGCCCCGAAACGCAATCGAGTCGGTGACAATAGATATAGTAGCTCCTTCCAATGAGTTACCTGTAAGTCTTATGAAACTCATGCGGCATATTCCCGCTACTGAACCAACTCAAACTTTTGAACCACAGGATAAAAATTCACTCGAAAAAATCATATCTCTGCTCAGAACCAGAACCGGAAACGATTTCTCTCTTTACAAAAAAAATACACTTTATCGCCGTATCGAACGACGGATGGGCATTCATAAAGTAAGTAAAATAGCCTCGTATGTTAGTTTTTTGAACCAAAACCCCAAAGAAGTGGAAATTCTCTTCAAAGAGTTGATGATTGGGGTTACTAATTTTTTCAGGGATGCACCAGTATGGGAAAAGTTGAAAGAGTCAGTGCTTCCAAATTTAATTTCCGTCCTCCAGGAGGGTTCAATTCTAAGGGCATGGGTAGCGGGATGCTCAACCGGGGAAGAAGCCTATTCATTGGCCATCGTGTTTAAAGAAACGCTCGAAAAAATCAGGCCAAACGAAGGTATTTTGTTACAGATTTTTGCTACCGATCTCGATAATGAAGCGATTGAAACTGCCAGAAGAGGTATTTTTCCTGTAAATATTACGGCAGATGTATCCGATGAACGGCTAAGCCGGTTTTTTACCGTTCAGGACGATTATTATCGTGTCAACTCAGAAATTAGAGAAATGGTGGTGTTTGCACAGCACAACATTATTATGCACCCACCTTTCACTAAGCTCGATATCCTGACATGCCGTAATCTTTTGATTTACATGGATTCGGAACTACAAAAGAAATTACTTGGATTGTTTTATTATAGTATGAACCCTGAAGGCATTATGCTACTTGGCAGCTCCGAAACACTTGGAACCCAAAGCCATCTTTTTGTACCGATAGAAAATAAATTAAGGATTTACCAACGTTTCGAAAAAACTGTCGAATTGCCCGTATTGTACGATTTTCCCTCCTCATTTTCCCGATCGAAACAAACCCATCCTGAGCAAAAAACACCAATAAAACCATCAAAAAATATTGAGGAGGTTGCTGATAAACTGTTGCTTCAGCACTTTTCCCCACCTGGGGTTTTGGTCGATGAAAATGGAGATATAATTTACATCAGCGGTCGTACAGGAAAATATTTGGAGCCTGCTGTTGGAAAAGCCAACCTGAACATATTTGCCATGTTGCGCGAAGGATTACGCAATGAATTTTCTGTTGCATTTCGAAGGGCCATTTTAAAAAAAGAGGTAGAGATTTTGCATAACCTTAAAGTAGGGACCAACGGTGGCACACAGAACCTGAATATCACCATTAAATGGATTGATCAACCGGGTTTGCTAAACGGTATGCTCATGATTATATTTACTGATTTGCCAAAGGCACCTGAAGTCGAACTTACGACAAGAAAAGCAAGAAAAAACATTAATATCAATAGGCAAACGAAACTGGAAGAGGAGTTGCAACATACCCGTGAAGAAATGCAAAACTCAACGGAAGAAATGCAGTCGGCGCAGGAAGAATTAAAATCCACCAACGAGGAATTGCAATCGACCAATGAAGAACTACAATCCACCAATGAAGAATTGACCAGTTCTAAAGAGGAAATGCAAAGCCTGAATGAAGAATTGCAAACAGTAAACGCCGAATTGCAATCGAAGATCAGTGATTATATGGATGTGAACAACGACATGAAAAACCTGCTCAACAGCACCGACATTGCCACTTTATTTCTCGACAAGGATTTGAAAATAAAAAGATATACCCCACAGGCTACGAAGATTTTTAAACTGATAAAAAGCGACATTGGCCGCCAATTTACCGACCAGGTTTCTGATTTGATTTATCCCGAATTGGCTGAGGATGCCAACGAAGTATTAAAAACCCTGGTTTTTATTAAAAAACAAATCCCGACCAAAGACGAACGATGGTTTTCCATACGCATCATGCCTTACCGTACGTTCGATGATAAAATTGACGGTCTGGTAATCACTTTCTTCAACATCACCGATTTAAAACTGATGGAAACAAAATTGACTGAAAATGAACAGATGCATCAACTGATCCTGAATTCATCCTCAGATTTAATCGTTAAATTATCAGCCAATTGGAACATACTGGAATTTAATCAAGAAGCAGAAAAATTCTTCGCGAGTAAACGTGACGAAGCACTTGGACAAAATTTTATAAAGCTGTTCGTCCCCGGAAAGCTGCAAAAAAAGACTGAAAGAGTCTTCCATAAAATGCTCCGGGAAAAAGTGAATGCTAAAAATAAAATGGAGGTAATAGTAGGAGAAGGGAAGATACACGAAGTTGAATGGTCGGTAAATATGCTGCTCAATAGTTTAAATGTTGCCACCGAAATGATTTTAATTGCTAAAATATAAGAGCTCAGTGCCAGACTTCAATCACCTTAATTACGATCGTGGTTTGGCTTATAAATACTTTAATTGCATTGAACTAAAATAAATAGCCATGATAAATGAAGAAGATGATTTAACAGATGCCAGGTTGCTGCGCAAGAAAGCAGAAGAAAAACTGAAGGAAAATCAAAAAAAAACAACTTCCTCCGCAACAAAAAGCGATGTAGAAAGGCTTGTTCATGAACTTCAGGTACACCAGATTGAACTGGAAATGCAGAACGAAGAATTGCGACAAGCAAATGAAAGAGCAGAGGCCGCGCTTAAAAAATACACCATGATGTACGATTTGGCTCCTATGGGCTATTTCACACTCGATTTCAATGGGCGTATCTGTGAGCTGAATTTTACCGGTGCCGAAATACTTGGTGACAAGCGGTTTAGCCTGATAGGCAGCAACTTTAAATTATTCGTGTCTGAGGAAACCCTGCCTACATTCAATCATTTTTTAAGTGCCGTTTACATGGGCACTTCAAAAGAATCGTGCGAAGTCATGATCGGCAGCGATGATAAACATTTATGCCGGGTCTATATGGAAGCGATCGTTACCGGAGACAAAGCCAAGTGCCTTGTTTCGGTTGTCGATATTACTGCCTTTATAAAATAATTTAACACAAGAAAGTGATCCCATCAGTTACATTTGTTATTAAAATACAACTCAATGCAAGTAACGGTAACCAGAAAAAAAATAATATTTTCTCCTGACTCATCCAGGATAATTGCCCGTTTTTTGCATTTAAACGATGAAAGATCGGCTGACATCATCAGGATGGTATTGGCAATGCCCGAAACGGAAGTTAAGATTACCATGAGCCAGTTACTTCGTGGTTATTCGCAACGACATCGAAATATTTCCCGGATTTTCGAGAAACATTTTGCCAAACTGGCTCCGATCTTTGAAAAAATCGAAGTGAATGAAGAAGATTTAAGTGCCTCTCAAAAAGCGTTGATAGGATCCTATTTTACCATGGAATATTCAATTGAATCGGCGGCTTTTTTTAATCCTTCCATAGTAGAAAGTCCTGATCAGTCAGAATTAAGATCCTATGAAAAAAGGGTGATTTTTAGTTTCCGGGCTACCGGTGAAGGACATATCTCATCCATTGTTTTCCGTTCAGGCATCCTCGATAAGAACAATAACCTGACACTGGAACCTGTTGGTAAAATGCTGGCCGAAGCGGAAGTAATTAAACGACATGTATACACAAAAAAATCATTTCAGGAAAAAATAGATGACATGCAAGCACAGGCAATCATTGATATTCCTGGAGCCTTGGAAAAAGAAGAGACGATGCAAATAAAGGGAAATGCTCTATCTCCCGCTATCGTAGGTAAGCCGAATAAAAAGTCGGTTAAAATAAAACCCATTTCCCCTGCTTTTATCCTGGATCAATTGGGTGACAGCTTTACGTATGGAGAGTTGATGAAAAACCTGGAAATAGCGAGAAAAGGAACTAAACTCTCAGAAGATCAAAAAAAAATAATACAACAGATGATGTGGCTTGCCTCCTCGCACTACGACATCGATTTTTCTATCGATTCCGCCATCTCCGAAAGGGTCATCTTTCCTATATCGGCCACCGAGCAAAAAGGCATCGAAGACGCCCGTTTTGTAAAATTTACCGATGATGATGGCGAAATAACCTATTACGCTACCTACACAGCGTATGACGGAATGGCTATTCTGCCGAAGTTAATTAAAACAAAAGACTTCTATCATTTCAAAATCATACCCATTAATGGTGAAATTGCCCAAAACAAGGGCATGGCACTATTTCCACGGAAAATAAAAGGCAAGTACGCCATGCTTTGCAGGATTGATGGTGTTAATAATTATATCGCGTATTCAGATAGTATTAATATCTGGCATGAGGCAAAAATCATACAGAAACCCAAATACTCCTGGGAATTGGTGCAAATTGGTAATGCAGGCTCTCCTATTGAGACTGAAGACGGTTGGTTGGTCATAACACATGCAGTGGGTTCGATGCGTGAATATACGCTCGGAGCAACATTGTATGAACTTGAGAATCCCGAGAAAGAAATAGGCCGGTTAATGGAACCATTAATGGTGCCAAATGAAGTAGAAAGGGAAGGTTATGTTCCTAACGTAATTTATTCGTGCGGTTCTATTATTCATGATGATGAACTGGTTATCCCTTACGCGATGTCGGACCATGCTTCCACCTACGCTACCGTTAAAATCAAAGAACTGCTGGAAGTGCTGAAGACCTCTTCAAAACAGGTATAGAAAACTTAAAAACTGGCTGGTAACTGAACAGGATTCCACACCCGATGGATCAGTTCACCATATTACATAGAAACATCTTGTTTTTTCTCTAAAGGATTTACCTTTTAGCAAGAAAGGATAAATCTGTGAAATATGTAAACTTTTTACAAAAAAGTGTAATAAAATCAGATGGCATCTGACCTAATTTTATCAAAATTAATAATGAACGTTAATACTTACTAAAATGGAAGATGTCTTAACCCCCGAACAATGGAATGATCTCAGGATCGAATTAAAGCAAAAGCACCCTGAACTTAAAGACGCCGATCTACCTTATTATGAAGCGGAAGAAGAGGATATGTTAAGTATGATTGACTATACACTCCAAATGTATAAGGATGGGACCGATCATATTAATCATGTATTGAGCACTTATTGTTGCTAAAACATGTTGATCAACCCATGAGAATAATCCAATTTGATAAACCCCCAAAGGGCGTTTGGCAGTTGTACTATTTTTTAATGTTATTCAGATAGTGGTTCTATATCAAGAGTTGGTAAGAAAAACGGTCAAACTGCCAACCATTCGTTTACTTTCAACTTCAATACGCATTATCGTTGAAAATGAATTTACTTTAATCAACTTTATGCGAAAAGCAGGAACCAATATCACGACATCCAATAATCAATTCACCGTTTGTTACGATGATCAAGAAACGGATAGGCTCCGGTGATCACTTTCAATCATGGCTATCAGCTAAATAAGTCGGTAAGGGACAAGCAAATACAAGCATTCGAGAAGAATTTCCGTGTAATTGCATACGACATCCAACTAACCTGATCAGGAAAAATAACCCTCCATTCAGTTTTATGGAGGTCAACCCTCCCCACAAAAAGCAAAATGACCTTCCTAATTGTTAAGATTTCTTTTAAAAGCAAGGTCATGGCTGAATAATCAATCACGAAATGCTGATTCAGGTTACAGATATAGTCGAAAATTCTGCTAATCACGTATTAAGAAACAAAGCCAAGTAAAAGGAATAGAAATTTTTACTACTTTTGCCGCCGATTACATGTGGAGGTATCAGTCGGAAATTTCCGGCATTGAAAAGTTACAATTACCTGCCAACGTGTGCTTTTCATGAACACAAAAATTAATGACCACTTTTAAGTCACTTGGATTGTCGGACGAAATACTCCAGGCAATCGAAAAATTGGGGTTTGAAACCCCTACCCCTATCCAGGAAAAAACCATTCCTATTCTATTGGAAAACGAAAACGACCTCATTGGTCTTGCACAAACCGGAACGGGAAAAACTGCCGCTTTTGGGCTTCCCATTATCCAGAAAATTACCGAATCAAAAGATACCCAGGCACTTATTTTAAGTCCTACACGTGAACTCTGCATGCAGATCGCCAACGATCTGAAATCGTACGCCAAGAATTCAGACAAAATAAATATCGTTGCAGTATATGGCGGTGCGAGCATCGTGGGCCAGGTCGCCGAATTGCACCGGGGAGCCCAGATTGTGGTGGGAACTCCCGGCAGGTCACTTGACTTAATTAACCGTAAAAAACTACTCGTCAACAATATCCGATTTTTAGTTCTCGACGAAGCCGATGAAATGCTCACCATGGGCTTTAAAGATGAACTGGACGGTATCCTTGAAACTACACCAAAAGAAAAACAAACCCTGCTTTTTTCGGCCACCATGCCACAGGATATTGTCAGGATTTCAAAAACATACATGAACAAACCCATTGAAGTATCGGTGGGAAAAAGAAATGAAGGAGCCGACAACATCGAGCACATCTATTATGAAGTTCATGCCAAAGACCGTTATGAAGCACTTAAACGGATTGCCGATATAAACCCGAAGATCTATGGCATCGTGTTTTGCCGTACTCGAAGGGAAACCCAGGAGATTGCAGAGAAACTCATGCAAGACGGCTACAACGCTGATGCATTGCATGGCGATCTGAGCCAGGCCCAACGCGACCATGTGATGACCCGTTTCAGATCGCGTCACCTTCAATTGTTGGTAGCTACCGATGTAGCAGCCCGCGGACTGGATGTAAACGACCTGACCCACATCATCAACTTTAACTTGCCTGATGAAGACGAAGTATATATCCACAGAAGTGGCCGTACCGGTCGTGCCGGAAAAAGCGGAGTCTCGCTTTCGATCCTTCACATGCGTGAAAAAAGCAAGCTGAGGGCCATCGAGAAGAAAATCGGTAAAAAATTTGAAAAAAGACAAGTGCCTTCGGGGAGAGAAATTTGTGAAACACAACTTTTTAACCTCATCGACAAATTCGAACAGGTAGAGGTGAATGAAAAACAGATTGAACCTTTTCTTGATGTCATTTATCAGAAACTCAGTTCACTCGATCGGGAAGAACTCATCAAACGGTTTGTATCGGTTGAATTCAACCAGTTTCTGGAATACTATAAAAATGCCCGCGACCTGAATGCGGTTGACAGAAACGAACCATACGACAGAGACAGAAATAACAAATCCTTCGAGAGAGGCGACAGGGAACGCGACCGCAACCGCGACAGAGGAAGAGGAAGAGACCGGGACAAGTTCAGAGACCGTGAAGACAACGGAAGAGGCTACAGCGAAAGAAACTCCAGATCGGAGGATTCTTCCGACAGACGCAAATCCTATGCAGATATAGAATTTTCGAGGTTTTTTATCAATAAAGGAAGCAAAGACGATTTGAACCCGGTAGCCCTCATTGGACTCATCAACAAGTATTCCAAAGAACGCGGCATCGAAATCGGGAAAATTGAAATCATGAAAAGCTTCTCCTTCTTTGAGATAGACCGTAATTTTGAGAGCAAGCTGATGAATAATTTCCAGGACGCTGTTTTTGACAACTCCCCTGTAATGCTCGAAGTTGCCAATTCAAAAGGTGGAGGCTTCCGTGAAGAAGGCGAAATAAAGCGGAAGAAGAAATCGTTGGCTGCAAAAAGAAGCGATAGTTTCCGGCCTGCTACCAAAAGCAAAAGAAGCGATTCGGCGAAACCTTACGACAAAGGTAAAAGACGCTCCAGGAAATCCTGACTCGTTGATTTATACGGGATAAAACCCGATGTATCAAACAGCTACATTAAAATCCCTCAAAGCCTCGTTGAGTGAGGTCTTCATATCAGTGGAAGCCTTGCGTTTACCAATTATCAGCGCGCACGACACCTGATATTCGCCTGCCGGAAATTTTTTTGGAAAGGTGCCGGGTATCACAACCGAACCGGGGGGCACATACCCTTTATATTCAATGGCTTCCTTTTCACTTACATCAATAATGCGGGTCGATTGAGTAAGTACCACATTGGCCCCCAGTACAGCCGCCCGACCGACACGAACACCTTCGACCACGATACAGCGTGAACCTATAAAAGCATTGTCCTCGATAATCACGGGAGCCGCCTGGACAGGTTCAAGCACACCACCTATACCAACACCTCCACTCAAATGAACCTCGTTGCCAATTTGCGCGCACGACCCCACAGTAGCCCAGGTATCGACCATGGTATTTTTACCGATATGGGCACCTATGTTCACATAAGAAGGCATCAGCACCACCCCGCGGTCGAGAAAAGCACCGTAACGGGCAATGGCATGAGGCACCACACGTACCTGTTGAAAGGCAAAGTCACGTTTCAAGGGAATTTTGTCGTGAAATTCAAACATTCCTACTTCCATGGTCTCCATCTTTCGGAGAGGGAAATACAGAATCACCGCCTTTTTTATCCAGTAGTTTACTTTCCATCCATCAGTGTGAGGCTCTGCAACACGAATCCTTCCCTTATCCAACGCCTCAATGGTGGCTTCAATGGCCTTGATGGTCAAGTCTTCGGCCAATAACGACCTGTTTTCCCATGCGGATTCAATTATCTTTTTCAACTCTTCCATACGCTTTTCTTAAAGTGCTAAATTACAAGTTTTCGCCAACTGAAAAAATTGTAATTTTGCATCCAATTTGAATGATGGGAAGAATATTGGCAATCGATTACGGACAAAAACGTGCCGGCATAGCCGTCACCGATCCATTACAGCTCATTGCCAATGGATTAACCACCGTGCACGTGAAAGATGTTTGGGAATTTCTATTAAATTACCTGAAGTCGGAAACAGTGGATTGCATCGTCGTGGGCGAACCCAGGACCATGCTAAACCAACCATCGGATGCAGCACGGTTTATTGATCCCTTCGTGGCCAGGTTAAGAAAAAACTTTCCGAATTTGAAAATTGAACGTATGGATGAACGATTTACGAGTAAGATGGCACACGATGTGATGCTAACGGGCGGGTTGAAAAAACTTCAACGCCAAAACAAAGCCCTGGTCGACACCATCAGTGCGACCCTCATTCTTCAGTCCTACATGCATTCCACACAAAATTCATCGCAAAATTTAACACCATGATATTACCAATTACGGCTTACGGACATCCTACCCTGAAAATGATGGGCGAAGAGATCACCAAAGCTTATCCTGATCTGGATAAGCTGATAGAAGATATGTTTGAAACCATGTACGCTGCCGAAGGAGTGGGCCTTGCCGCTCAACAAGTCAACAGAGCCATCCGGCTGTTTATCATCGACACCACTCCCTTAAAACTTGAAAACGATGAACTCCCCAATACAGAACAGGTTTTTATCAACGCCCGAATACATCAGGAAGAGGGGGAAGAATGGGGATATGAAGAGGGTTGTTTGAGCATCCCGGGAATTCATGAAACGGTGAAACGCAAACCGGTTGTTGTGATGAGTTATTACGACCGTGACTTCGGCTTTCATGAAAACGTTCGCTTTGACGGTACCCTGGCCAGGGTAATTCAGCATGAATATGACCATACGGAAGGGAAACTCTTTATTGAGCGGATTCAAAACATCAGAAAAGTATTGCTTAAAGGAAAACTGCGCGACATCAGTCTGGGTAAATCAGATGCTGAATATAGAATGCTTTTGCCAAAAAAGAGAATAAAACGATAATGAGTATAAATGTTACGTATAAGGGTTATATAATAATGTAAAAAGAAGAAACATGAAAAAAACAACTTTTATAATGCTGGCTTGGATGGTGATGGTGGTGTCCTTTGGATGCAAACAGCCTGTTGAATCGAAATCACAAAAATCGACCCAGGAATTGATTAAAGATCTGGAGGACAGTCTTTTTAACGCTGAAACCAACACGCTTGACAAGAAAAAAGCCGTGGAATTGTCGCGTTTATACGAACAGTGGGCACTTGAAAACCCTGACGATGAAAAGGCTCCCGACTATCTGTTAAAAGCCGCTGACGTTTCGATGAACATGAAAAATCCGCGCCGCACCCTGGGCCTTTTCGATCAAATTCTCAACAATTATCCTCAATCGAAATTCGCTTCAACGGCCTTGTTTTTAAAAGCCTTTGTGTATGATGATCAGATGCATGATTATGTAAACGCGGGTAAGTATTACAGCGAATTTCTCGAAAAATATCCAGAGAGTCCCTTTGCCAACGATGCCGAAGCTTCATTAAAAAATTTGGGTAAATCGCCCGAAGAACTGGTAAAAGAGTTTGAAATGAATCAGGGGAATTAGTGAACCTGTTTTCATCGGTTATTCAAGTTTAAGCCTCCTGAAGTTCCCGCTTGGATTTTCTGTATAGGTAGGAGTTAAAAATATTCCTCTTGGCAAACCTGATTTGCTTGTCCGAATTATGAAATTTGGTAAACACGTTTTTCGGTACGCCGAAGTACTCATAGGTTGTACCATCTAAAAAGGTAACCTCCAGCAACAGTCCCCGGTGTTTATAGTCAAGGATTCCCGATTCTGATGTGGTGAGGTTGTATTCTTCCAAATTCGCGATTCTCGTTTCAGGTGCGATACTGACCAGAAAATGATAAGCATCAATAATCTGACGGCTTTTTACCTCCGCTTCGGTAGCCAACTCATCTCCTGCCTGGAATTTATCCGGATGCCATTCTTTTACCATATTCCGATAGGTGGTTTTAAGCTGCTTCAGATCCGTTTCTTGATCAACATTAAACAATTTCTTATATTCATTAACACGCTTCATGGATGATCTTTTTATAACAAACCTGATTACCTGTCCTTTATCTGTATCACTAACTTTTGAAAACCGGATTTTGACAGCCGGCAAAAGTACACCTTTATTGATTGCGCCCGACATTCGTTTTCAGGATCATACAAGGATATCCCTTTCAATAATTTTCTCTAAATTGCCCCGAATTATCAGATAGTTAAAAAAATACAAATTCCAAATTTTGAAAAACCAAACAAACCCCTATGTCATTTGAAATCATGCTTATATTGGTAGCCATTGGACTATGGCTTTATGTGACAACCACGGCCATTGATTTGGGCAAGGGATTAAGGGCTGCCCTCGCCAACCAGACCCTGCCTGTGTACTTTGAATTGTTTCCACGGCGATTGCCGAATCAGTATGAACAATACCTGATTAAAAATGACAAGTTCTACGGTAACCTGTCACCGAAGCTCCAACGTTCGTACGGAAGCAGGATTATGAACTTTATCGACGACAAAACCTTTAAAACCAGGGACGCATTGAAGATCACCGGTGAGATGAAGCTTGTAATTGCTTCTATAGCTGTTAAAATCACCTTCGGATTGAGGGAATACTTGTTCGGCCATTTTCATACCATCATTATATACTCAGGGGAGTTCCACTCCAATGTATCAGGATTGGATGTAAAGGGGGAAACCAATGGTGCCGGTGTAATCGTTTTTTCATGGGAAGATTTACAGTATGGAAATTCTATACCCGACGATTCCATCAACCTGGGATACCATGAGTTTGCCCATGCCTTGTTTCTGGGGCACTTGATGAATCCGTACAACAACGATTTTAAGGATCACTACCGTGAATGGCTGATGTTTGTGAAATACAATGACAAATTGGATGAAGTGAGGGAAAAGCACATTTTCAGGGATTATGCTGCCGTAAACGAGATGGAGTTTTTTGCCGTGGCACTGGAGAATTTTTTCGAGAAGCCCAATCACTTCAAGCAGCAACTTCCACAACTCTACAAATTGATGGTACAAATGCTGAATCAGGACTTGGCCACGGTATGATCAGGAAAATGGCAATAAACAATTACTAAAATCCCCTTTGTGAAACTCTGTGTATTCTTTGTGAAACTCTGTGGCACAGCTTTATCGTATAATCTCATCAGTAAGAACCAGCAACTTGAGAATAATCAACGTTACTGAAAACCTGCCCTCTACAATTTATTCTCCATCATCGCCTTCGTAGGTCAGATCGATTTCTTTACGGATTTTATCCAATGTAGTGATCAGGTTCATACTCATCGAATGGGGCATTTTCATACTTTGGATTTCATGGTTTTGAAGACAGCTGATCACCTCTTCGATTTCATGAAAATATCCGTTTCCATGATAAGGTATGTTAAGTATTTCCGATGATTTACCAAACTCTGTCACAGTGAGTTTTTCGGTATGATGAAATCGTTTGTGCATTTTAATGGAGCCTTTGGTTCCCTTGATGAGTGCTTCGATGGGTGTGTTCTCCTGAAGTGTAGCTTCGAGATCAGCATGAGCACCATTTTCATAACCAAACTGAATGGCACAGGACGCATCCACCCCTGAATCGGTAAAAACTACAGATGCCTTGATAGTTGCCGGCATCCCCATCAACAAAAGACTCAGATATACAGGATATATACCGATGTCAAGCAGCGCACCTCCACCCAGTACTTTGTTAAATAATCGGCCGTTAGGATCATATCCGGCAGCATAGCCAAAGTCCGATTGCAGGTTCGTAATTTCACCGATCACTCCTTTTTCTATGACTTCAATTAATTTTTCCGTTGCCGGGATAAATCGGGTCCACAAGGCTTCCATCAGAAACAGGTTGCTGGATTTTGCTTCCCTGATCATAGCCCCGACTTCGCGCGCATTCATACCCAAAGGCTTTTCGCATAAAACGGACTTGCCCGCCTTTAAGCACATCAGGGTGTTTTCGCAATGGAATACGTGGGGAGTAGCAATATACACCACATCAATTTCAGGGTCGTTAGCCAATTCCAAATAGGTTCCGTAATATTTTGCTGAATGGAATTCTGCTCCAAACCGCGCTGCTTTTTCAATGCTGCGCGAAGCCACTGCTGTCAGTTCCGCCTGTTGGACAAGCAGCAGATCGGCAGTAAATTTATGGGCAATCTTGCCTGTGCCAAGTATGCCCCATTTGATCTTATCCGCCATTACTTTAGCAAATTTAACTGATAACTTAAATGCTGGTAATTTTCCTCGTCGAACGACACCAAAATAACTTTCTCAATTTCGGGGAATTGAACCAGCGAATGTAAAAGTGTTTGAACAGCTACCTGTGCGGCTTCTTTTTTCGGATATCCGTAAATTCCTGTACTGATGCACGGAAAAGCAACGGTTTTGCATCGATTTTCGCTGGCCAGCCGCAATGAATTCCGATAACAGGAAGCCAGTTTTTCTGCTTCACCCTGATTTCCACCATGCCAGACAGGCCCGACGGTATGGATAACAAATCCGGCTTTCAGATTTCCAGCGGTGGTGATGACGGCATTACCGGTTTCGCATCGGGCCCGGGCGGCAACAATCTTCCGGCAATCCTCCAGAATGGCAGGACCGCCTGCGCGGTGGATAGCCCCATCAACACCACCGCCGCCCATCAGCGAAGAGTTGGCCGCATTGACAATGGCGTCCACTTCTATTTTGGTGATATCACCTTTTATGAGTTCTATTTTAGCGTTGTGGTTCATGTGAGTGTGTTTTTATTTTAAGAATGATCTGATCAATATTCTCATTAACTTTTTTCCTTTTTTCTTGAATTTTCCGTATTTTGATCCTGGAGTTAAAAATCAATACTACACCTATGGTCAGAAAAATGACTAATTGAGGAAGCAAAAAATTATCAACGCTATAATATCGGCTGCCCAGAAATTGAAAAAAAATGATGAAGCTCACAAAGAAAATTGCATGTGGGGAGTATTTCAACGATATTTCTCTGAAAGTTATTTTATTGTTATCGATTTTTTGCTGACTCCAATGGTTATAAAGCTCTTTGTAATGCGAAGTTAAAACTTTGGAGGCAATCTTTCGACATTCCATTTCATCTAATGCAGCCAATTTGGCGTCCGTATCTAAATGACTATTCCGAAAGAATTCAACCAGTTCTTTGTCGGACTTGGTATTAAGTATCTTTGTCCAGTTGTAATAGGCCATTTAACTTAATTTTATTAAGAAGTAGTTTTTAAACAAAATATAAGCATTTAAAGAGGTTGCAATTAACAACCAAATGAAATAAGGCAATATTAGTAACAAATTTAACTTCAAATCCGGCCAATAATTAAATAAGTAAAATCCGATGAGTTTTAATACCTATAGTGTCCGATAATTTTAAAATTAAACAAGCAGTCTTCCAGCACTTGTCCTGATCCAATGTTATGAACCACCAGATTTCTTCTTCCATCTGTGGACTTTTCTTTTACAACGATTCCAATATGTGTTACAGAACCACCAAGATTCCAACAAACAATGTCACCCGCCGAATAATCTTCGGGGATTGTTGAATTCTCCAAAACAGTTCCATGTCTTGTGAAAAAGGTCATTAGATTGGGAACGCGTCTGTGATCAATATTCTTGTCAGTATGTGTTGAACCCCAGTTATTTGGGTATCTATCAAAATTTTGCCGCATGTCTTCATGGACTTCTTTTTGCAAGTCAATACCAAGTTTTCTATAGGTCCGAATGACGACGTCCGTACAAACACCTTTGTCTGACGGAACATCTCCGTTCGGATAGTCAAGACTAAAATAAGCGGGGTCATATATAACGGTTTGTCTCGTTAAAGTTATTGCTGAATCTGCAAGTCTGTTATAAAAATTCGTCTGGCCAAATGAGGTTGACAAACCAAAAATAAGCAGAAAAATGATTAGAAATGTGGTTTTCATATGGTGGATGCTAAAGGAGGTGCATATACTCTAAATCGGAGTTTCAAAAGACAAATCTTTCTTGCCACACCGATTTATATTTCATGCCTACGGCCTGCCTGCCCAGCTTACCCAAGGGAAGTTCAGACCTAACTCCGCCATAAAGCATAATGCAGCATTGTATGGCACTATTTAATTTGTATGTCTCCATGCCCAGTATAGCAACAGTTATTTTCTGTAACAAATCGATAGTACACCCTAAATATGCTATCTTTTTCGGTTACTACATCTTTAAAAGTCATTGCTATTTCTTGTTTGTAAACAGAGTCAAGGGAAAGGATTTCTTCAAAGTTTTGGTTTACAACAATAAAATCTACTCTTGTGGTTGAATCTCTATCGAAATGTAACTTAAACATGTAATCAAGGATTGGGTTAGGATAACCAACAATTTGATTATTCGAATCAGAAGGACAAGAATAATTATATAGTTCATAGTCTGGAAATAATTCTTTTTCTGAACTTTGCCAAGAATCATCAAGTCGCCAGTCGAAAGAATCATAAAATCCAGTATAGGCTCCAAAAATGTCGGTGGTTGTAATTCCCTCGAATTTTATTTTATTCATGATGGGCTCACTCGAATTCTTGTCAGAACAATTAGTAGTTAAAATAAAAAACAGTAGGATAGAAATCGCTAATTGAATTTTTCTCATTTCTTATATATTATTGTTAGACAGCTATTTATACCTTGATATTAACATTTCCGTCATTTGTTTATTTTAGGGTTAATGTTGTGCCCCCGTGCTTTATATCCGTTCATTCCATATTTCAGGGTTCCTGCTTGTATGGAAAATTGCAATTACCTGTATTATTGTATCAACAATTCGATAGTAAACCACAAACGGGAACTTTTTTACTACATATTTTCTTACATGTTTATGAACAATTGAAAAAGATTTTGGGTTGTGATTGATATTCTCAAAACTAAGGTTAATTTGCTTAAAGTAACTGTCTGCAACTTTAGGGCTGTCTTCGAAATAAAATTCATATGATTTATCAAAGTCAACTTCTGCTTCGTCTGATAATTCTATACTAAACGACTTTGTCTTCATATTTCTTTTTAATCAACTCCCATTTTTTAAAAGTCGTTTCACCGTTTTCTATTCTTTGCAGCCTTTTATCAAGCAAATCCTTATGTTCGGTTGGAAGTTCATGCAATTCTTCTTTCACATTAACAATCTCAATGTAATCAATTTCTTTGATTAGATTAAGAAATTCAGCTATTTTACTCTGCTCCTTTATATTAACTGTAACTTCCATATCAAATTGTTTTGGACAAAGATACTGATTTAAAATACGATTGCTGATTTTTGAAGCATTAAAGTTCTTATGTTCAACTCTGAATAAAATAATGTTGTTCGAATTTTAAAATGGTAAATATTCTAAATCCTTATTATCATGAGAATCAAATTCTTTGTTGTTTTGCTCTTTAAAATGATTATTAGAATCTTTTTCGCTGCTCATAAATTCATAGTCTCCATTCATAAAGAAATCCAAATCAGTTGCATATTTCTCGTAGAATTCATTGGCAGGAATGCCATCAATTACATAAATTCTATGGAATTTCATTTTCCCACCGACAAAGTAGGCCTCCTTTATAAATTCACAGCCGTTTATATCTCTTTGAACCTTTTTCTTCCTTTTATTTTCCATTTATCCTTAATCCTAATTTTGTAGCACTTCGGTTTCTTTGCATGCAGCACAACAACAATATAATAACTCATGCTCTCGTGGGTTCTGTTTCATTGTATGTTTTTTTATTTGTACCGGCAACTGTAATAAGGACCACTAAATTAGCAATTTATCCCAAACACCAATAAAAAGATCATAAAAATCAACTATTTTGCCTTGGCTGAAATAACTAGTAAAATAAGGCTTTAGGTCAACGGTCACAGCCTGGAAATTCAGCCAGATAGAATTTTGTCGCAATTCACCTGAAAGACCTTTTAGTTCCTGACAATTTTAGTCGTAAAGCGGTTTGATTTCCCCGAAATCCGAACCAGGTAAATTCCTTTGGGCAACCCGGAAACATCCACCTCAAGCTTTCGGCTAAATGGATAATGGATCAACGTTCTCCCAACCAAATCAATTATTTCAATACCAACAACCTCAGAAGTCATGTTCTCCACAATCAACACCTCTGTTACCGGATTGGGATAGATCAGGAAATCGGTACTGAAGTCATTATTATCATTCACCCCAACTCCCGAACATGAATGTACCAGATCGAATTTGGTTTGTAATGAGTCGATGGGTTCAATGCCGGCACCGGACGAAGTGTGTACGGAAAGCAAAAACGATGGCTCACCAAACAGATCGCCGGGTTGTGCCACCTTTACAAACGAAAACAGGGAGGAAGTCCCGTTCGAAGTACAGCGGGAGTCGGCTCCTACCCTTTTAGCACCCTGCAAGGCTGACATCAGCTTGCAGGCCAGGTCGCCTTCGGCATGCAAGAACCTGGATTCCATGGAGTCCAAAACAACCTGCCCCAACAGGATATTTCCCTGAATGGAATAGTTTGGTCCGGTGATATGACTTTTATAGTCATCGGTACTTGTGCCGGTGAAGGCTGCCGACTGAGGGGAACCATCGACAAACGCCACAATGCCATATTGCCTCTTTTGGGGGGTATTTTGAGCATCATGTTCAATGAGCCACTGAATAATCTGGGCTGGTGTGTCGCCCAGGTTCATCCTGTTCCGGGCGTTGACCTGGTTGGTAGCATTATACCAGGCTTGAGTGTTGATGGCACCCACTCCGGGGAACAACTCACCCAGAAAATCATCGTCATAACCGGGAAAGTTACTCATATCCACGCAAGAGGCTCCCGCGCTGCCCACTTCACCGGTAACGGAGTCCAGGGCCACAATAGAGAATGTATCCTGCGACCTGACGCCGGTGACAAACAACAAGGAAAGAAAAATCAGGGGAAAAAAATGCTTATTCATAACATCCTGGTTTATTATGTTAACGATTTATGGTTCAAATATAATGATAAACCGACTGGAAAAGTTTTTAATGTGAACTTTCAGAAACGCCTGAAGCAGAAATCTCATTTACTCCACATTCATGGGCACTTCCATCAGCAGCAGGGTGGCATTGGTATCTGCCTTGATATGAAACAGTTAATAACAATGCTAAGGCAGGGAAAACTTTCTTATCTTCAAATCAGCCCTGATTGGGTTTAGCGGCTATTAGCGTTTCGTGGTTTTTTCTTCGATGGATATTTCTATTCCGTTCTTCTGTATCTCGCAGGCAAAAGGATTCATGGCATTAAAGTCTTTTTCTCCTATTGGATGTGGTTCTATTCTCAAGTCAATTTTTCTTCTCAATCTCATCAGCAACATCTGAGTTGAAAAGAAATTGGTCATATTATCAAGAACCAAGGCAATGTCAATATCACTTTCTTCTCGTTCTTTTCCCTGGGCATACGAGCCAAATAAATACACCCTCTTCAACCCCAAGTCATCAGGGATTTGGGAAATGTATTTCTTTGCGGTTTCTATAATTGTCGGATTAACCATGTTCTTAAATTTTCAATTCTGGTGACCCATAATTCAGTAAACTCTTTCGTGCAGAGTTTGTAAAAATCTTGTTTGTAATTATCGTATCGGGCATTTAAGTTAAATGTTGAAATTACATCTAGCCATTCTTCATAATCGTCTGGAAGATTCATCTCCGTTTTTCGGGCTAAACGAAGCAGGTCATGAGTAAAAATGGCGTGGACTTTAAGATTTTTTACATAATGTGCCTTTAGAAGTTTCTCAATCACTAAGTGGCCAATAAACAATGACCAACTATAATCTCTTGATTTCAAAAGATTTTGCATTGTCAAGTAGTTCTGGTCTGAAGACTCTTTCCAGTGCTTTATGATGCTATCAATATTTCCTATCCTTTCTTCCATGGTTTCAAAGGTACATCTTTTCAAGAAATAAACAATTCGTTATTCGCAAGTACTGTGAACGAGAGAATATACCCAACTCTGGATGCTCTCCATTTTATGTCACTAATTTTAACCTCTTTATACATAATAGCCCACCCATTTTCAATCATTTAAAATTATACAAATCAGCTCTTTGTTTCATTGTACATGTATCATCGGATGTTGGGATGGTAAATCCAGGCATTAATGAGATTGTTTTGACAAAGGGGCTCAAAAAATGAAAGCACTGGAATAAGCCATACTATTGGATCTGGCTGAATTGTTACAAAAAAATGCCTCCATCCAGGTTTCCATAAGTGGATACCCATTGTATTATTCTGCAATTGCATTCGTTGCGGTGTTTTTTTTCTTCAGAAAATGACTTAAAACAAACAAGATGCCCACCACGACAAACGGAAAGGTGATCATTAAAACAACACCCATGCTCATCCAGATGGAATGGTTCATTTGGTAATTCATCATATAGATCCACGGGCTCAATCCCAAACCAAGTACGGTAAAAATGAAACCGCCGATATATTCCCATTTCCAGGCAACCAAAAGGATGACCCCCAATACAAACGAAGGGATCAGGTGGATCAGGAAGGCTGGCAATTGTTGGCACAACGACAATTCCGTATCAAAGGAATCCAATGCGAACAGGCTGATAAATAATATGGCCATAACACATAATGCCCTTGGTAACCAATGAAATAAAGCGAGGTTTTTTTTCATAAGAATTCTGATTTATAAACCAGGTTGCTGCGAATATGATGAATTGGTGATTGTGTACCCGCTCATAAGGCTGATTTTATTCGGCTTATTTATTACTTAACGCTAAAGCACATTTTACTCCATCAGCGGCGCTGGAAATGATGCCTCCTGCATAACCGCTGCCTTCGCCAACGAAATACAGGTTGGTAAATCCGGTACACAGGCCATCTTTTTCGCGGGCAACCTGAATGGGTGATGAAGTCTTGCTTTCGAGGCCCATTAAAAGTCCGGTTTCAAAACCAGCCAGCTTTCTGCTGAAATCTGCCAGACCTTCTGCCAGGGCATTGCTCACAAAGGATGGGATCATGTTAAAAAGCGGTGCTGCCTGCATTCCGAGTAAATAACTGCTGCGTCCGGCTTCTTTCGATTCCTTCTTTTTCATGTAGTCAACTGCCCTGGTGGTTGGTATCACATAACCATTGTTAAATCTGTAGTACCTTTCCTCAAGCTGATCCATCCAATCGAGAATTTCGAGGGCTGAACCCTTGTGTCCCAGCAGGTCATCCGGGTGAACCCCTACCACACATCCTGCATTTGAATATGGACCATTGCGGTGATAATGACTCATGCCATTCACCACACTCTTTTGCTCAAATGCTGCTGCAGGCACCACCTGTCCACCGGGGCACATGCAAAAAGTGTAAACGGGCAAATCAGACTTGGTCCGGGTGGCCAGACGGTATTCGGCGGCTTTCACGCCGGGGAGGCTTTCCTTGCCCCACTGTGCCAGGTTGATTAGCTTTTGGGGATGCTCGATGCGGTGACCGATGGCAAAATTTTTGGTTCCGAACTGAACGCCGTTGTTGATGAGCATACGGTACGTGTCGTAAGCTGAATGGCCTGTGGCCAGCACAATATGATCTGCTTCTAACTCACCCGTGTTGCAACCTATTTTATCAACCTGATGGCCTTTTACGGATATTTTTTCCAATTGTGTGTTAAAAAGGAATTGACCCCCATTTTCCATAAACTGCCTCCGCAGGTTTGCCACCACCAGTTTCAGGTTGTCTGTGCCCACATGGGGATGGGCCATGTAGAGGATCTCTTCCGGGGCACCGGCTTTTACATATTCCGACAGGATAAAACGCCTTTCATCACTGATATGTTTCGATCGCGAGGTGAGCTTACCATCCGAAAATGTACCGGCACCGCCTTCGCCAAAAGCATAATTATTTTGAGTACTAAATGCACCCGTACTTTCCAGCAGATGAATGGCTTTGGTGCGTTGCTCCACCTCCGATCCCCGTTCGATGATGGTTACCTGAAATCCAGCCAGTTGCAACACGTGTGCGCTAAAAAATCCCGCAGGACCACTTCCAATGACAATGACTTTTTCGGTGCGTTTTTTAAATGGGATCGGTAAAGGTTCTGATACGATGGGATCACCCCCTTTCAATTTATTGGAAGAAACCACCAGACTTACCTGCCAGTGGATATCGTTTTTTTTGCGTGCATCCAGGCTTTTCTTCTCTATCTCAAAAGAAAAATCCAACTCCCCCACTTGCTTCCTTATTGCTTTTCTGATATCCTCATCCTGATATAAGGTCGGAAGTTTTATTTGGAGCATTTTATAACCCATAATATAAACTGTTTTTGAACATCAACATGCCCTATTTGATGTCAAAGGTAAACTCAATTTTAATTCCCGGTCAGGTTCGCACTTCATTTTGCTCACTCATCTGATTCTCTATCATTTGGTCAACCATCGAACCAATTCTGTAACTCCTTTTATCACCTTATGACAATAGGTTTTAATAAAATCATCAGGGAGTTGCTCATGAAGTGGTATGGTTCTGGCAGCAGCCAATGCGCGCGGCCCCGCGAAATCTACATAAGCCATGCGTGCGGTAAGCTCCTCCTCAGGGCGGTAAAACGAGCTGCCCTGAAGCAGCGCCACACCAGTGTCATCAAGCAATTGCAGACAAAGATGGCTTGAATTATTGATGCCCCTGTCATGCAGGCGTTGAGAAAAATTAGAAAAATCGAGGAAGAGATAAAACCCGCCAACGGGATCATGAACTTTAACTCCGGCTGCCCGCAATATATTCACACATTCATTTCCCAATCCGGCAAGTATCTTACGGGCTTGCCACAGGTATTCCTCTATTTCAATTCCACCCTTAAAAGCTTGTACGGCTGCGTATTGTATGGGTGCGCTTACCGACGTATAGGTTTCGCTGGCCACTATGGCCATGCTATCCAAAAGCCATTTCATGGTTTTAGGGAAAGCAAATGTCCCCAGCCTCCATCCTCCGGCTCCGCACCACTTGGAGAGTCCTGAGCTGATAATCGTTCCTTCGGGATACAATCTTGCAAGAGAAATATGCTTTCCCTTGTGGTCGAGTTGTCCGTAAATTTCATCCGAAAGAATGAATATATGATGGGCTCTGGCCAATGCTGCAATTTCAACCAGCGATTCTTTTGTTAACGAAACCCCATCCGGATTGCCGGGGTAATTCAAAATCATCAAAGCAGGATTGTCAGGATGCTTTCTTTTTTTCAGGAAATCACGAAACAACTGAGGCGTTAGCTGCCATTTATCCTCAAAAGAACTGTGTATAAACGACAGTTCTTTGTTAAGTATTTTAGCCTGTGGCACATAGGATACCCAGCCCGGACTTACCACAATGATTTCTCCATTGAAAACCAGTTGAAGCAAAAACACAAGTTCCTTTGAACCGGGACCAATCAAAACACAATCGGACTGAATGTCCACCTCATCTTTTCGTCGATGAAAATCAGCCACAGCCTCCCTCAGCTGCTGAAGTCCTCGCACCGGAAGATAGTCCTTCTGAATGGCGTTTAGCTTCAACGCGGAAACCACCAAATCAGGAACGGGAAAGGGTGACTGTCCCAGCCCAAACCTGTAAACGGTTTTCCCTTGTTCAATGAGCTCCTTTGAACGTGCATTGATAGCGAGCGTGGCCGAAATACCCAATCCCCGAATATGTGGATTGATCAGGTCTTCATGCGATTTTATAAGATGTGCCATGGTGTGAAGTCTTAAATATTCTACAAACAAGACGTAAAGTTAACAATATCAATTTGATTGTTGATATAATCGCAACTTAAAATAAAAAATGAAGAGGAAGTCGGTTAAGCCAAATGAAAGACATGATGATCTCAACAGTACATTCAGGTTCCCGGGAAATGGTTAAAAATTTTTCCTGCCCGACACCCTGACGATGGCCCAAACTGGTAAAACAGTCCACATGATCAGGATGAGTGTCGATAGCAACAACCCGGTATCGGTACCGAAAAACTTTCTAAAAACGGCTCCTGTATATCCCATGAGGGCAGAGATATCAAGTTTTAACAATATAAGAATCCTGGATAGATCGATGGGATTGAGCATCGAAAGAATGAGAGAAATTGTTTCAAGGGGATATTCTTTAAAAACAATCAACGAAAGCAGGAAAAGACCATCGTAGATTATGGCCATAAACATCCAAAGAAAAATCACAATTCCAAATCCTTTAAGCCGGTTTTCGTTTTTAAGAGCGACCAAAAACGAAATGGCACTAAAAATAAACGTGAGAAATATCCCGGTAACAATCAGGATTATAAAATTCCAGATTTCGGATGACCGGAAGATGCCGAAGACCAAAAAAGGGATTCCTAACCCGAACAGCAGACTGGACGACAAGGAAACGGCAAGCCCGATGTACTGTCCAAGGAAAATGTTGGTGCGCTTAATGGGTTGAGCCAGCAACAATTCGGTGAATTCTCTGGAATTATAATAATACATCACCCCAAAAATGGAGGCGATCAGTGGAACCAGAATCAGGATGATATTCATCAAACTGATAATGACTTTCGAAACGTCACCACTTAAATAAAGTAAACTGGAGGAAATCACCAGGTAGAAAAAGAAGTAGACATAACTCCATTTGCTCCTGATGAGGTCGAAAAATGAATATTTTAAGATTTTCTGCATCTGATTAAACTACGTTGTTCTTCAATAAAATTTTGGCAATGGCCTTTTCAATGTTGGGCTCATCAAAGGTTTTTTTCAACGAGTCCACGGTTCCCTTGAAATAAACCAGTCCTTCGAGGATGAATACAATTTCATCTGCCAGTTCTTCAACCAATTGCATGATGTGGGTGGTGATTAAAAATGACTTTCCCTCTGCCTTCTTCCTGTTTATGAGTGCTTTTAATCGTATGAGAGCTACCGGATCAAGTCCATTGGTGGGTTCATCCAGCATCATGATGGGAGAATCGTACATAAAGGCCAACAGGATGTTCACTTTTTGTTTGGTTCCTCCCGAGAGGTTCGTCAACCTGATCTTCATAAAAGGACCAAGACCAAAGTCGTTGATCAAATCAGATTCCTCATGAGCGGCTTTGCCCCTCAGGTCAGTAATCATATTAACCAACTCCTGCACCGTAAGGTTGGCAGGGAAATTGGCAATCTGTGGTAAATAGCTGATGTTTGCCCGGTAGGCCCATTGATTTTGGATCTCCGTTCCCATCACTTTGATGGATCCGCTCTCGGGTATCACCATGCCCAGAATGGATTTTATCAGGGTTGTTTTCCCGGAACCGTTTGGTCCCAATACCACGGATATTTTCGATGCTTCAAAATTCAGGTCAATTCCCTGAAGGACTTTTGTTTTACCAAAAGATTTATATAGATTGGCTATCTGGATGATATGACTCATATTAATATACTACTTTATTCATAAGAGGTGCATGGTCCATCACATTTTCAGGTGTGAACATGGGTCTTACCTTTTCAGAAAAATCAATGATGTCGATAAACAAACTTCGCAACAGCACCATCGACTCAGGGGTGCGTGAAACAATGTAGCTAAACAATTTCACCGGACGAAAAGGGATGTCGCCAATGCCGTTCTTGTCGAGGTCGTAACCAGTGTATGAACTCCAGTAATTTCCATCGATGGTATTGTTATTTCGGGCACTTTCGAGCACTAAATCGAAAGAGTTGGAGATGAAATTGTTGTTATTGATTTTATTGTCGTAGGAGCCACCAACAAACTTGATGGCCCAACCATTGTTCTCAAAGTCATTGTTATGGTAGGTCACCCTGGTCGATCCGTCGACTTTGATTCCCATGGTATTACCATCGAAGATGTTCTCTTCTATCCTGGCATCATAGATTTCTTTCAGTAACAATCCATAGGATGCACTTCCCCAATTGTTTGTAAACGTGTTGTGGTACATGTTGATGTTTTTTGAGAACATCACCGCCACTCCTGCCCCATTTTTCTCAAAGAGGTTATTGGTGTATTCATCATTATTTGAAAACATAAAATGCAATCCATACCTCAAATTATTCCGGCTGATGTTGTCAATAAGCTGACTCGATTCTACAAATTCAAAATAGATTCCATCACGGTGGCTTTCGATGGTATTGCCCGATATGAACAGGTTTTTGCAATACCAGGCATGAATCCCGTTTCCGGAGGAAACCTCTTCGATGGCCTGGCCTATTACCTGATTGTCAACGATTTTCCCATCATTGGCTTTTTCCAGGTAAATACCGAACATGGTATTGATCAGGTGGTTGTTCCTGATGACGAAGCTATTTTTCCGCCGAACCCTGATTCCCGCGAGATCTTTGATGTAGCTGGTTCCTGCATTTTGAATGGTAAACCCTTCAAGAGTTACCGAATCGGAAGCGATGATGATGATGTCAGATTCCCGATCATGACCATCAATAATCGGACGATCAATGCCAATGAGTGTGAGTGGTTTATCGATCAGGATCGTTCCTTCAGAATAATTTCCTCCATACACCAAAACAGTATCTCCTGGTGTGGTCATCACCAAAGCTTCGTGAATGGTTTTCACCTTCCCGTTTTGATCCACTTTCACCGTGCTGGCAGCACAAAAAAATGAGTAAAAAGTCATTAAGAACAGCAGCCCCAATTGTAAGCACGAATCATCACAATGATTTTTTGGACGGTTCATAAACTTTCTTTATCCAGAAGGTCCTGCCAGGTGTAAAGTTCTCCTTTTACTTTTTGTTTCATTTCCAGTGCTTTTTCTTTTGTGCTAAACGCGGTTAGGTTAGCACCCATAGGACTTGGCAAAGATTCCGATTGGAGAAAAATACAGGAATGGACATCAAGAAGTTCTCCCGGTTTATCAAACACATTCACAACCAGGTGATCGTATTTCAGTTCCGGGTTTTTATGGATGAAGTTCACCATACATTCCACGGCATCGAACTTCCTGATCTTTCCTTTATCGGTAATCAACTCGGTTCCATATTGTTGCTCAACGATTGACATGGTACAGTAATAACACTCATCGTGGCCATATTCTATTGGTTTTATACCTGCATTGCATCCGAGAAAGGAAGCTGCAACGAACAATATAACAATCAATTTCATATTAAAAACTTAAACTGGGTTAATAAACTATTTACTCTTAATAAGTGCAGCAATTCCTGCCAAAAAAATTGAAATACCTACGGCATATCCGCCAAATGCAGGGAAGGAATAAGCAATAAAGTTCAGTATTTCTTTTCGTCCGATAAAGGGTGGCTGATAGGCCATGCCCGGTACTTTAATAGCGGCTAACGGATCGAGTGTATGGCCATAATTGTACTCCCAGATATAAAAATCATACAACCCTACAGTACCTATAACGATCATTAATACGACCCATATCCAAAAATGCGATTTCTTTCCAATCAGACCAATCACAATTCCAAGTACCATCATGGCCAATACGATATATTGCATGTAGGCCAGTTCCGGGAAACCTTTAACGGTAATGGTCTTCATGCCCACATAGTGGTTCATAATGTTGAAGTTAGAAATATCACCGGTGATGTTATTGACATAAATTTCAATTGAAATGCCTGTGGGATATTGAGGTGCAAGCAATGTAATCTTCCACATGGGAAAAACAAATAGCAATCCCAGTGTAAGTGCTGCTATCACCATGATTGCTCTTGCGTATTTTTTCATGAGATAAATATTTATTGGTTAAACAACCAACTTACAGCCAGAAAGTTGGCTTAAAAATAGTTCCTATCGAAGACCCGAATTTTAAAAACACCCGGCTACAGTTACCGAAAACCCGATAAAAATCAACGGGTGTTTTAAGAATCGCCTATACTGACTTTTTCAGCAAAATCCTTTTACTCTCCCAACGACCATTTCAGTTCGGTGGTGGAATTGGCAGCGGACACCCTGACATACCCCTGCATTTCCTGATGTAAAGCAGAACAGAAGTCGGTGCAATAAAAGGGATATACGCCTATCCTGGAAGGTATCCAGGTAATGGTTTCGGTTTGACCGGGCATCACCAGTATTTCGGCATTTTCAAATCCCATAACCGAAAAACCATGTGGGACATCATAGTCTTGTTCCAGGTTGGTCACATGAAAATATACTTTATCGCCCACTTTAATTCCCTCTATATTGTCAGGTGAAAAATGACTGCGGATCATGGTCATGTACACATGCACGTCTTTACCATCCCGCACCACCTTGGTAGCATCTTCACTTTTAGCTACATAAGGATGTTCATTTTCTTCGAGTTTGTATATTTTCTTCGATTTGGAAACAATCCGGTCAGCCGAAATACCTTGTGCATAATGAGGTTCGCCGATGGTTGGGAAGTCAAGCAGCAACTCCATCTTGTCACCGGTAATATCGAACAACTGTGCCGACTGTGTAACCTCAGGACCGGTTGGGAGGTAGCGGTCTTTCGTAATCTTGTTCATAGCTACCATGTATTTTCCCTGCGGATTTTTACTGTCACCCCCGGGAATCATCAGGTGTCCGATTGAGTAATAGGTTGAAACCCTGTCGAGTACTTCCCAGGTACCCACTTTCCACTTGACTATTTCCGAAGAAATAAAGAAAGAAGTATAGCCATTGCCCCTGCCATCAAATTCGGTATGCAATGGTCCCAGGCCCGCAGCTTTAACTGTCCCTGCCAAAACCTTTTCAAATTTTAAAACGGGTATTCCTTCGATGATGGTATCATACTCTTTGTTATCGATGGCTGCAATCATATTGGTGAAGGAGTGTACTGTAAGATCGGCGGATAATTTTCCGTTGCCCACGATGTATTCACCGGTGGGGTCTACATCAATTCCATGAGGTGATTTGGGAGTTGGTAAGAAATAGACCAATCCGGGACATTCTTCCGGGAGTAGTACCTTAACCATGTTCATTTGATTCGAGGTGGCCATGTGAGTAGCTTCATCATACACATTGTGTTTATAATTGGCTGGCACGTCATGTCCCTTTCCCTGAGCCAGGTACTCTTCCGCCTTTTTCCAGTTGATGGCGGCGATAAAGTCTTTGTCGTTTTGCGAGGCCCCGACTTCAAGCAGTGTACTTGCCTTTTCAGTATTATAAGAAGTAAAGAAAGTCCATCCATGAGATTTGCCTTTTCCCGAATGGGCGAGGTCGTAATCGAATGCAGGCAGCAATACCTGAAATTCAATGTTCATCAAACCCGATTCCGGATTCACTTTGATAAAGGAAAGCATCCCTTTAAATTTATCGGCATAGGTATTGATGGCCACATCCTGCTGCGGATAAGGAACGCTAAAACGGGTTCCTGCAACCACATATTCTGTATTTTCGGTGGTAAAGGGCGATGAGTGGTTTCCACCGCTATTTGGGATTTCGATGATTTCAGCCGTTTCGAAGGTAGTGAGATCGATTCGTGCAACACGTGGTGTGTTGTTGCCATTGATAAAACACCAACGTCCATCCGTATTGCCATCGGTTTGTGAAAGTTCAGGATGATGGGCATCGTCCCATGGCTGGAAACCAAAGGAAGTCTCCAACATCGGTTTGGTTTCTTCACTAAAACCATAGGCTTTTTCAGGATCTACCGAGAAAACAGGTATCACCCTGAGTAAACGTCCTGATGGAAGTCCGTAAACCGCCAGTTGTCCGCTAAATCCACCAGAAACAAAGGCGTAAAATTCATCGTACTCCCCTGGGGCCACATATACCCTGGAGGCAACATCGCTACTGAGAGCACCCTTACGGAACGCATCACTATCCTTAGCCTGCTGACCGCAAGAGGAAATCCCCGCCACGATTAAAGCAATCACAATAAGAGTTAAAACACTCTTTATTTTATTTATAAATTTCATAAGGTTTTTTGTTTATAAGGTTCTAAAATATTCGAGCATGACCCGGGCTTCTTCCTCGGTAATTCCCTGATTGGCCATGGGAGCCATGTTGTACTCAATCAACAGCGCTTTGGCATCAGGATCTTCTTTAATCATGATTTCCGGGTTTAATATCATGTTCATTACCCATTCAGGTGTCCTTCTGTCCAAAACGCCCTTTGGTGCCGGCCCGATAAATTTCTCGGTGGGTTTATGACAGGCTTTGCATTTCAGGTTGTAGATTTCTTCGCCTTTTGCAGCCATCTCCATATCAATTTCATTGGCAATCACAAGGTTTTTAACAGGGCCAATTCCCTTGTTCTTCATTGGGTCATGAACAGTAGCTTCTCCGGCTTTTTGTTCCGTACTTTTGTCTGTATCTGCACCTTGATTGCCTGAACCGCAAGAAATAGCAGTAGTTACAACCAAGAGGATGATTAAATATTTAATTTTCATTGTAGTTAGTTTATTAGTTATCAATTTATTTATGATTATATAAATCTGATTCGTTAATACTTTGGCAAAAGTACGATCCTTGTCATTTGCCCGATTAGGATTGACCATGATAGTTATCATATTTAAACTATTTAATTCTTTATTATCTTAATTTATTTAAAAAAACAATAAAACGGCTTTCCTTAACTTGAATGGCTTGATTTGCAAATGTTTAATCTAGTATCAACTATCATATTCCATGGCCATATAACTCTAATCTATCATTAACAATTGATTTTTTTGATATGACCATTACTCATTTTTGCGTAAATTGCGCCCTAAAAGAAAGCCATGGCTCTATCAAACAATGACATACTAAAGAAACTGAGGGTCGCACTTAAGTTGCGTGATGATGACATCATCGAAATACTCCGGCTTGTTGATTATAAGATTTCAAAAGGTGAATTGGGTGCCTTTTTTAGAAGCGTCGATCATCCTAAGTATATGGAACTTCAGGATCAGATATTGAGGAATTTTTTGAATGGTCTGGTTATTTACAAAAGAGGTGTGATAGATAAGAGGCCTCCGAAAGAGGAAAAACCCGAGTGATCTAGAATGTTGGAATTGGGATTTTTGATTTGGGAGAAAACCATTGCCCGAACTGCGGATTAAAGATAAAATAATATGAGTATCCGTTTAAATACCTGATTATTTGAATCTGACTTCATTCAACTCACCCCCGCTTCTCTTCGCATAGAGAGGTGAGATGGCTCGAATATTAAGAGGGTGAGGTGTTAAATTAATGCTTCGGAGGAATTTGTAAATCTTTTGCATTGTTTTTATCGATTAGGTAAACAACCGGATACTCATATAAAATAATAACCTAAAACAGGGATATAGAATTAAATCAAACTGACCCTTACCTTTTTCTTCTTCAGTTTGCTGTTGTTGGTCAGCCGGATGACTTCGTCTGCCTTTTGAGCCTTTACCGCCACAAAAGCACAATCCTGTTTTATTTCGATTAAGCCCAACTCCTCGTTTTCGAGGCCCCCTTGTTTAAGAAACAACCCGGCAATATCTCCTTTCGAAATTTTATCGCGTCTGCCTCCCGTGATATAGAGGGTTTCCCAGGTTGAAACCGGTTGAACGTATCCTTTATCTTGTTTTACAAGCTCCTCCCTAAAATGGTCGGGTCGAATAAAATCAGGCAGGTACTCATTTTCAGAGATCAAGACGTAAGCAGTGCCTTCGCTGTGCATGCGTGCGGTTCTTCCATTTCGGTGGATAAATTCGTGATCGTGTTTCGGAAGTTGATAATGGATGATGAATTTGATTTCAGGGACATCTATCCCACGGGCAGCGAGATCGGTAGCGACAATGATTTGATAGGTTCCATTGCGAAATTTAATCAGCGATCGTTCCCTGTCCTGTTGTTCCATTCCGCCATGAAAGCAACCATGTCCGATGTTATTCTCCGAAAGAAAGTCACTCACCTCCTGAATGGTATCCTTAAAATTACAAAATACAATGCCCGGTTGGTTTCCCAGGTGATGAATGGCATCCACCAACGTTTGCCGCTTATCCTTTGAAGGGGAAGAGATGGTTTTTACGGTAAGTTCTGAAATTTTTTCATGCAAATAATCAATGATCGCAGGATTCCTGAGTCCGACAAATGCAGGAATATCTGATCGTTGGGTGGCTGAAGTCAGAATCCGTTTTTGTAGGTTGGGCAACGAATCCACGATTTCTATCATTTCCGATTCGAAGCCGATCTCAAGCGACTTATCAAATTCATCGAGCACAAGTGTATGAATCTGTTCGGTAGGAAAGGATTCCTTGCGAAAATGATCGGCCACCCTGCCAGGTGTTCCTATCAGGATCGCGGGACGGTGCTTTAAATCAATTTTATCCTGAGATCCTGCTCTTCCTCCATACACTGCATTGGTTTTAAATCCGGTTCCCATTTCGCGAATGACCTGTTCAATTTGAATGGCCAATTCTCTGGATGGCACCAAAATCAGCACCTGCACTTCGTTGGAATCGGTGTCCAATCCGGCTATGACCGGCAAAAGAAAAGCCAGTGTTTTGCCCGTTCCGGTGGGAGAAAGCAACACGATATCCGAATTGGATTCGATGACCAGTTGCGCATCTTCCTGCATGGGATTGAGCTGTTCAATGTTGAGTTTTTCCAGAATTTCCCGGAGATTTTTTTGTGAGATCGACATCCGGCAAAGGTAGAGGTAATTCAGAAGGAAAAAATATTCACAACAGAACCGAAAGAAAGTATCTTTGCGCCTCACTAAAAATTTAGGAATGATTTCAATTGACGGACTTACAGTAGAGTTTGGCGGGACTTCGCTTTTTAAGGATATTTCTTTCGCTATCAACGAAAAGGACCGCATAGCCCTCATGGGTAAAAATGGTGCCGGAAAATCGACTTTACTTAAAATTATTGCGGGGGAGAAAACACCGTCACGGGGTAAAGTGTCATCGCCAACCGAGGCGGTGATTGCTTATTTGCCACAACATTTACTAACGGTTGACAACCGGACGGTGTTTGAAGAGGCATCCCAGGCCTTCGCACTGATGTTGGAGATGGAAAAGGAATTGGAGGAACTTAACAACCAGCTTTCTACGCGGATCGATTACGAATCTGCTGAATATTATGAGCTGATAGAACGGGTTTCGGCACTCAGCGAGGCTTTTTATTCAGTTGGAGAGATCAATTACGACGCTGAAATAGAGAAGATCCTATTTGGCCTTGGTTTTTTGCGGTCCGATTTCAATCGACCCACCAGTGAGTATAGCGGAGGATGGCGTATGCGCATTGAACTGGCTAAAATATTGCTTCAAAAACCTGACCTGATCCTGCTGGATGAGCCCACCAACCATATGGACATCGAGTCGATACAGTGGTTTGAAGAGTTTTTAATCAACAGTGCCAAAGCGGTTATTGTGATTTCGCACGACCGCGCTTTTGTCGACAACATCACCACGCGAACCATCGAAATCACCATGGGCCGTATCTACGATTACAAAGTAACCTACTCCAGTTACCTCCAGCTTAGAAAAGAACGCCGCGAACAACAACAGAAGCAATTCGCCGAACAACAGAAATTTATTGCTGACAACCAGGAATTTATCGATCGGTTCAAAGGAACATATTCCAAAACCAACCAGGTGCAATCCAGGGTGAAGATGCTTGAAAAACTTCCAGAAATTGAAGTGGATGAGATAGACACTTCTGCCCTGAAATTAAAATTCCCACCCTCTCCCCGATCGGGAGCTTTTCCGGTGGTACTCGAAGATGTAGCCAAAGCCTATGGCGATCATACCGTGTTTTCTGGGGTTTCACTACACATTCAACGGGGGGAACGGGTTGCCTTCGTCGGGAAGAACGGCGAAGGAAAATCCACCATGGTAAAATGTTTGATGGGACAGACTTCGTTTACAGGCAACCTAAACATCGGGCACAACACGTTGATTGGCTATTTTGCGCAAAACGAAGCTTCACTCCTGGATGAAGAAAGCACTGTATTCTTAACCATTGATGATGTAGCCAAAGGGGATATCCGCACCAAAATAAAGGATCTGCTCGGGGCTTTTATGTTTGGGAGTGATAGCTGGAACAAAAAGGTGAAAGTACTTTCAGGTGGCGAGCGTACGCGCCTGGCCATGATCAAGTTGCTTTTGGAACCTGTGAACCTGCTGATTTTGGATGAGCCCACCAACCACCTGGATTTACGCACCAAAGACATCCTCAAAAGTGCCTTGCAGGATTACGATGGAACACTTGTTCTGGTATCGCACGACCGTGATTTCCTGGATGGCCTGGTCACCAAAGTATTTGAGTTTGGCAACAAACGGGTAAAAGAACACCTGGGTGATATCCACAGTTTTCTGGTGAAGAAGAAGCTGGAGAACCTACGAGAGATAGAAAGGAAGGTTTAAACCCTGACAGGGTTTGTGGGGCTATTTCTCCGCCAGCTTCCGCAAGGCAACCCATTGTTTAAGCATATCTCTGGCTTCCGTGGCCGGGTATCCCAACACGGTTTTTCCGGCAGGCACATCATTCATCACACCTGAGCCGGCACCCACAATAGCTCCTGAGTGGATGGTAATGTGGTCTTTGATGGAGGCACTTCCACCGATAATCACCCCATCGCCCAGGGTAACAGAACCCGCCAGACCGCTGTGGCCGGCCATGATACAAGAACGTCCCATCACACAATTGTGGGCAATTTGAACCAGGTTATCAATCTTACAGCCATCACCAATGATGGTAGAACTAAACTTACCACGATCCACACAGGAGTTGGCTCCAATTTCAACCGCATTGCCTATCACCACATTTCCAATTTGCGGAATTTTAACCAGCCCGCGTCCAACTTCGTCCGGGCGGTATCCGAAACCATCGGCACCGATACTTACATTGAGGTGGAATATGCAAAAACTCCCGATTTCGCAACGCTCCCGAATGACGGTACCCGACCAGATAATGGTGCCCTGTCCGATTTTGGTTTCGTCGAGTATGGTTACATTTGGATAAATGAGAACTCCTTCACCCAAAATCACCTCTTTTCCAACATAACTGTTAGCTCCAATTTTGCAACCTTTGCCAATAGTGGCCGAAGGGTGAACTACTGACGTGGGATGGATGTCCTCTTCAAAAGGAGGCAAACCGGGGTCGAACACTTCCAACAATTTAGCCATGGCCAGATCAGCATTTTTTACCTTGATCAAAGCACGGTTCTCGCCGGGTTCAAAATTCAGTTTTTCATCCACAATGGCGGCGCATGCTCCGGAGGTTTCCCAAAGCCGAACATATTTTCGATTTCCAACAAAAGTGATGTGGTTGTTATTGGCTTTTTCCAATTGCTCGGGTCCATGGATGGTGTTGGTGGTATTTCCAACCAAAGTGCCCTTTAAAATGTCGTTGATCTCTTGTATGGTAAACGATTTCATCGGCTTATGATTTAATATTACTTTTAAAATTGAGGTCATGAATCTATAAAAATTTTCCGGATGATTGTTGCTTAAACTTCATCCTCTTTCTTTATCCTGATGTTGAAATCCGGAGCAAGGTAATCATCTGCCAAATAATTAGCGGGAATGGATGTTTTATTTCCATCGCGTTGACTCCTGTAGTGTGGCGACATAATCTCAATACCTCTCTGGTTACACACATCCTGAATATTCTGATGCAACATTGAGTAGATAGCCGATTGCACATTGGCTTCCCTGATGTAGGCATTTAATTGATAGGTTATATAAAAATCATCCAGACTGATTTGTAGCACAAAAGGCTTTGGATCGGATAGAATTTTATCTGTTAAAAGTGCCGCGTCGATCAATGCCTGGTGCATTTCCTTCCAGGGTACATTATATCCAATGGTCACTTTTGAATGGATGATGAGCCCGTCGGTTTTTGAAAAGGCACTGTAATTGGTGGTATTGCCTGAAAGCACAGAAGAGTTTGGAATGGTAATTTCTTCATTTTTTATGGTTCTTAGCCGGGTAACCAGCAGTGTTTTTTCAACCACATCACCTGTAATATCACCAATCTTGATGCGGTCGCCAATTTTAAACGGGCGCATATAGGTAATCACCAAACCAGCCACCATGTTGGCGATGGCCGATGACGATCCCAGTGAAAACAAAACTCCCAGAAAAACTGAAACACCCTTAAATATATTTGAATCTGAACCTGGGAGATAAGGGAAAATCAAAATAAACATAAATGCATAGAGCAGAAATTTTACAATACTGAAGGTAGGCATCGACCAGTCGGCATGAAAACCGTTGATTTTCAGCTTTTCGGATTCAATTTCTGCAAAAAAGTACTTTACCAGGCGGATAAAATACTTCATCACATAATAAATGGCCAGGATGCTAAACAGATTGGGTAAATATTCCCAAATCGCAATAAAAATGCTTTTAAATGGCGACCAAACCAGGTTAACAAGGTCGTCTGCCCAGCCTCGTGTAAAAGTAAAAACGCTGAATACCAGTGGAAACGCAATATAAAATACAACAGCGATAAAGAGCCAGCGTGCGACCTTGAAGATAAAGAAGATAATTTTTATTTCCTGATCAGCAGAAAGGAAAGTATAGTCTTTGTAGGATAGATTTTTAAGCCATTTATCCTTTCGGGCATCCGTAAACTGTATCAAACGGTGGTAAAGCTTTCCGATTGCCCAAATCAAAAACCAGAGACTTAGCAAGATGAGTGCCACCAATCCAATCCTAATCAACAATTTCGATAGGCTGAATTCCTTCTTCGCCAAGAGGATGGCCTTGCGAATAACAGCAGAATACTCATCAGCCAGCTCAACCAGGGGTCTATTTTCCCACATCGCATCTGTTTCTGACAGGCTCATTACAATGGTTTGATCGTAGACTATATCAAGAGAATTATCTGACTTGACGAATACAATCGAATCAACTTCAAGAAAATCGTTGCTGTAAAGTGCATGTATTTTTTCGGAGATATTTTGCGCTCTCTCGTATGGTGTCAGAGCACCGCTTTTGGCATAGATGAGGAACAAGGTGTCTTTGAGCATTCCAAACACAGGAAAACCACCGGCCTGTTTCCGAAGCGAATCGATTCTGGCTCTTTTTTGGGTATTTTGCCGGGCTTCTCTGTCCACTATTTCCTGTAACTGGCGCTGCAACTCAACTTCACTTATCTGATCAGCGGCTGTTAATGAGCTTAGTTTGATTTCCAGTTCTATTCTCTTCAGAGAATCGGTTTTACGTCGCTGCTCGAATTCCAGGAGTTTTTTCTGATAATTCAGCATCACCACCTGATTTATTGAATCCTGTTCTCTTTCAAGACTATCCACTTGGGTAGTTCCTTGCAGAAACATGATGATTCCCAGAAAGACCAACATCATTTTTGCAGTTCTCATTTTAGAGCGTAATTTAACCACAAAGGAAACAATAAAAAGATAAAAGATTAAAGAAACAAGAAAAAAAAGAGGATCAACGCATTGCCATGTCATAATCATTTCGTTATTTTGCGAAATAAAGAAATTGATGCAGATGAAGAAGAAAACCGAACTATCAAATGAGACAACCGAAATGGCCAGGGTACTAAAAGCACTGGGACATCCTGTAAGATTGTATATCATTCAAAAACTATTAAAAATGAATGCCTGTTGTTATAGTGGCGATCTGGTTGATGAAATTCCAGTAGGTCGATCCACCTTGTCGCAGCATCTAAAAGAGCTTAAATATGCCGGACTTATTCAGGGAGAGGTAGAACCACCTTATATTAAGTATTGCCTTAACAAGGGAAACTGGGAAAAAGCCCGAAAAATGTTTAATGAACTCTTTACAGAAAACGAATTGTTATGAAAATACTGATTAAATGTTCGAAAAAATATCAATAATCACCAATTAAATGAATTGTACTATGGAAATTAAAATTTTAGGGACAGGATGTCCAAAATGTAAAACCCTTGAAAAAGCCACAAGGGAAGTCGTTGAAAAAGAAGGAATCCAGGCTAACATAACGAAAGAAGAAGACATTATGAAAATAATGGAATATGGCATTATGCACACACCCGGCCTCGTGGTTGATGGTAAAGTTATTTTCAGCGGACGGGTGCCTTCCAACAAAGAACTCACCGAATTATTATCCACTAAACAATAAATAACATGAAAGCACTTGGTATTATCTCTCTTATATTATTGGTAACCAGCCTTAACACTTCGTGTTTGGGACAAACACAACCAACTGAAAACACATCCCTTGCCGCTACCGAAACCGTACAGGTATTTTACTTTCATTACGCCCGCAGGTGTACAACCTGCAAAGCGGTAGAAGCTGAATCAAAAAAAGCAGTGGAGGAACTCTTCGGCAACAAGGTTCTATTTGCAGCTTACGACATGGATGAACCTGAAGGCGAAAAAAAAGCTGAGGATTTGGGTATCGAGGGACAGACTTTAGTCATCTATGGTGGGAATACGAAAATTGACCTGACCAACGAAGGTTTTATGTATGCCGTAAATAAGCCTGAAAAATTGAAGGAAATTTTTAAAGAAAAAATAACACCACTGCTATAGATTACATGAGTCTTATCGTGTTGATCTGATCTATTTATTGTTTATTTCTAACTCGTAATTTGTATGGAGGAATTCTTGCAAAACATCATGAGCAATAGCTCTTTGCCTGTTGTAACGGCCTTTATTCTCGGTTTGATGACGGCGATCAGCCCATGTCCGCTGGCCACCAATATTACCGCCATCGGATTTATCAGTAAAGATGTGGAAGACAGAAGGCGTGTATTTATCAACGGACTCATATATACCCTGGGCAGAGCCATAACCTACACGGGATTGGCCATTATTATTTTTATCGGTGCCGATCAATTTGAAGTTTCCGGTTTGTTCCAAAAATATGGCGAAAAAGTTATTGGCCCGCTTTTAATCGTAATCGGTTTGCTGATGCTTGATGTGCTCAAGATAAAATTTCCCGGCATAGGCAATCTAACTCAAAAATTTCAAAACCAATCAAAACATTCGTACTGGGATGTGTTGATTCTGGGCGTCGTATTTGCACTGGCTTTTTGTCCTTACAGCGGGGTACTTTACTTTGGCATGCTGATCCCCATGACGGTTAGCAGTGCTTCGGGCTTATATCTGCCCATTGTTTTTGCCATTGCCACCGGAATACCAGTGATCATCTTCGCATGGCTGATTGCATATACCGTTTCAGGGGTCGGGAAGTTGTATAACAACCTCAAAACTTTTGAAATTTGGTTCAGAAGAGTCATTTCTGTGTTGTTTATCGGTGTGGGCATTTATTACATCATCCTCATCTATTTCTAATTGATCAGGTTTCGCTTTTGGCGAACAACAAAATTGTTTAACAATGGAAACTAATAAAGAATTCAAGATACTTGGCTGGATTGCAGCTGTTTTTCTATTTGCCTATTTTTTGCCTGTCGAAAACGGCAGGTTTCAGGAAGCTGTTCTGGCAATGTTCGACCTGACAAAATGGTATGCCCGTGAACACGTGATTTTGTGCCTGCTGCCCGCCTTCTTTATTGCAGGTGTGATTGCCGTTTTTGTCAGTCAAGGAGCTGTGATGAAATATTTTGGAGCGAGGGCAAAAAAATGGCTGGCTTACACGGTAGCAGCCGTTTCCGGAACTGTTCTGGCTGTTTGCAGTTGCACCATTTTACCTCTGTTTTCGAGTATTCACAAGCGGGGTGCAGGTCTGGGACCGGCCATTGCCTTTCTTTATTCAGGACCTGCCATTAACATTCTGGCTATTATACTTACCGCCAGAATTTTAGGTTTTGAAATGGGTGTGGCAAGGGTTGTTGGTGCAGTAGTGTTTTCCGTGGCCATCGGTTCGTTTATGGCGCTCATTTATCGCAAAGAGGAGAAAGAAAAACGCATAGAGCAATTAAATTTCCCCATTATAGAGGAGAAAAGACCCATGTGGCAAACCTCATTGCATTTTTTTACACTGGTGTTAATTTTAGTTTTTGCCAACTGGGGCCAACCAGCTGCTGATGAAACCAGTGGAGTGTGGTACTGGATTTGGTTTCATAAATGGCACATCACTTCCGTTTTTAGTCTGGTATTGGTTTACTCCTTGATATTTATTCTAAAAATCAAATGGCAATACGTATCACTAGTAGCCGTCGCCACGGCAATAGCCGCTTTTGCCGGCAGTTCCCCGCTCATACCCGTAGTGGTTGCCATCGCCGGTTTAAGCATCATTACTTTAACCGATAAAAAAAATCCAGACAACAAAGAATGGACACTCTCCACATGGGATTTCACCAAACAAATTATGCCGTTATTGGCTGCCGGGGTACTGGTAGCAGGCTTTCTGCTGGGATCGACACACGATGACACAGCCATGGCGGGCATGATACCCAACGAATGGGTCGTTAATCTGGTTGGAGGAAACTCAATGTTTTCAAATTTTTTCGCTTCCATAGTCGGCGCATTTATGTATTTCGCCACGCTGACTGAGGTTCCCATCCTTCAAGGATTGATTGCTGCCGGCATGGGCAAAGGACCGGCATTGGCCTTGTTATTGGCCGGACCATCGTTGTCGCTGCCCAACATGCTTGTGATCAGGGGGGTAATTGGAACACAAAAAACCTTGGTTTATGTCTCGTTGGTTGTAGTCATGGCCACCATTTCAGGCTTTATCTATGGAGCTTTGTTTTAAAATAAAAAATCATGACAACCGTTGCAAATAACAGTCCTGAAGCCGCCGACTTGCACCATATTTCAGGGAAAGATTACCTCAGCATGCCCGAAAATACTGTTCTTTTAGATGTCAGGCCACTTTACGAATTGGGCAAGCTTTTCGATTCGGGCCATGTTATTTACTGCCCTTACGACGAAATTGAAGACAACTTGGAGTTGATACCCAACGACAGGGACATTGTGGTAGCCGATTCCGTCGGTCTGCGAAGTAAGGAGGTGGCTGTTCTGCTCCAAAAAAAAGGATTCACCAACATTCACAACCTGGCTGGTGGCATAGTTGATTGGGAAAGGGACGGTTTACCGATCAATACCGATCAATCGCGCATCCTTACAGGCTCATGCATGTGTCAGTTAAAAGTTAGAAACAAAAAGACAAAGAAATGAACACAGGATATATCAGCACAACAGATTTAACCGAAAAAATCAATCAGCATTTAAGCATCCCCAAACCAAAATGACACAAGAAATTCAAATTTTACTGCTTTTTTCAGGCCTGATGTTTTTTGTGGCTTGTGAGAAAAACAATGGAGATAACCCCGGAAATATCAGCAATCAAATAAGCATCGATAGCTTGACGGCCACCGCATTAACAGTAAAAGCATGGGACACCACCACCATTGTTTGTCATGCCACCGGCCTGGATCTGATTTATGCATGGGAGTGCGATCATGGCAATTTTAACGGAAGTGGAACCCGGATAAAATATGCTGCCGGCGAATGCTGTGTCGGGATCAACACGATTACCTGCACCATATCGAATATTACCGGACAGGTATCGAAAGAGATCAAAATTGAAATTACCTCTTATTTTGGAGGAGGAAAATAGCATGAAACTAAGAACCATTATTATCCTCATCATCAGCCTCACGCTATCAAAAGCAAGTCTGGCGCAGTGCTGCTCGGCAGGAAATCCTTTTTTCTATGGCGAACAAGCCACCATAAAAGGGAATGAACTTCAGGTACTTTTGGGTTACAAGTACAGTATATCAGACACCTATTATTCCAAAAGCGATCGTGTAGCGATCGACTTTGTTGATAAGGCCTATTTCAATTATTTGAATCTTCAGTTCATTTACGGGCTTTCGCAAAGAATAAGCCTGGAAGCCGATTTGGGCTACTTTTTAAATAAGACGGAAGATTACAAAGATGCGGGTTGGCAAACCAGCAATGGATACGGTCTGGGTGATGCCACAGTAAAAGTCAGGTATCTGGCCTATAACAATTTCAAACGGAAGCTCTCGATAACGCCTTCACTTGGGATAAAATTGCCTATCGGCGTTTTCGATCAGGAAACTACCGATCATGTAAAACTACCCATCACAGTGCAGCCTTCCTCCGGCAGCTATAAATATCAGGCCAACATCTACATTAATAAAACTTCAAAAAATGCCCTTTGGAATTTCGGGTTTTATGGATCATTTGAATATGCACAGCTCATCAACTCTAAAAACTTCTACTATCAGTATGGCAACATGTATCTTTTCTCCATACTTGGTTCATATAAAATTGGTCAAACTATTTACGTCGGACTTGAGCTAAGAAACGAAAACCGATCCAAATCGAAAAGAGAAAACAACCAGGTTGTTGAATCATCCGGGTATCAAATTATTTACACCATTCCACATGTCAGCATCAACACGAAAAAAAACCTGAAATTCTCCTTCGATGCCGAAATACCCACTTACAGGTATTATAACGGCATACAACTGGGAAATAAAATGGCCATTTCAGCACGCGTGTCCTATCCGATTAATTTTCTAAGAAAAATAGATCGGAAGCAGATTTTTAAAACCGATGACCAGTGAGTTAACATCCATTGTGCCCCTTTTCGACCAAAGTGATTTATAAAAACATACAATATAATGAAAAAGAATTACTTAGTCTTAAACCTGATCATGCTTTTGCATATAATCCCTTCAAATGCACAGGTAATTGAAAAGCCAAAGCAGTTTGATTTTTCAAAGTTCACGCCCATTGTTCAGGTTTTCGGATTTGCCAACTATGATATGGAAGACCAACACTACGCCTATGGGATCGGTCGTTCACATCTCGGGATGACCTATCAGTTTAATGATTCATGGCGTGCTAAGATCATCCTCGATGGAGGAAGACCAACCACCATCAGTGGGATTTATGTTACCGATACTTCGGGAAACCCGCTGCAGGTAAACTACACCTACAAAGAAGGAAGCTACTATACAATGTGGCTCAAGTTTGCAAGTCTGAAGTGGCAGGTCAACAAAAAACTATCCATAGAAAGTGGTGTGCTGTTACAAAACCATTACATCACACAGGAGCGTTTTTGGGGTTTTCGCTATATCGCCCAAACCTTTCAGGATTTATATTGGCATCTTCCGAGCACAGATTTGGGGTTTTTGGTGAGATACCAAGTCAATTCGGTATTTGCAATGGATGCGGCCATAACCAATGGCGAAGGACCAGGAATAAACCAGAACCTCAACGGAAATGTGAAATATGCCGCGGGATTGGATATCAATCCGGGCAGCCAGTTCCAAAGCCGCCTGTACTACCACAACAGGCAGACAAGTATGGACAGCCTCGCTACCGAACAAATGTTTTCCTTGTTCGCCGGCTATCGAATTAAAGACCTGTTTAGGTTTGGGGGAGAATTCAACTACATAAAAAACCTGAATCATGCCGATGGCACTAACAGCCATGGTTTTTCGTTGTATACGACCTATTATCTCTTTAAAAAAACACAAATTTTTCTTCGCTTCGACCGCTTGTATTACCGAATAAGCGCGCCTTACAATACCCCGGACACAACCGATGGTAACTCCATTATCGGAGGATTTTCCTATTCACCCACCTCAGGCGTCAATCTGTCACTCAACTATCAGGGCTGGAATCCTGACCATGCCCAGACCGACCCACAACACAATCTGCGGTTCAACATGGAGTTCAAGTTCTAGGCTCCCCTCCTATTTCTTTGGTTAAGTGAATGATAATTCCACACTGTAATAGCCAAAGTGAGAAAATAACAATGTGCTTGGATAAAGACAGGGAATTTTCGTTTTTATCCATTCTCTAAGTATCTCAAAGTCAGAATGACATCACCCGTTTTTTTTGTCCTTCCGACTGGCGAAACGACTCCGGTAGGAGGAGTTACGTAACGGAGGAATCTGACCATCAAGCAAATTCACGTCTATTTTAATGAGTCAACAGCAGATTCCTCCGTTTGCTCCTGGTGTCCGCTCAGTCGGAATGAAATCTAACTGAAAAAGCAGATTGGATTCAAATGATAATTTCATTTTCCTGATTTTTAATCGATGATTGATGATTTGTGATTTCTTTATTCCTCAATCCTAAATCCTCAATCAAAAATTCTCAATCTTTTTTATTAGTTCTCAATCGTTTAATGTCTGCTTCAATTTCTTTCAGGCTTTGTTCTTTTTGAAGTTGTTTATGAACGTCCTGATATTTTTCGTACTCCATTGAAGATTTGTCTAAAGCAACTTGATTTGCACCACTTTAAAAAACACTATGGTTTTTTCATCTTTGGGGTCATAGTCAATACTCGTTGTGTAAATATCTTTTATTTTCTGATAAAAAAACCGCTCCGAAATTCGTATCTCCCGAATTCGTTCCTGCAATTCGTTGAAATAGTTCATCGAAGTACCCGACTTGAAACGTTCGTCATTTAAGGCAAACCCCTTAATAATGTATTCTTTCAGGTGCTGTGTAGCCCAAATACGAAATTGTGTGCCCTGTGGAGATTTTACCCGGTAGCCAACCGAAATAATGACATCGAGATTGAAGTAATTTACATCGTATGATTTGCCATCGAATGCAGTTGTCCGGAAATTCCGGACAACTGAGGTTTCTTCCAGTTCACCTTCTGTAAAAATATTTTTTATGTGCTCAGAAATTGTTCTCTTATCTTTTCCAAAAAGAACTCCCATTTGTAACTGATTAAGTCAAACGGTTTCATCTTCCAGGCGTACATCTATTTTTATATTCCCCTCCTGGTTTTGGTAGATTAAAATTTCGCCCTTTTCCATTTTTTACTTATTTATGATTTGTGAATTTTAATTTATAATTTACTCATTCCCCAATCATAATTCATAATTCCTCCATCAGATGTTCTTAAATTCAATGCCTGCATCGCGGATTTGCAGAGCTGTTTTTTTTGGCTGGTCGTTGCCTTTAAAAAGTTTATACAAAGCAATTACTATCATTGTTTTCGGTTTCGTCAAAGTTTACACTTTCGTCTTTGGCAGGAATCAAGGTCTTTGTTGACGGATTTTGCAAAACTTTAAAAGCATCACTTTTTCCTGCCCAGCTTAATACATAACGTTCGTTAGAAAAGTTTATGTCTTCTCCAAGCGTGGTTTTTAGTTTTTCCCAATCAATTTTACCTTCGTTGAAAGCTTCAGGCAATACCTGTCGTAATGCGTTTATTTTATCTTGTTCTGCTGTCAGACTTGTTCCGTCCATATATTATTATCCCTTAAATCTGTTCATAATAGCACAAAAGTATCAATTTTTTTGCGGTGTGCCGGCAAGAAAACAGGTCAATTCGACAAGCTCATTGCATCGCTTTTACAAGCTGAAGCTTTGGCTCGTACGTTGGGGCTTGCAAACCCGCCTGCCGGACGGGCAGGTGTGCAGTTTTGTGCATGAGCTGTTCATTTTATCGTTTTTCTTTTTCTGTCTTTAAGTAGCAAATTGCCTGTTCGTGTCGGTCTCCTTCACTTGGCGGCGACGTTTAGTATATGAAAAGTAGGCGATTTCGAAGCACCTAATTTGCGGTTAAGACCAAAGCTTGATGAGAACCGAAATCCCTGAATTTACTACTGTTTCGCCTATTTTTTATATACAGTATTGAACTAAACCTCTCTACGTTCGGTGGTTTTATGTTGTCCACCTAATTGTAGAGAAGTTGCACCTTTACAGAATTATTCATTAATCTCAAGGTAACATGACAAACTTAAAAAAAAATTTGATCAGGAAGCTACGCTTCGCAATTTAAGTGCCCGCACCCGTAAGAGCTATTGGTGGCACATCAACGATTAATGGGGCATGCCTGGCTGGGCAACACGCTCAAATACCTGCACGTGCAAAAGCTGGCCATCGACCAGACAAAAAATCCTCTGGATAACCTGGAAGGGGTGGATTCGTTATGTTAAAACTAACCGTTTGTGATATCTTAAGGGATTACGGCCAGGAGTACCTGCGTGAAAACAAAATAAAAGGTCAACAAAAAGGGATCGTCAATTTGTTGTCCATATGCCAGAGCAGTACACTGGGTTCGCACTATCGCAACTGCGACCAGTGTGCCCACACCGACAAGGCCTACAACAGCTGCCGAAACCGACATTGCCCCAACTGTCAAAATAAAGACCGGGAAAAATGGCTGGACAACCGCATGAGCGAACTACTGCCTGTTGGCTATTATCA
>Ga0210044_10000459_pt1 | contig 61736 bp, 54 predicted proteins | sample CryGey13umfilter_2_FD_183959 | JGI IMG/M metagenome (GOLD analysis project Ga0210044, IMG submission 183959) | Groundwater microbial communities from aquifer in Utah, USA - Crystal Geyser 4/9/14 3 um filter (SPAdes) (version 2) | ecosystem: Environmental > Aquatic > Deep subsurface >...
TGCTCGGCCACCGCCACCGCCACCGCCGTTGGTATTTCCATTGCCGCCGTTTACTGTGACGTTTCCCGAACCAGCCAAAGTCTGGGTAGTTATATAAACAGATCCACCAGAGGCGCCACCGGCGGAGGCTGGGGCTTGAAATCCATTAGCCTGAATTGATCCATTGATGGTCAAGGTGCCGGTTGAGTCAAGGCGAACTATACCGCCACCACTGCCGGCATTTTCACCGGCGTTGGAGCCGCCGCCGCCGCCGGATCCGAACAATACTGGAATGGTGTTTGATCCATAAGTAAAGGTTTGCTCGGTGCCAGCAGTAAAACCGCGACCGCCCGCTCCGGCGTGAGCACCACCACCTCTACTTGCTTTACCATATCCACCAGCGGCCTGCTGACAGATGCTTGGATTTGGCCCGAATCCATTTTGACTAGCTGGATTGCCTCCAGCGCAACCCTTGCCACTTGCGTTAATCGAAGATGTGCCATCAATTGTGACATTTCCCACTCCCGTCCAATTGATACTACTATTAATAGTACTATTTACCAATGAAACGTTAATGGGATTGTCCAAAGTAAGCACGCCCCCGGAAGCAGACGCTGTTCCTGCTCCTCCGCTACTGAAATTAAAATTAGTCAAAGTAATGTCATTTGTTATATTCCAGTCTATTTGGGCCCCCGGCTTACTCGCCATCATTGTATTATTATTGCTCATCGACAAGGTGGCCGCACTTAAGTTTATAAAATCAACTCCACCACAATTAAAGTTAGCTCCTTGAAAAGAAATGGTGTTAGTTGCTCCTAGATCGAGCGTTGTAAATGAACGGCAGCGCAAGTCTGAGCCATTAGCGAAGGTTACATTATCTCGAGTCCAGTCAACTCCAGATTGAAAATCCAAACCAGATGTAACATTTAAGTTACCGACGCCGTCATCTACTCGTCTGTTTAGGATAAAAGTTGATCCAGCAGAGCCGTCTGTAGTGTTGGCACTAGCACCCTTAAATCCTTTATTGGCTTGGATATTTCCTAAGTTAAATGTAGAGAGGGTGTTGTAATAGACTGCCACCCTACCGCCGCCACCACCACCACCTGCAACGTTTCCGTTGCCACCATTAGCAGTGATGTTTTGAGTTCCAGTTAAAGTTCCTGCTGTAATATATATAGAACCACCTGAACCACCACCCGCGCCATTGGAAGCTACAGCTCCATTTCCACCATTGGCGGTAATCGGACCATCTACTGTCAGGGTTCCTGGCACATCAAGCCTAATCAAGCCTCCTCCCTTTCCCCCAATTTCACCCGTTGAGTCATCTCCATTTGGACCACCGGCCCCGCCTGAACCTAACAAGCCAGGAGCGTGGACAATGCCATAGGTATTTTTTTGTGAGCTATCGGTAGTTGACTGACGACCTCCTGTTCCACTATGAGCTGCACCGCCACGAGCAGTTTTACCGTAACCCGCTTGGGATTGTAAGCATTCCTTGGTGTTGCCATTTGTATTAAAGTCAGCAATATCCGGACCGAAACCATCTTGACTTGATGGAACTCCTCCTGGGCAACCCGCTGCAAATGCATCAATGGCGCCGGTGCTTGAAATGGTAACATTTTGCGCTGTTATCTTTATGCCATTGGTATCCCCCGGCACCTGTTTAATTTGTCCACTAACTACAAGAGAGTCTCCCGGGTCGCTCAATGTAAAATCACCAGAAAAAACAGCTGATACGGTGTTATTGATGGTAAATACGTAATCACCAGCACCTCCTAAGTCAATTGGTCCTGTAAAAGTAAGTACGGCGTTAGCTGTTACATTGATATTGTCACAACTATTAGTATCAATATAGGCCTGGTCAACAGCAGTGTTAGAGCTGATTGAACAACCAGCGGCAAATACCGCTGCTGAGTTGGTAAATAATCCAACCGAAATATTTACAACAACAACTGCGAATATAGAAATCAGCGCCGTCTTTTGGCTAGTCCGATGCCAACGACTATGTTCGTGGTAGGATCGTGTATAACCTTTTTTGGTCAATTTGTTCATATGTTCAAAGGATTTTTGGGGAGACCCAAAGGCAACTAAGGCAGCAATTATTGAGACGTCTAAGATATAAAAAAACAATAGGGCAATTGACAATGGAATACGAAAAAGCGGACCTTTATTAGCCGAGAATGATTCAAGACGATGAATCAATATTTGTATTTTTTTCACAATTTTTTCTAAAAGAAACATTATTAAGGAGTGACGCGTAGATTATAGTCTCTTTTCTGTAAACTAACCAGACCATTTTTTATGCGCTACGTCAAAGTTATTCACAAGCGACACAAAGATAAGCGAAAGATAGCAAAGGACTACTTGAAAGGCTTCCAAGAAAAGGCTTTCTTGCCATTTGGTTTGTAAATATAAACTCTATTACTCTTTACCTCTACAGAATAATTGGCTGACTTCATTGGTTTGTAAGCAGTGTGGCGAACCAGGCTGAATTTTTTCTGAGCCGGATCAAAGCTAAATACTTTTAAGTAAAGGGTTGAGCCGCGTTTAGTAGAAGTGACAATTTCTTCAGTGGTCTCGTCACTGTTTAGCGTACCCGTGGCTAATCTTCTCCAATGTAGTTTTGGCGACAACTTCTTCTTAGTCACTAGATCGCCATTTAACTTGTACACCTGCATAGTGGAGCCAGATTTTAACTTCACCACAAAGACATAACCCTCGCCATTGATGTTAGCCAAGCGAGGGACCGATCCTCCCTTTGGAAAAGCTCGCCATGAAGCCGCAGCCTTGCCGTCTGTTCCGATGACTTTTATTTTGCCTTTGCCTGAATTGGCACCTTCTACATGACTAACATTCTTTAATTTAGCGGCGCTGACTTCAACAATAACTTCATTACTAGTAACAGTAACACCGTCTGCGTCGGTGGCGGTAAAAGTAATGGCTGCTTTATTCTTCATGCCATTTGCCGCTGCTAGTCTAACTTTACCAGACTTGATACTGGCCTGGATTCCACTAGCTTTAGACATTTTATAACTAAGTGTGTCACCATCCGAATCGCTGAAATATTTATCAAGATCGAAAACCTGTCCGGTTATGGCACCAGACAGTACACCAATATTTGGGAGTTTACCTTTGAAGGTAGGAGCATTATTAACTGGTGGAGTAGTTCCAGTTTCAATGTCAGCCACATCAATAAGCACATCCTGCTGAGCCTGGGAATTTCCGTCAGTAGCAGAGAATCGGACTGTGTATTCACCAGCATCATTATCGGTCGTGTCCCAATCAAACAAGCCGGTATTATCTCCATTATCTGTAAAAAGCTGGTCTGCTGGAATATCCCCATCAATTGCCTCAGCGGAGAGCTCAACTTCATTGTTATCAATATCGGATGATGAAACTGGAATAATCAAATGGTCACCCTCCTCTATTTCAACAGCTTCGTTGACGCTAATATTGAGACTTGGTTGATCGTTATCTGCACTGACACTAATGTTTACAGAATCCGTTGATGAATCAACTACTCCATCGCTGACGATTAATGCATAAACGCAAGAATAATTAGAGATTCGATTAGAGATGGTCACAGTTGGCGTACTGCTACTTACTGAATTGATACTGCAAGCGTCTCCGTTGTCTAATGATTCTACCCAACTGTAGGTCAGCGGATCTGAGTCTATATCATAAGAGCTAGTGCCACTTAAAATCGTAGTTAACGTATCCTCATCAATCTCAACGTTAGCGCCAGCATTAGCAACCGGTGTGTCATTTACTGCTGATACAGTAATAGTAAATGACTGGCTGGCCGAAGTGTCTACGCCACCGTTAGCGTCACCTCCATTATCAGTGGCAGACACCGTAACGGTAGCAGATCCGTTTGCATTATCCGAGGAGGTGTAGGCCAGGGCCCCGTTACTACTAACCGCTGGCTGAACGCTAAATAAACTATTATTGTCATTGGTGACTGTGAAACTGACGGTTTGACTTGATTCGTTACTAGGTCCAGAACTGATGCTAGACGCCCAATCGTTGACTGTTTTATCACCCGAGTCTTCTGCAATTGTCTGATTTGACCCCTTGCTAAAAGAAGGAACGTCGTTGACTGGAGTAATAGTAACAGTGATGGAATTTGTAGCTACTGAAGCACCACCAGCATCAGCACAACTAAATTGAATCGTATCAGAACCATTAGCGTCAGCAGCTAATGTAAAATCAACGGTGTTGTTTCCGTTTAAGGCCATTGAGCCTAACCCAGCGTTGATGTCGTTATTTACACTACAAGTAAAAGTGGTGTCATTCCAATCTACATCTGAAATATTATCGTCTAAATCAACCACTCCGGTGACATCAGTGTCTTCAATTAGGGTTATGCTGGAAACAATACTAGATAGTGTAGGAGAGTTGTTGGTGGTAGAAAATGAAGTACAAGATGAGTCTAGAGAGTCAGCTAATCCATCATTATATTTTACCTGATAGGAAAAAGTGGTATGTGATTTTAATTTACTCTGTCCAACATGAGTATCTGCAAAAGTACCATTAGTAGTATTTACAGTAATGGTCGTCAGGTTAGAAGCATCGCTGCTTTTTTGCCAGACCGGAGTGCCTGTGCAATCCGTACTCTCAAAGACTTGCCAACTAGAGCTCGCGTGAGAGTCGACGTCACTGTCTGAAAAGACAGAAGCTGTTAATCCTGGGTTTTGTGAAACTCCGGTAGCAGTATTAGCTGGAGAGGTGTTCACCGGCTGAGTTGGAGCAATATTTGTACGGGTCGTAAAACTAGAACTAGCTGACCAAATTGAGTCACCGATGGCATTGGTGTGACGAACTCGAACATAATATGTACTACTTGGTGCCAAGCTAGCTTTGCCAGCTAGGGAATTTTGAAAAGTTCCTGATGCAGCATTCACAGTTACGGAAGTCTTCGAAGCGCTGTCTAATGAGCACCAAACTATATTTGTATCCGAACAGTCATTAGAAAAAGTATTATCATCACTAATTTGATAGTCTGTTGATGTATGAAGAGCCCCGTTTGATGAATAAGCTGAGGTTGTAACACTTGGAATACGCGCTATATTGCTAGCTGCATCAGCTGGTGTGTTAACCGATGGTTGGGTAGGAGTAGAATATTGTAGGGTTGTATAAGAACCGTCAGACCCGGCGCTGGCCACTCCCACAGCAGCTCCTCCAGGCGCAACAGAAGAAGCTGTTATGCCGCTATACCAATCAGAAGAATCTACGGCATAAGTAATACGCGCGCGACCACCTCCGCCAGATCCGGAATCAGCTGACGTATCTCGGCCTAAACCACCGGCTACGGAAATTACTCCTCCAGTTCCTGCTAGAGTGTCTGCCGCTAAAAATATAGATCCTCCCGAACCTCCTCCGCCAGTTCTATTATTACCAACGTCGATACTTCCAGTGCCTCCATCAGCTAAAATGCTACCACTATTAGACAGCGTGCCAGCCATTTGGATATTTACCAATCCACCACCGCCGCCACCGTAAGCTATTGAAACAGACCCACCTGATGATCCAAACAAGGTTGGCGATGCTGCATTGTCATAAGCAATACCACCAGCTGCTCCAGTGCTGGAGTTTCCTCCTGGGCCACCGTGTCCACCACCACCACCTCCCTTTGTGACACTATTTATACCCGTACCGTATCCCGCTGTGGCTAGAGTACAAACATTTGAACCATTTGGACCATAGCCGTTTACAGTACCAATAGCTTGGCAACCTAAGTCGCTGGCGTCAATTTTTGTACCACTGGCCAAGGTAAGATTATTAATGGAACTGAAATTTGTATTTGCATTAATGGCGGTTCCATTTTGCAAAGTAAGGCTAATGGAATCATCGATGGTTAATTTTCCTTCAGGCGATCCAGTAATTGTTACATTATCCCAAACTTGATCATTGCCAACTGGAATATTAAAGTCCATCGTCGCAGTCCGATTGTTCACGGAAATAACCGTGCCACTGGACATAGAAAAGGTTGTGGCGGCGCTCAGATTAAAAGATGAGATCGTCGCCAAGTTACAAGACAGCGACCCGGCAAAAGTTAAAGTGTCCGCGGTAATAGAAGGAGTGGCTGCTCCGGTGTCACAGTATTGATTAGTAGCTGAAGGGTCGATAGTCCAAGAGGACTCGGCATAATCAGTATCGTCATAGTTGAAACCATGATAAATCTTGACTGTCGCGGTGGGTGATGAGCCTTGCTTAACAAAAACGGTTCCATTGCTACCATCAAGGGCGTTGCCTGGACCAAATCCGCCCGCTGCGGAAAAATCTCCGCTGTCAAAATCATACGATCCTGAATTGTGCTCAATGGTTATTCTGCCACCGCCACCGCCACCGCCATCTTTGGTGTTATCACCACCTGCTCCACCGATGGCGCTACAAGTACCCGTTGTACCATTAAAAACATCTGATGAAAGATAAATTGATCCTCCAGACCCTCCGCCTCCAGCCCTACTGTTAGCACCATTATCGTTTGTGCCGTTTCCACCATCAACACTAATTCCACCGTCGTGAGTAAACGTTCCTGTCGTCTGAATTCTGACTAACCCTCCTCCAGAGCCTCCAAGTCCGCCTCCAACAGCGCCACCCGATGATCCGTATAGTACAGGAGCAGTCGGTGAGCCATAAGTAACTCCTCCTGCATAGGTATCACCCTTTCCACCAGTACCGCCATATCCGGCACCGCCACCACCGGCATTAGTGGTGTTTGCGCCATTTCCCCAACCAGCTGTTTGAATTGTGCATACGTTAAATCCATCAGGGCCAAATCCCTTACCTGTGGTGGTATTTAAACAGCCTTTCGAATTTGCGTTTATACTTGAACTGGAATCTAAGGATACGTTTGTTAGATTTGTCCAATTTACATTGGCAGAAATTACGGTGCCGTTTTGTAAAACCAAATCAACGGCATCATTTACTGTAAATAAACCCTCTTGTCCGCCGATGAAGGTTACAGCATCCCAGTTTTGATTATTGCCATTAGGAATGTTGAAATCTACAGTCGCTGCTTTTGCTGTAGTAGACATAGCAAATCCGGAGGCGACATTAAATGAAGAGCTAGCTGAAAGATTAAATGATGTCAGCGTAGCTACGTTACAGGCAATTGCTCCATCTAGAGAAATTGTTCCAGCAGTAATTGACGGTGTGGCAGCTCCGGTGCTGCAATACTGCCCATCAGCACTACTGTCCACGGTCCAGCTTGTCTCGGTGTAATCGGCGTCATCGTAGGCAAAACCATAATAAATAGTAATATTGGCATTTGGAGAAGATCCCTGTTTTTGAAAAACTGTTCCAAGACCTCCTGGCTTAGCTGTTCCAGTTGCTGTTCCAGAAGCTGCGGTGAAATCTGTCCTATCAAGAGCAAAAGATCCGCTTGTGTAATTTAAGACCGTGATACCACCTGCGCCGCCGCCGCCGTCTTTGGAGTTGTCTCCACCTGCGCCTCCGTCGTTGGAGAATGTGCCAGTTGATCCATTTAAGGTGCCAGCTGAGACATTAATACTCCCTCCCGAACCACCGCCACCAGCTCTATTGTTAGCACCATTATCGTTCGTACCAGGGCCGCCGTCTGCAGTAATTAGACCATTATGGGTTAAAGTACCCGCAATATTTAATTTAATCAAACCACCTCCAGTTCCGCCGAGACCCCCACCAATAGCCCCTCCAGAGGAGCCGAGCAGCACTGGATTTGTCTGAGAATCATAGGCAACTCCACCGACTTTGCCGTTACCATCTCCTCCCGCTGCGGCATGTCCAGCCCCACCTCCTCCTTGAGTGACAACGTTAGCGCCCTGACCATAACCTGCCGTCGAAATCGTGCAGACATTTGATCCATTCGGGCCATAGCCGTTGGCTGCTCCTGGATTTGAGCAACCCTTTACATCTGCATTAATAGCTCCAGTACCACTAACGGTTAAGGTCGTAGCGGTAATATCTACTCCAATTGAACTTTGTGGCGCGTGCGTAACTATGCCATCGATAATCAGACTGTCGCCACTATCAGATAAGATTAGAGCTCCGTTAAAGGTGGCCGTGACGCCAGAATTAATCGTTAATGAATGATCGGCCGCGCCTCCTAAGTCTATGGCCTCTGTGAAAGTTAAGGTGGCGCTGCTGTTAACGGTAATGTCTGTACAAGTATTTGTATCAATATAGACTTGGTCAATCGTGGTATCTACGCTAATTGAACAGGTAGCAGCATAAACGGGACGCGAGCTTGTTAACCAACCAAGCGCTATGTTAACTAGTAAAACAAAGAAAAAAGAGACCAAAGCGGTTGATTGACTAACCCGATGCCAGCGACGATGTTCGTGATATGATCTTTTATATCCATTTGGAGTTAGGCGATTCATCTGCTCAAAGCTTTGTTGTGGGGAACCAAAAAACACCAGAACCGCTGACACAAATACATCAACCATGTATAAAAAAACAAAGCAACGGCTAAGGGGAAGCGTGCAATAATTCCCTTTTCCGAAGCCAGGTGTTCAATTTTGTGAACCAAGTCTTGAACCTTTTTCACTTTTTTATTTGTTTTGACCTACTCTGCGATTTATTATAGCACAGGTGATAATTTATTTCAAGCTGACTTAACGTACAAATTCTCCGCCCAAGTGTTATCGGTCTTGAGATATCACTATCAAACTTTTTGATTGGCCGGTGATAGGCTCATGGTCGCCGCTTGGATAATCGCGCATGGCGTTAAAGAGAACGTCCTCGTTGTATCGATAGTCAGTGCCGTGCTTGGTGCCAGGGTCATTAGTGATAAATTCACTAGTACCTGGATCATAGCCAACTATTACAACCATGTGGCGATCAGGCCCGGGGCTTGTAAAATTTGGATTACCCAGAGCCTGACCGTTGGTTGGCACTAAAACTATACTCCCCTGTGATAGTAAGTCTTTGATGTCAGATAAAGTTGGATTGTGTTTTGCGTAAGCTGTAGTGAGGCCGTAATAAGAATTAAGTAGAGTCAACGTTTCTTCAACGTCAGTGTCCTGGTAATAGCCAAAGAGCTCTTCAGCTGTTGTAGAAAGTTCTAAAATTTCATCAAGGGCTTGCTGCTGAGTTAGCGTAGAACCCAAGGCCCAGTGAGCCCCCATGACAATCGAGGCCTCTTCGCAACCATCTTGCTGTCGCTGATCAGACCAATTTCCAAAAGGGGCTTGTGATGTAAATGGTACATTCTGTTTAACATAAACTGGCTGGACTGCCTCTGGCTGGTTGGTAATTTGTTCGTCTATGTTGCTCAGAACGACATCACTATCAATGGCTATCTCTTCACTATTCACCGCAACATTTACTGAATTTACTTCGGAATCTGAATTTATGAATAGTTGAGTTGGATCTTGGTGGTAGTAGTTTTTATAAAGACCGTAACCCAACAAACAAAAAACAATAACAAGGTAGCTTACAATTAGATCTGACCTGATTACCTTTCTGTCGATCTGTCCGAGACTCATTTCAAACTGACTAATCAACGCTTAATTCTCCAGCAATATTAGCTGTGAGCTTCATAAGCCTGTCACTGTAGATATCGGTCTGGGCTAGAGTCCACATTGTTTTACTAACCGCCGCCGACAGTGTCATATCTACCGCGCCAATAGCTCCCGCTTCCAGAGCCTTGTACCCTGCCTCGTAAGCATGTAAGTTTGTGACACTTTTTTCCATTTGGCTAGTAATGATAACTGGGATTTTTTGGCTAGTGGCTCGCTTGATTTGCGGAATAATAGAGTTATCTAGAAACGGTACATTCCCTGGTCCGAAACCTTGAATAATAATTGCCTGCGCTCCACTATCGATAACCGAATCAATAACTTTTGGTGCAAGACCGGGAAACAGAGTGATAAGTTGAATGTTTGAATTAAATCCTGGGTGAACTGAAATAGGATTATCGTGTCTTCGCTTTCTCCACTCATCAAGATGGATTGGTCGCTCGATCTCACCAAGTAGCGGGAAACATGGTGAATGAAAGACATCCACAAAAGATTCGTGATTTTTGACTGTCCGATTACCACGCAGAATTTTGTTTCCAAAAACTATGGCTACCTCACCTAAGTTAAGACTAGCTACCAAGCAGGCGTATATAAGATTATTGCGACCGTCAGCGCCCAGTTCACTCATTGGAATAAGAGAGCCGGTAAATACAACTGGCTTGCCTAGATTTTGTAAAACAAATGATGTGGCCGCAGCCGAATAAGCCATCGTGTCAGTGCCTTGAGTCACCACAAAACCATCAAAGTCATCGTAATGCTCGGCTATTGTTTCGGCAATTTTACTCCAATGACTCGGGGCCATATTGGAGGAGTCGATGTTAAACAACTGAATCAAGGTCAGGTCAATACGACTTTTTAACTCGGGTACAGTATTTAAAAGCGCTTCAGCGTCGTGAGCTGGAGACAGAGCTCCTGTGTTATGGTCACTAAGCATGCCAATGGTGCCACCGGCAAAGAGCAGGGCGATTCGTGGTTTGGATTCTGGTGTTGTTGTCATATTGGTAGGTTTGGTAATAAGTTTAACATACTCTTATTTGAAACGGCATAGGGGTAGACGCTGGGACTTTAATGTGCTAGCCTCGCGCTATGTCTCAGACTAGATTGGAAGAAATTAGCGAGTGGCTAGCCGCGCATGGCGAGCCGGCTTTTAGAGCCCGTCAATTGCAGGCAGCTTGGTATTCCGCAAAGGATTGGAGTGAGGTTACTGTTTTTGGTAAAGAGCTACGGGACCAACTAGCGGCAAAATTCCCATGGATTATTTTCCCTGAGGTAAAGGTCTTAACATCAAAAAAGGATGGTAGTAAAAAAGCCTTAGTCACACTGCCAGATGATCTAAAAACAGAGGTAGTCTGGATGCCGAACGCTAGAGACAAGCGCACCGTATGTGTATCGTCTCAGGTAGGCTGCGCCATGGCCTGTACTTTTTGTGCAACCGGTACAATGGGCCTAAAGAGAAACTTAACCGTAGACGAAATTGTTGATCAAGTGCGCTACTTTAGGTTTACCGAAGCTGAGCCTATTTCAAATATTGTGTTTATGGGCATGGGCGAACCGATGGCCAATTACGACGCTGTTAAAACGGCTGCTCTTACTTTTGTAAACGACATGGAGATAGGGCCTACACGAATTACCATTTCGACAGTCGGAATCCCGACGGGATTGAACCGGTTTTTAAATGATGATGAATTACCAGCAGTAAGAGTGGCTTTATCACTGCATGCTGGCACTGATGAGATGCGAGCTAAACTGGTACCTATGCATCGCGGAACCTCAATCGCACAACTATCGGAGTGGGTGGATGCCTATTTAGAGAAACGTGGTAATCGAAGGCACCATTTAACCTTGGAATACGTGATGCTTAAGGGAGTTAACGATACTCCAGAAGAAGCAGCGGCAGTAGCTAAAAACTTTGCCCGGTTTGGTTCGCAGGTAAAACTAAATTTAATTCCCTGGAACCCAATTCACGCCCAAATGGACAGTTCCTCTCAAGAGCGATTGGAGGCCTTTCAAGAAATTACTGAGAATCGTGGGCTACCCACTACAATAAGATACTCAAAGGGCTTAGATATAGATGCGGCCTGTGGTCAGTTAGTGGTCAACGACGCTGCACCGGCTGAGTAAACTCATTCCAAAAAAAGACGCCCTAGTAGGCGTCTTTTTTATTTTACAGTAATTATTTTGTCAGTTCAGTTGAGTACTCAACTAGCTGATCAGTGTCGTACATGCTTAGTTCAAGGGTATCACCTACGATTTGAATTCCCGTGAAGCCCAGGGTACTGGCGGAAAATAGAGTATCTGCTCCTTCAGAGGTGTCTCTTAGTCGACTGCCCGCTCCAGAGACAACGTGGAGAATATCGTCATCAGACCTATCAATGACCTGCTTGTCATGTTCGTGGCCGGTTAGATAGATATCTACACCGTACTCTGTTAGAAGTGGTAAGACATCCGCCTGAATACTAGCGGTGTCCCCATGCTGTCCATAGGAATAGGCAGGGTGATGACCAGCCACAATTTTCCAAGTGGCAGTTGAGGCAGCTAGAGTTTCTTCAAGCCAACTAATTTGAGCAGCAGCGCCATCGTACTCACTTTCAATCATCTCGGTGTCGAGCATGATGACTTCCAGCAGTGGACTGCTAGATGATTCCGGATAGGTCACGGTGTAGTAATTGTCTGGAAGGTTCCATTTACCAGTTGGATCATCGTAGGCCAAAATTGAATCTAAATCGTTATCACTGTAGTCATGATTACCAAGCCCGATATAAAATGGCACCTCCAAGTAATCTAGCGAGTATGGGATCTGAAAGTTATCTTCCCAGTCAGAATCATCAACTGATTGAATGGTGTAGTAGAAGGTGTCTGTTGGATAAAAATTGTCACCCAGCGTTGTAATAAACTCAGCTCCGTTGTTGGTCTCAGCTACTCCATTCATGGCGGCAGCCACGGCGTCTTTACCTTCACCCCACTCACCTTCGTCGCCGAGAGCCAGGAATAGTAAACTCTTGTCAGTCTTCTTTAAGGTAATTTCATTATTCCAAAGAATCAGATGCCAAGGCGTGCCATTAACCGTTAGTGATTTGTCACTAGCGCTCAAAGAAACCGCCCCTTTAGCGACGCTTAAAGTTTTACTGGAAATTTTTTGCAGGGTCATTCCCTCAGTCACGGTGTAGAAACGCAAGGAAAGGTGCCTCTTATTTACGCGCTCGGTAAAAACAATCTCTGGGGATCCAGAATCACCTCCACCAGCCTGCCATAAGTTATTAACAACTAACTTGTGAGTAGAGGTATTTCTACTGACCTTAATAGAGTCCAGTAGTTCACAGGTGTCGGCATCAATCAGACGAATCTTACGTCCGTGTTTTTTTATAGCAATGATAACATCCTGACCCCAAGCGGTTCGTTGCGCGCTAATAACCTGACCCTTAGCAAAAGGCTGGCAGTCGGAGGAAGCTGCTTGACTGGCTTGAACTGAACCAAATAAGATGGCAGCGCTCGTCAGAATGGCGATTAAAGTATTTTTTTTCATTCTGTAAATCGATTAACTTTTTTATTTAACTTAGGCCGCAACCTCTTGTGCACTATCGCTCAAGGCTGTTAATTTTTCTAAGGCTTGCTCAATATTGATAGCCTTGGGGTCTTCTGTGGATCTTACCAGACTGGTAGCGATTGTGTCGATTTCGCGCAAAACTTTATTTCCAGTTCTAACCCGCTTAGCGTTCATGTCTATACCGCTCTTAAAGGCCTCGCCGTAAAGCATGTGTTGAAGTAGACGTCCAACGGCGTAGGCGTCTCGAGCTGGACTGTTACCAGAGCGACTGTTATCACCGACCGACTCTGGCATAAACTCTGGCGAGCCAGCAACCATACCTTCAACGGGCTTTTTATACTTAACCCCTTTAGCTTGTGGGGGTTCGATGTACTGAGATAAGCCGAAATCTAATAACCTGGCGCGAAAGTCGTCATCAATGATAATTTGATGGGTGTGGACATCGCTATGAACCACACCAGCCTTATGCATAATATCAACTGCCCTAGTCAACTCAAGCGCAACTTGCATGACAATATCTGGGTGCTGAGATAAATCTCCAGTTTCCTCAATCAAGTCCGCCAGATTAGTGCCATCTATTTTTTCCAGCACCAAAACGGCGATGCGTCGATCAGCTACTTTGCGATCAGTGTCATCGGGATGGGGAATCAGTTGGCCATCTAGCAACTTGGCAAATGGTGAACCGTCTTGTCCTAGCGTGTGTTGCAAAGCAAATTCTCGAACCTGCTGGCGAGCTCTGGAGGCTTTGGCTCTATCCTCTGATGTGCCATCCTCCGACAAAAACTGATCTCGCCTATCAAAAGGACGAGATATCTTTATAACCACTGCCTCAGTGCCTCCAGCTGGGAGTTCGTGCTCTGCTAAAAAAACTGCTCCGTATTCTCCTTTCCCTAAAAAATCAACCAAATCGTAGTGCTGACCTTTAATAGTAACTCCGGTCTCACCTAGACTTTCAAAAGCCGCGTCTTTGTCGCCGTCCCAAAAATTTTCCATGGCAAGAAACAGATCACGGCGATCTTTTTTTAACCGTTCTAGCCGCTGCTCTGGATCAACTGGTGTCTCCTGCCTTTGTCTTGGCGTAGGTTGTGTTGGTTCACGATAAACCATAATTATTGGTCGGTTACTTCAATAGCGGACTCCAAAACTGTTTCCTGATATTCATCTGTTCGCTGACGACAGCGCTCTAAGTAGCCTGCTACATCAAGGCCAACTTGTAAATCTGCGTTATCATCTGCCTGATAGTCATCAAGGGAGACTAGGTATGGCTTAGTGTCACCCGGAGTTCTTTCCATAGTTAGGTTACTAGGGATTCCATTTCTCATCCGAAAAGTCTTGCCGCTAAACTTTGTTAGCTTACGTCCTAACCACTGTGCTAAGCCTACCTCATCTAGAGATTTTTCACCAAAATCGAAAAATGGAAACTCTTGGTGGGCTCTATCAAGCACATCTATAATATTTTTCTCACCGGGACGAACTTGTCCAGTTTGCTTAGCTAGATCAAAGAGTCTGTTCAGGTGATAGCCTGGATCATCCTTTCTCATAAACTTTCTTCCCAAAACTAGCCAGTAAATGCCGAAGTCTACTTGTTCGTTTAGTTTATTAAAATCAAAGCCAGTAGCCTTGCCCTCTGCGACAAATTTAAAGAGCCGATAAAGACCACGGTTCTTGATAATTCTCTCTTTGTCATAATAATAAAACTCTGACCCATATAATCCACGGTCGTCAGCAAAAATTTGGATCTTACCCGTCTGAGCAGCCGTCTCGGCAGCATCAGAATAGATTAATTTGTCACCGGCCAGCAAACAGCTGTTTAAATCGATATCGCGTGAACTAAAATATTGTTGGTAGTCAACTTTTTGCACCATCTCAACACCGTCTTTGTCGACACCAATCGCCTTGGCTTCTAATTCAGCTTGAGCTTGATCGCCCACCGCTATCACATCAAAATCATTCGGCGGCAGCTCAGCCTCTATAGTTTCTGCTGGAGCGCCAGCAAGAATTTTAACTAACACTCGTGGAGCGCCACCCTTGTGAGCCATTTTATCACTTAAAGGCAGTGGAATTGGATACCACTCATCTCTAATTTCTGAATAAATAGAAATACATTTAACTGGCGCTTCTAGTTCTATTTCTCCACCACCAATTTTTAATGTTCTCTCAGTAGAAAAACGCAGTCGGTCTGGCCGTTCACTTACCAAGGATTCTAGTGATAATCTTGTCACTTTATAAATCTCACCATGCTCTCTGTCAGGCGTAAGCGCCTCAATGATGTGAGATATCTTATGAATAACTATATTTGCCCGACTGGCTTTATCAATATCGGTAACAGCCTCCTCCGTCCGTTCGCCCATCAAAACATCATAGACCTGAGTAAGCACATCCTGAACGTACTGGCGTACCTCAGGCTCTAGCTGTTCTAGTGACCTTTCTACTCGCTTGAGGTAACGCATAATTCCAAACCACCACTCCTGAGGTGGCCTTTCTTTTAGGATAGAATTAACACCTCGACTTAACTCATCGTACTGATCACGAGCAAGTTGTTTTTGTTCTGGTGATCGACTCATGGAGTGAAAATAATTGCTAGTAGAATATCACTTTTATGCCGTTTTGTCAAGGGTTTATGGAGATATCAATCAGCTTTTAGCTGTGAACACGCTACTTCTAGCAAGTCTATGCTTTTACTTTTTTCAACTAGATTATTGTGACCAGGGTAAATAATTGTTGTTTCTAAGTTGCTAATAATCTCCAGAGATTTAATCCAATTAGTTGTATTTGTATTTGGTAAATCGAGATACAGCTTGCCTTCGTAAAAAGTATCTCCAGTGAAAACCCAACCACGCGACGACTCGTGTAAAATAATTGAATCGTCGGTATGACCTGGTGCTGAGATTACACTCAGCTGATAATCTCCCAGATCAATATTATGACCTAATTGCTGCCAACTAGCCGGCGGCTTGCTTGAATAATTCTGAAGAGCCTGTCTGTGACTGATATTTACATCCTCTTGGTTCAGATAATTCAAACCCCAGAGCGTTGAGTCACTAATATTTTTAGCCTGTCGGTCAGTTAGATAAATCGTCTCAGGAGAAAACTGAGCTAAGCCACCGCAGTGATCAAAATGACAGTGAGTTGTAACTACCACGTCAGGACTTAGTTGTCGTTCAAACAAAAAATCACTAAGCGATTCAACGCCTAGTCCTGTGTCAATCAGTAAAGTCTTCTTGGTCCCTCTAAGCAAAAATAGATTGGCGTGTTCAGAAAACCATGGCTCAATTATTTGCCAAAGATCTTGACTTAGTTGTTTTATGTTAAATGACATAGTGGAAAAAATGGGTGAAGCGGGTTCAATAATTTATTCAGTTGAACCCGCTTCATTAGTCTAGCCTGCGAAGGCGTGGTCGTACACCACCCAGCAGCCGGCGTTGAGAGACTCGGCGTCTTCCAACGAATAGGCCACCGGCTTGAGAATGCGAGCGCCCATCCTCTCATGAAAGCGCAAGACCGGATCGAACAGCTTCCCGTCCTGCCGACGCAGCATACAGTACTCCTCGATGGAGAGCTCGGGACGCAGGTGGTAGCCAGGCACCCGGGCATTGCCGATAACCTGTTTGGCCCCGTTTGCCAGAAGGGTATCCAGGGTGCGGGCAATCAGCAGCTCCGACAGCTTGTAGCTTCCGGTCCACTTCGGATGTGGACGCAAGTGGAGAGCATTGGGCACATCAACACTCGACTGGAAGGCGACGAGATGCTGGTATCCGAACTCAGCTGAATCTGCCATGTGGACACGGCCGTACTGAGCACCCCGACAGTCCGGGACCACACCAACACCGACCAGGAAGCCAGTGTTTCCTCCCTGCACATGCACCTGGTCATACCAACCTTCGTGCGTCATCTCGTCCCAGCTCGTCAGAGAACCCGGGTTGCCATCCCAGTTCAGCTGGAAGGCGTACTGAGAGCCAGCGGCGGTCAGGCCAACTCCGTCATCGACCGTCGCGATAGTGACCCCAGCCGCGAAGACTTCCAGGCGGCGGCGCACCTTCAGATCACCAGCGGCGATGTTGGCTCCATCGCTATTCCAGGCCAGCCGTTCGACCTCCATCAGGAACTTCCGATGCTCGGAAAGATCCCTAGGCGTACCAAGTTGAATGATCATCACTCCCTCCGGGTTTGTAGGTAACACTCACTTGAGCGCCACCTGGCTAGGCTCGAAATTTACGAGCATAACCAACTTGCCTCAAGAGGGTCTTGGGGCGGCGGCGGCGCGAGTTGAAGAAAAAATAATTCATAGGGAAATAAAAAACTCTCGTCTATTCGGCAGTTAAAAACTGCTGAAGGAACGAGAGTCTTCTGACTTCGCGGTACCATCCTTCTTTGCCTACCCTGCTCAGGGAAGGCCTCATTCAGTGCTCACAATTAACTATGACACACTGCAGTGCTTGATTACGGACACTATCCGGCGACACCTACTTGCCAATAACTAAGGCTTTTTCGGCTGCTACCATATATACAAGGCGCGTTCGCTGCTTGACTGGCTGCCAGGCTTTCACCTATCCCGGCTCGCTAAAAGCTGTCTTAACAACGTCTTTCCTTGCGGTATTTCTCTGATTGACTGGAAATGAACTGTGGACAGCTTAGTAGAATGTTATCCCCTTGTCAACTTTTTTGAAATTTGTGATACAATGCGCGCATGCTAGACGAGATCAAAAACGAAACGAACACAATCATCCAGCGAGACTTGCTGATGGATGCCATCGACACAGTCGATGATGAAATGACTGAGTACGCCTCAACCTTACTTGAGGACTCTAACGTTGACCTGGCAGGCGCTGCCTATGTAGTGGTTTTAAATGGAGATCCAGAGCAGGCCGATGAGTTAATTGCCATGGCCACTGACCGCATTCAGAGCGATCCACTATTTTCAGGTAAATTACTCTGGGCTTTAATGACCAGGTTCGATAAACCGGAACGCCGATTTATTGAGGAGTTATTAAGCTGGGCAGCTTCCAACGAATATTACGAAGTCGTCAGGGACGTGGCCATGCGGCTGGCTGATTTTCACCATACCGAGGACACTCTAGTGGCTATGATTCAAGATATGGTCGATTCCTCAGACATGCAGGCCTCTGTCAGAGAAGAGACGGAATATTTTCTTGAGCAATTAGATTAATCTTGTTGAGATTGCTGGCTACTTAAGCGGTAGCGGGCGATCCTGGGTGTATTGAAGGCCGAGCTTCAGAGCGATCTCGGCCTTTTGTAATTCTGCACCAAGATCCATGGCATGAATAAATACTGAGGTGCCTTCATTACTGGCAATTTGGTTCATGAGATCCATGGCAGTATTACCCGAAAATTTTTCTAACTTCCGGCCAACAGGAGATAGGTGGGTAACCTCAATGGCACCTTCCAGTAACTTAATAACATAGTTACCTCGCCTGTCCTGCTCACAAGGTAGCTTGGGATAGGCTGTCTCTATTATCTCGCGTGCGGCCGGAATATTTTCCTCATAAATATGAGCAGAGGCGGAAATAGTGGTCAGCGGACCCATGTCAATTCCAACGGCCTCAGCGATCTCCTTTTGCATGCACCTTAGAGCTAGGGCATTTTCTGGCCAGGCTCGAAACATATCATTACTGCGGAAAAAACAGGTCATGACCAATTCATCATCTTTAACTAAGGCCGAGATAATATTTAAACACGGTGGATGTTCTGAATCGTTATCAGTTGCAACATCCCAGAGCACTGCCACCGCCTGACGAGTCCAGGGCTCGGCCTTGAGCTTGCTGATCATGGCTTCGACTTGGTTAACTCCATCAAAGTTGCGAAGACGCATGCCATAGGTGTAGCTCAAGGTTGGTAGCGGCTCGGCCGACAGAACCTGAGGTTTATACTGTTCAAAATGTTCAAGTGTAAACGGTAAATAATCTGGAAGATCTGGACTAGCTGGATCCTCGTCTGTAATAACCGCCGTAACATCTAACAATTCTTTTTGCTTAGTACCATAATTAGTCTGTTTTTCCTCGCCAAATCTAAGAAGTCCATGCAGCAGCTTTGGCCAAACTTCAGCCATGGTTTTGCCGCGATAGGTATAGGCGGCTCCCTCAGACGGAAACCTATCAGTCGACAGGTCAGGCTCAGGAAATAATTGCGGCTCTGCCCAAAGCTCCGGTTGCTGCTCACAATCGTCTATTACCTTTTGAATCTCAGCCGGATTCATAATGCCGCGCTTGTCGATTAAAGTAACATTGGCTCTAAATAGTTCGACGGCTTCTACAGGGATTTCCTGCTCTACTCTAGCCTCTTCTTTCCCAATAACCTCACCCTTAGCGTTAATGCCATTTTTCATTAGACAGGCCAGAGCGTCCGCTGAGCCAATACGGTCTTGTCCGCAAAGAACGATGGTTCTAATGCAAGGATTTGCTAAAACGTTTCGAAGTAGTGGGTTGATGCCGTCGTTAGAATAAAGCTGACCAATTAAACGGTAAGTATCCGCCTTAAGCTTTTTTTGGAATAATTCCTTAGGCGTCCAAAGAGTGGCCACACCTACGCTGGATGCAGAATTTCCAATAACTAGATTTTCCGCGTAATAAATTGGCCAGTCTGTTTTTTCCATATCAGACAGACTAGCTGAGAATTAGACTACTGTGAAGCCAAACCGCCAATATTGTTTTATACTACCAACAATGAAAATTACTAAGTCTCAAATCGACCAGTATTTATCGGCTCATCCCGTAAACGACCACGAGCGGGTAACAGCTGCCATGGAACCTGACTGCAAGGCAGTCGTGACTATTCCTCTTTACGCAGAATCGGACAATTTACTACCTATGCTGCAATCATTTGCCAGACAGCGTGATGTAGCAATGGATGAATTTGAAATCTTATTGATTGTAAATAATGACGCCAAGGCCGTTGAACGTATGAGCGACGCCTTTGTTGATAACCTAAAGACGTTGCGTATGTTGTCGCAGTTAAAGTCTGGCGAGCCTGTAGAGTATAGCTACGCTGACGACGAAGACATTGTTGAAGAAATTCGTGCTAGTGGGTTGGTTTATTATTGGGTAGACGCCGCGTCCGCCGCTAAGGCACGAAAAAATAACAACGTAGGTGTAGCTCGCGAACTTGGATGCAAAATTGCGGCGAGCCGCCTAGCTGAAATCGGTCAGACTGATGGGTTAATTGTAATTACCGACGGAGACGTAGAAGCCTACCCTAATATGATAGCTCAGGTATTGGCCACTTTTGAAAAGAAGCCTGAGCTGGTCGGCGCTATCGGAAAACAGCACTGTTACTATCCTCAGCATGACGAGCTAGCGGTTAGGGTAAAAGCCTGGTTTGATATTGAAAGAACTCTGCAGGCCATCTGGCGCCAAATACGTCCTGACTGGGCTGTGCCTCAATTACCTAAGGTCATCGAGGATATTATGTATGAAGAATCCTGCGCAGTAGTGCGAGCCAGCGCGTGGGCAGCTGTTGGTGGATTCCCAGAGTTACCTGGCGGGGCTGGTTATTTGTTTGGGTATCGGCTAGCTCAACTTGGACCGGTAGATTATATAGACGCCACAGTTTTATACCCCATGAGAGCATCACAGCGAACTGGAGTTCACGATGGCATTGGGTGGCAGGTAGTAAGAGCTGAAGAAGCAGTATTAAATAGTCCGGTAATGCGTCGTGGTTATAGTTTTTACCATAATCATGGAATCATAATAAGAGCTTTAAGAGAGAGACTAACCTACTCTGATTTTTCAAAGCAAAACTTGAAAATAGCAAAATATCTAGACGAGAAGCTTTACTCCACGCTTTTAGAAAAGTCTAAAACGGCTGATGGTTTTGCTGCTGATTTAGTAGGATATGTTGATTTTAGAAATGTAATGCTAGAACGAATCTACCCAATAATTGATAAAGCGACACAAAAACAGAGGATTGATAAAGCTATATATGAAATAGCTGAATTAGGCATCTCGACTGGAATATTTACCAACGATCAGTTGAAAAGTGTTGACGAAAGAGTGGCGGGGCGCTTACAAATTAAAAGCCGCGTGATTGCGACTGCTTTAGAAATAGCCAACTCTGATAATTGTGAAGCTGAATTTCGTAAGCTGCTGGCCACCGATCTAAAGTTATTAGTCCGCCTAGTTCCGAAAGATGGCATAGAATATTTAGTTGAAAGTTTCTGTAAATACCATGAATCTGTGGAATTGACACTACTTGAAATTGGCCTGACTTACCAGATTCCTGAATTAGTGTTAAGCAATGAATTGCTGGCGGCCTATGTTCTAGCTAAAGAAATAGAACCGCTGATTACCTAGTGCTATACTGTTTTTTATGAACGACTTAACCAAGCAAATGCAAACTTCTTGCACCACTGATCAATGGACTAAACTATTAAAATTCCTAGATTTGGTGAAAGAGTGGAACAAAAAAATTAATCTAGTTTCCCGAAAAGACATCGACCAACTCATTGAGCATCATTTAGCACCGTGCCTGGCGTTTTCGACCTTAGGCAGAATCAAAGCTGGAGAAAACATTTTAGACATTGGTAGTGGCGGTGGATTTCCAGGCTTAGTAAATGCAATTTTATTTCCCCAAACAAAGTTTACCTTAGTAGATGCACGGAAAAAAAAGGTCGACGCTTTAAATGACATGATCAAGCAACTTCAGCTTGAAAATGCTACGGCTTACTGGGGACGAATTGAAGAGCTTGGAGAGGAAAAAAAATGGAATAATGCATTTGATAGGACAACCAGCCGGGCGGTGGCTCCCCTAGCTGATTTGTATAATTGGAGCTTACCCTTTATTAAATCTGAGGGCACAGTAGAGGCTCTCAAGGGTGGTGATGTCAGTGCAGAAGTACTGATGCTGACAGCTGACAAAAAAATACCAGCTACCGCTGTGACCTTGCATCTACTATCTGAGGAGTGGGGCCTTAGTGAGAGACTGTCTGACTTGGTAATTGTAAGTATCAAGAAAACTTGAACAATAAGTTGCGGGACCTAGTCACTCCTCACCGTGCAGTGATTCGTCGTAGGTGTACTCTATTACATTTAGCTCCTGCAAATCTCTGAGAGTTGACCGCATATTAATGCGGTAGCCTTTAATGGCTCTAGTCGCCAGGTTTTCAAGCTCGGCGGCGGCATCATAAACTGCCATCTGTAATTGACGAACTGCCTTCCTGATATCAGCCAAAGATTGGTCGGGTGATAAAGTGGCTTGGAGAGAATCGCTTAAATGCTTGGCTGCTTGCACACTAACTCTCACATCTTCTACCAACCTAAGGTCTGACTGAGCTGTGTGCATTTGATCCTCCCACTCGGCCGGAGGCATTTTAGTCTTGTCTTCCTCAAGATGAGCAATGGAAATTTCGCACAACTCCTGATAATCTCCCTCGATATCTGGGTCAGTCGTGAACATATCATAAATCCATTCAGCATCTTCAGTAGCAGCATCTAACTCTAACATTAAGCTATGTTTTTCAATATTTTCTGGACTGTCAGGATCTATATCTGTATCAGTTTCTATGCTTTCAGGTGGAGAGGGGGCTTTACCAAGCTTGGTAAACTCGTCAGCCAGCTCACTGGTCACAGAAATATCATTGAGATCCACATCATCTAACCCGATATCCTCAGTTGGCTCGGCTTCCTCTGGAGCTTGATGGTCTCCCTCTCGATCAGAGGCTATGGATACGACAACTGGCTCGCCAGCCACTAGTTGCTTGAAGGTGATGGGTTTATGCGCGCGCTTAGCATTGGTGTCGTGATATTGAAAGTCTATAACGTAAGCATGTTTGTCAGGATTATTCTCGTCAAGCCTCAAAACTCGGCCACCCCTTTGCATAACTTGAACCTTTGAACGACTGGGCGCCAAATTAAAACACACTGAAGCTGACTTTGAATCACTCCCCCGGCTAAACATATCAACATTAGCAAGGGCTTGAGTTTGCCCTTTGGTAAATCGCCTCCATAAATAATCTCGCTCTTTAGACCTACTAGCCACTGCTGCTGGCATACGGTGAACGACTCCACCAGCGTCAAAGGCAGCATTACCTTTACTGGTGATTGCAGCGGCTGTCACGCCACCCCTAGCAAAAACCTCAGCTGTGATTTTAGCGGCTTTGGTGTTTTCACAAAACAGATAACAAGGCTGTCCACTAAAGCGATCCAAGTACATTTGCAGAGCTTGAGTAGCTCGCCGTGCGTAGTCGATGACTTTTTCTAATTGATCTTCGTTATAGGTGCCACCAGCAGTGATTTCTACTTCTGATAAATCAATGTGAGTATCATGTTCTTCGGCGGTATAAGGGCACAGCAAGCCATTCTCAACGGCGTCGTTAATATCCATGCTAAATATATTATGCTCCAACAAATCTGCTACCTTTTTGGATTCGTTATACTCGTCGGTCGCTGTAAATCCAAGCACGGTGCTTTGGTCAATAAAACCTTGCATGGCTGACTTTCTTCTAGCCGACAAGCCCTCGTGGACCTCGTCTAGAATTACTAAATCAAAATCTTCTGCCCTTAGTTCTCCACTTTCTACTTTAGCGGTGAAAGAATCATAAGTAATCACTGTAGCGTCGTTACCCCAGCGCTTTTTTTGGTGACTAGAAATAGTACCGACATCAACACCGGGCGCAAACTCACCCAAGCGTGAAACGGTTTGATCAATGAGCTGTAGTGTTGGCACAACAATCAAAGTACGGGCATGCGCATTTTCTCTAAACTCACGAGTCCCGCGTTCAGGCGGCTGACTGATAGCGGCAATAATTTTTGAAAAAAGAACTGTCTTGCCAAAGCCAGTTGGAAGCGTGAAATACCCCTTGCTATTATCTTTTTCTAAGTGACTCAAGAGCGCTTTATAAACCTCAAGCTGCTTTGGTCTTAGACGAATCTCTCCCGCCATGGCAGGAGCGTTTTCCTGTCGATCAATATATCTAGCTAGAGAGTTGATCATGAAAAACCAACCAGTCATCCGCTGACGTTCGGCTTCCGATAGTTCTGGCTCTCGACTTGGCTGATCAACTGAATCTGCACTCGGCTGTTCAAGGGCTCTGACTAGACCTGAACGAAGCTCTCGAGCGCGTCTAAATCGACGAAAGCGGGCGGGCCAGGTAGCCTCAAGCTCATCTTCAGGTCGACCAAAAAAATCTTCACGGTCCATAGCCGGTGGCTGAAAACTCTCATAACCTCCGCCAAAAATATCAACTTCGGCTAATCTTGCTTGACGACGCTTAGCGTCATCAAAAAAATTGGCTTGATTTACAGCAATTGAATCTGCGTCTGGAATGATAGTGGCATCATCCGGTAGTCGGTGAAAGCTTGATCCTGGTTCACGTTTCATACAATTAAAAGTATACCTGTTTTTTCTTGAAATTCGAAGGGCTGCTTAAAAAAAGTGAGTCGGTCGCGGTGGCGAATGGCCACAAGCGCTCGACTCAGAAGACCATGACCAGTCGTGCCGTGCCGGTGTCGGCGCCTGGGTCGTCAGAGGATATGACGGCTTCGATGATGACGTCGGCGTCCTGCTCGCTCATCACCTCCATGATGTGAAGGCGATGGGATTCTTCATCCCACTCGACGTCGCAGACGATCTTGACCCTCACCTCCTGACCTTCCTCGGTGACGACTCCATAGCCCTCCAGGCAGTACATCGAGACGTCGTCGCTCTTGAGGAGCGAGTGCCCCATGAAGAGGTCGAAGATGGGAGCGGCCATCGACTTGGCAGCCAGCTGCATCAAGCCCCTGCCCGTATCCTGCCCAGGCTTGCCTACGGCAACCTGCACCTGGACTTCCTGACCGACACGTCGAGCCAGATGTTGGAGCCCCGTGGGTGGTCTTTGGCCGACGTTGGCCCGGATCAGCTGAGCTCGAAGCATCAGCATGGTGCACCTCCTGTTTGAGATAACCACAGAGATATGTGAGCTTCCCAAGCTTATGTGCGCCGCGACCGTAGCAATTATTGCCACCAATGTCAATGGGCTAGAGTTTAACTAAGCCTGGGCCATGACTGATTTTATTCAATGCAGTGCATTTGAAGAGAAAGCAGTGCCTGAAGCTGCTCCGGCTTAAACGGACTAGGTTGTAATTCTCTTAGTACGGTTGGACCTTCAATATAATATCTTCTGGCCATGTCTTTGCTTTGCAGAAATTGGGCCAGCTTGTGAGTGTCTTCATTTATTCCAGTACTAACAACATTTGGATTATCAAAAAAATCTGCCATGGCCTCAATAAATTGATCTATATTAATGCGGTCAGAAAAAAGACTCAGGTAACGCCAGATTGAGATTATTGGCTCATGCTTGTCGAGCATATAAAAAAACTTAGCTTCGTCTGACTCACCTAAATCAAGCAGATTTATTACTTCAATGAAACGTGAGCGCAAGGGCTCTGCCAACACAGCTATTATCTGAGCATTAGCGGCTCGTTCTGCGATAGCTTTGTCTTGCTTAGTGCGGTGAGTTAAACCAGCTAGCTCCGGAGCCGTGAAGGCTGGAGCATCCCCCATAATTACCTCGGCTAAATCATGGAAGGTGACCATTTCGGCTATTAATCTTGGGTCGACCCTTACCGCTAACGAGGTGGCGAAGAGCTCTCCCATATGTCCGATTGTTGTAACGTGATCTCGTAGAGACTGTTTTGGTAAACCAAGCGAAAACCTCTCAATTCTAACTGCCTTTCCGGATCTAGGAATTTGCTCAAGACGAGCAGCAAAGGTAATCTGCTTTACTTCTGAATCTTGCCTGGGAATTTCTGGGAGCTCCAACAATAAAGTCCGCACAAGGCTAGCTACCTCTGGGGATTTAGGTCTTACCGGTCGTTCAAGCTGGCTTCGTCTTGCCATGATTTAGTTGGCTGTATCTTTATTGGGCTTCTAGTATATGATACCAATTAGTTATGAGCAAAAAATCTTCTAAAAAATATGTCCAAGGATAACTCATTTGTAGATTTTATTTTGCACGACGCTATGAGTCATATTGATGGAATAAGAGCTCGCTCTATGTTTGGTGGCCACGGACTTTACCAATACGATGTATTCTTTGCTTTAATTTTTAATGATGAGCTTTACCTAAAAGTTGACGAAGAGAATCTAGCTGATTTTGAGAAAGCTGGTAGCCGCCCATTTACCTACAAGAGGCAGGGCAAGGATATGGCACTGTCATACTGGTCCGTGCCTGCTAACTTGCTAGAAAATCCAAAAGAACTTGGTCCTTGGATTGACCGAGCTGTCGAGGCCGGATTGCGAGCAAAAACTAAATAATAAAAATAAAGGCCCGCTCGGCCCGTATTTTTATGTACCTATAATTTTATACGCGTGTCTTTGATTAAGGCGTCTGGACCAAACTCATCTGCTAGACGACGAGCAGCTAGCGCTGGTGATTCTCGCTTATCTATGCGATCAAAGAGAACTTGAATATACTTTTCTTCACCTAGACCTCGTTGCTTTAATCCTTGCTCAGATATTTCAACTAGCTCCTGAGCAATGATTGGAATATCGGCTACACCAAGGCTGTTGGTGATAGCTTGCTGTCGCAGATCTACCCAATATTTCCATGGCTTCCCTTTAACTACCTTTTCGGCTGCCTCAAGATTTTCGATAAGACCCAGGAAAAAAGCAGGTGCAGTCATGATGTGAGCCCACGGCTGGCAAGCCACATTTCTAACCTCAACGTATAAAGTTTTTAGGTGCTCGCGTGCGAACTCATCAAATTCAACATCTCCACTGTCATAAGCCAAAAGAAAATCTTCAAATGGCGCATCATCACGGAAATAGTATTTGGCACGTGCCTGAATCCAAATGTACATGTTGGAAAGATTAGCATCCTCAATACTTGGTTGAATGACACTGGGCTCGGAAGATCCTACATCGAAAGCCTGCCACTCCTTAGCATGCATGTAATCATTAATTAGAGGCGCTGGATCAATGACGTGCATGGTCTTTCCTCGATGAGACGCCGGTAGCCTGATGTCCCAATTGTAAGCTACGTAGTCTCGCAAGCTAGTAAAAGGTCTAGTTGGTAGACCAGATAGTTTTTGATGCTCAGCTGGCGACTCCATCCATTTGCTCCATCTATACTCGCGCATTTCGTGATGATCTTGTGACTTCCACTCACCCCAACCAGAGTTTGCGAACAATCCAATAGTAACTCCAGCGATAGCGTTTAAAGTGTTAACTGCTGGTAGAAGCTCTTCATAAGTTACATCTATACAAGGCTGATTGGCAGCAATGTTGTGAAACATGCTGTGACCAGAAGCAAGTGCTGGAAAACGAGTAAATCCACGATACCAAATTTTTTCAGACTTCAAGTCTGGATAGAAATATGGTGTCTTTGGCTGAATTCCATAAGCTATTAAAGTGGCATTTTGCGTCGCGGCCACTTCCAAAAACTCTGCCATAATTATCTTCATGTTTTCCTCACATTCTTTCAGGGTAGCAAATGGTAGAAAGCCAAATTCTACAATATTAATACCGGCGTCAGTATTAATAATTACCTCACTGCCATCGGTTTGTTTATAAATGACACCAACTGGCTGCTTGGTAGCGTAATCCTCATAAACAGTTACGTTATTTTTCTTTCCAAATTCACACCAAATTGCTTTCATGATATCTCGAGTGACAGCCTGGCCATTCTCAAGCTGGATGCCCAGGAACTCATACTCCAGCCCAATTTTTCGGTTTTTTTGATTTAAAATCATAATAATTTAATTGAATATTAGGTGGCGGAGGATTAATCTATAGCGTACTTATGCTTAATTTGATCTAACAGGCTATCAGCTCGACTATCAACTACGTACATTAAGTTAGCTTCGAGCTTTAGCAAAAAAAGGAGCTGCTCAAAGTCTGGCGCTGGGAGAACCTTAGACTCATGTGCCATCCGAATTACTGCTTTGCCCTTTGGCGGGAAAAGTTCGGTTACTTCAAGCAGCTGTAGGAAGATCTGTTGGTCAGTCATAACATACTTAGGCTATTGATTATTAACGCTTGGCGGAGCGGCGAGCCGCCAGCTCAATGAACCTGTGCCAGATTGACCTGACCTGTGGAGTGTTGCGAAAAACCTGCGAACTAAGGTTGATGCCCTCAGCCGCGATCTGCTCGCCACGAAGTTCCCGCAGTACTTCCAGATACCGAGCCAGCAACTCAGGGTGATTCTGCAAGCTCAGAACTAGCTCATCCTCAGCGTCTGCCTCCAGGACTGACTGACCTTCACGCAAGGGTTTGACCCCTACCTGATAGTCAGCGTAGTCGTTGAAGGCAACAACCTCCATGCTGACTGCGGGGCCGGCCGCCTCCTGAGAGTGACTAGCCATGATCTCGGTCTGGCCTGCTGGCCCCCAGAAACCGTACAGCAACTGAAGCTGCTGACCAAGCTCAGTGGCGGTGAGTCCCACAGTTCCGATCTCACGCTGAGACCTGAACTTCCGTACTTCTACCCCATGAGCAGCGTGGAAGAGCTGGTGCCCAAGGCAGACGGCTACGCCTGGGACACGAAGCTCGCTAAGCTTCCTCAGAGACTCACTAGCTCGCTGGAGCCAGTGAGTATTATCGGTCTCGTTGCCTGGCAGCATTTCGCTAGGCATGGCTGGCCCTCCGGTCGCTATCCAGGCGTCCGGAAAAGGTAGATTGGCCGCGCCAGGATCGCGAGCGACATCCCAGATGGTGATTCGATCATCACCCGGCTCAAAGCCGAGCAAGTGACGGAAGATGGCCCCGTGTGAAAGCTCATCTCCACCGAACTGAAGCTCACGCATATCAGCAACCAAGCCGGGATCGGTGACACGCGACGGGTCGAAGCCACCCTGAGCCACATCGACAACGAGAATGCGTGCGTCTCGACTGAGAAGATCACGCACCATGCGTTTGGCTTCTGCCACGTGACCCAAAACCGACTCTCGCTCAGCAGCGAACTCTTGCATTTGCTGTTCACGAATTGATTCTGGGACTGTGCGTCCGCGGAAGGGCTCTCGAAAGATGGGCATGATGAGACTCCTGGTGAAGGATTTTATCTGATGAAACTAGACTCCTCTGGAGCGCTCTACAGCGCTAGGCTGCAAAACGCTCCAGAGGAGATTACTTATTTATTTTTTTTCTTAACTACGCTCGCGCTTGTGACTGACTTATTAGGTGTGGGTTTTTTAGCCCCAAGCCAGGCAAGTTCGTGAATTATTTTAAGATTCCGAGCTATCTCAGGACTTTCAATAATAACTCCTATCAACGGATCTTGTAGAGAGGTCATGGAAACCTTGTCTGCATAGATAGTCATGTTTAGGGTTATCGGAAAATCCTGCTTATTAACAACTCGAATCTCCGTTAAGGCATTATCTGGATGATTTACCATATCAGGATCCTCTTGCATTAAAGCCTCTGCCTCTGGCGTGTCTAAGACAATTGCCTTGTTGCGAAATCCTTTTTCCCACCGTCGATAGCGATACTCTCCGGCTTCCTTATAGTGAGGAAACATGGCATAAAGCATTTCAAGATTAACAATGGAATAGACAGTTTCACCAGGATCCATGGTATTTAGGATATCCTCTTGAATATTTCGAAGACCCTCAACTCCATAGAATACTCCTACCTGTGGCTGGAACGAGGAGCTGCCATACAGAGCATCTAGCTCTGGTAAGACATCCTCAAATCTTAGCTCTAACTTACGCAGCTGTCGCTGGCGCTCAACCAATAGCTTAGAGATATTCTTTGGATTAACCGCATGAATACGCCTTTTTCTATTAGTTTCCACCTGAGTCAACAAGCCCTTGTCTATCAAAGTTTCAACTAGCGGATAGGCAGCTACACGATGAACGCCAGCTGCTGCTGCAATTCCACTAATTGACCCACCGTCTTGCTCTAGGGCTGCGGTATAAATTTTAATCTCATTTGGACTGAGACCAAGTTCCTCGAGGAAGGTTTTTGTTTTGTACTCCATTTGTACTACAAGTTAAGTATATTGTCTAAATATTTATTACTTTTTTTAAAAGTGGTTTATTAACCTAATTTAATAGGGTTTAATTAACTATATTTTGTAATAATATGCTACTACACAAAATATCTTTCAACAAGGCATACCTCATTCTAGAGGGTAACTTTACAAGCAAATAAATTGCCATTTATTAATGAATATGGTTTATTCATCGTGGCCAAAATCACTAGAGGAGGTGTGGCAATGGTCGGAGCAGCGATTGGTGTGACTCTAGCAACGGCAGCCTGCGGACTCGGAGCCTTGTGGTTCTGGAGCCAGAGGTTCCGCGATTTCATGGAGGATTGGCGCGCCTACCGTAGTGGCCTACCAATCCCCCTGGGGGAGACCTACCGCAACCGGAGACAGATTACCGGTGAGGTGGTCAGGGTGGCTCAGCAGCGCGACGGGGAAGTTCCCCAGCCCGATGGCAGCATGGCGATGCGACACGTCTTGACCTGGTTCGTCCGGGTCAACGACAAGGACATCCCCTTCCAGGGGTACGTCTGCGCAGGTCACGATCCACTGAGCTGCGATGGCACCCCAGAAGTGGGAGACACGGTGCGAGCTCACTTCGTGCACAGCGAGTTCCGGGGACAGGAATACTGGCGCCCGGAAAAGATCGTCCTGATGCAAAGGAGGATGCAGGCGGTACCTTGAACTGGGTCCGCCGATTTTTTTTCTTGCAACTTTACGAGTAGACAGGTAGCATATTTATCTATGCCAGAACTCCCAGAGGTAGAGACAGTTGCTCGTGGCCTACGCGACTTAGCTATACACAAAAAAATTGTTAAGGTTTCCATCCTGGAATCAAAGCAGTGGCGCCCAGCCTCCAGACAGTGGCGTGCTGGCATTATTGGAGCTAGTATTTCTGGCATTCGTCGTCGAGCTAAGTGGTTGATTATTGATCTGTCATCTGACTGGTCAATGATTGTTCATCTAAAAATGACTGGGCAAATTATTTTTCAGGCAAAAAACAAACCAACCTTTCTAGGTGGTCACACTATGGGAAAATCCCAGGAGGAATTTCCAAATTCACACACCAGAGTTTGGTTTGGCCTGGCTAGCGGTGATGCACTATTCTTTCAAGACATGCGAAAATTTGGATACATCGATGCCCTACCGACAGCTCAAGTTGAAGACTATTTTTTAACCAAGAAACTTGGCCCAGAGCCAATGGAGCCAGCTTTTACGTTAAAATATTTTCAAAGTGTTCTCAAACGCCGAGCTAACACGACAATCAAGGCAGTGTTATTAGATCAATCTGCCCTAGCTGGTCTGGGTAATATTTATGCTGATGACGCTTGTTGGTTAGCAAAAGTAAAACCAACCAGGCGTGTCAAAACATTATCCATGAATGAACAAGCTGCTCTACGCAAGGCTGCCAGGCAAGTGCTGCTTGAGGCTATTAAGCTGGGCGGCACCAGCTTTAGTGACTATTATCACGTTGATGGAAAAACCGGACAGTACTGGGCAAAGCGAAAAACCTATGGACGTACTGGAGAGCAGTGCCGACGCTGTGATGGGATTATTGTAAAAACAAAAACCGCTGGCCGAGGGACACACTATTGCCCTAAGTGCCAGCGGTAATTTTGTTCTGTTACTTGACGGTCAGGTAGACCGTGAGGAATAGATTATTGAGCTGTACAAAATCTCTTATACGCTCGCCATCAATCGAATCAAAAACCAGCATAGCGGTAACATCATCGTTATCTACGGTGAATCTTAATAAATCTGCATCAACCTGTTGACCTGGATTGTCCCCTTCCTTAGTTATTAGTTCGTCTAGAAAATCCCTAAAATCTACGTTAATTGCTGACCCGCCTAGCGGTGTCATAGATAATATCCGAGCTTCAATATCAAGAGCCACCGAATAATCAACTTCTCCCAAAGTCACCAAGATGGGCTCGTCAGAATTAGGCCTGGCCTCAAATGTATAAGGAGCCTGAACAGTAAAACTATAATCGTAGGGCGCAATATTCGTCACCTGCAGCTTACCTTGAAGAGCTTCTCCTCGGTCAGAACCGATAAATATATAATCTCCACTTTGATAAAAAGAATCATAACTGTATTCCAGACCTAGAACATCTGTCACAACTAACGAAGGTAAGTCGCCGCGGTAACCAGTGGTGTCTATCCCAGAAAATGCGCCCTCGGGTAGTAATAACTCTACCGATTCAGTTCCGTGAGTATTGATGAGATAACTTAGGATAGATGATACCTGACGCTCCGCTTCGGCAATCTGAGGATCATTATGATCTAAAGTTGCTGTAGTCGGCATGAGCCGACCGTTGTCGACAATGCCAAGAACTTCTGCGTTATCCATTAAGCGGTTTACTTGGCTGGATCTGGAAACACCCAAAGCTCCCCACGGACCAATAGAAGATAGCAACATTATCACTATCAATGAGGCTGGCAGTAATCTCCAATCTTTTTTCTTGCTGACCAAGTAGTAAAGTGAGACAACGATCAACCACAATCCAAATAGGACAACCATGTATCTTTTTTCGGTAAAACCATAGTGCGAAATTGGAAACCAAACTGCCCACAGCAATACGAAAGCTTGTGGAATGATTGCAATGTGTAGAGATTTGATAAACCAGCGTAACCAGCGCTTCTCCTGCTCGAGTCCATGAAGAGCAACCGCAGAAAATAACCCCACCAATGAGAAGGCAATGACTAAATAGGAAACCAGTGACTCAGGCCACTCCCAGTCGATTACCACGCTGCCCAGGTAAATATAAAGAATCACAAAATAAACACACACCAGCGGAACGAGGATGTACAGAGCTAAAACTCGCCAAGGAGCTAAAAATTCCTCTCTAACAAACTCAGTTTTAGCAGAGGGAAGACTGGCTAGAAATAAAGTGGAGGCGATGATACCCATGATAAATGCCCAGGTGTCAGGATAACGAGTCCCTACAATATTTATATTAAAAAGAGTGTCTACACTACCAATTGCCGCGGCCACTCCTAAAAAAATTATCATACCTGTAACGCCGGCAATGACAGCGGCACTCAGAACGGTAGCGGCTGATTCCCAAAATTTATCAGTCGATAACTTTTTCCCTAACACTGGCGCCAGTGGAATAAATAATAAGAAACTTCCACCCCATAAGAGAGACCTAATGAAAAAAGCATCTGGTGCTTCAAAAATAGCGGCTGGCAGAAAAAACCAATAACCAACCAAAACAAGTAATACGCCTATGTTGGCTATCACCTGCCTAGACTTAGACCAGTTAAGATTTTCAGCTAGCAAACGAATGCCTATCGCCAGAGCGAACCCAAGGAGAGCTGCAAAAAGCACCCTGGCAGCTGCTGGATTACCTCCGGCGTCGTCTTCTATAATAACGATAGCACTAGCTGTACCGACAACAGCAATAGCAATAACCAAAGGAAATCGACGAATCGCCGACTGCACACTAATAATCAACTGGTGGATAGAAAAAAGCGATTTTAGACGCTGGACGAATGTCATATGGTTATATTTCTAATAGCTAAGTCCCGAATGGGATTGATTTAAGTATAGCCCCAGTCTCATGGTATCGGCAATAGATATATTAAGACTTGTCTTTACCAGCTACTATTTGCTAGAGTAGCGCTATGGAAAAACCTTATAAAGTCCTCCTCTATTATAAATACGTCCCAATTGAGGATGTTAAAGGGTTTGTGGTTGAGCACAAAAAACTGTGCACGAAGCTTGGCTTAAAAGGTCGTGTACTAATTGGAGACGAAGGAATTAATGGCACGGTCGCTGGAACTCGTGAGGCTACTGATGAATATATTGAGACTCTGCATAGCGATGAGCGTTTTTCTGACATGCCATTTAAAACACACGGGTCAGCTGACATTCCTTTTCCAAAACTAAAAGTAAGGTATCGACCAGAAATAGTAACCCTGGAAGCTGCGGTCGATCCTGCAAATGGTGGAGAGCACTTAACTCCTGCTGAGTGGCACGAACTTGCCCAGCGTGATGATGTTGTTATCTTAGACGCACGCAACGACTACGAAGCCGCCATTGGTAAATTTAAAGATGCTGTAATTCCTGACATCCAGAACTTTCGAGAGTTTCCTGAGTGGGTAGAGAAAAATAAAGAACAGTTATCTGGCAAAAAAGTGTTGATGTATTGCACTGGAGGGATCCGTTGTGAAAAAGCCTCTGTAGTTGTAAAGGACGCAGTTGGAAGTAATGAAGTATATCAATTGCAAGGAGGAATTATCGAATACGGTAAAGAGGTTGGAGATGGTATTTGGGAAGGAAGCTGTTTCGTATTTGATGAACGCATGAAGGTGCCCGTTGGGTCGACTGATTACCAGGTAATTTCAGTTTGTCGTTTTTGCGATAAGAAGACTGATAACTACTATAATTGTTGCAACGCCCAGTGTAACCAGTTAATTCTACTTTGTGCTGAATGTGAAGAAAAAAGCAACGCGGCTTGCTCTGAGGAGTGCTCAGATAAACACCGAGACGGCAAGGTAAAGCATTGGGATATTAAAACCAGAGTGGCGGTTGGTCAGTAATAACTTTTAGTTTACAGGTAAAGCAGAACCATCCAAAAGTGTGCAAAGGAACCACCAATCACAAAAAGGTGGAACCATTCGTGCATGCCAAATATTTTTATTCTGGGTAAGGCGTGATCCAGAGCAAATAGAGCTGCTCCGCTCGTGTAAATAACCCCACCAATAGCCAGCCACATCAAGGCTGCTCCACTAAGATTGTGGATGAGTGGTGAAAAAGCGATCAGGATTAGCCACCCCATGGCTATGTACATCACCACGCTCGCCCACATGGGCGGGTGTCGATCGAGCATTTTGATAGAAAAGCCAACAACGGCAATTCCCCAGACTATGCCAAAAATCGACCAGCCCCAACCACCACCCAAACCAACCAAACAAATTGGAGTGTAGGTTGCCGCAATTAATACAAAAATCATGGCATGGTCTAGGCGGCGTAAAAACTGCTTGGCTCGAGGACGGTGATGCGGCATGAGATGATAGGCAGCGCTAGCTATGTAAAGAAAAATCATGCCGGCGCCAAATATCGATACAGTGGTAACTTTCAAAGCACCGCCAGATTTTGCAGCAAAAACAATCATAAGCACAAGAGCAGCGATAGCTAGACCGGCTCCAACAATATGGAGCACGCCGCTAGTTATGTCATTGTGTCTGTGGTGGAGCATTGTCATACTTGCCATCATACGTGCAAGCAGCGTATTGTCCAGTATATGATAAAAAACACCACTTATACTGACTTATTTTTGTCCGTCATAATTGGATTAACATGCATGACATCGAGAGCACAAGCCGTGACCTCGATCAGCTGGCCGGTTGGTACTGAGAATCCTACTTCAGCAATCGAATCCTTCTTTGGACCTAGACTTCAAGAGGGAGAATATGATTTCCACCGCGGCATCGATATTACTGGCTCCACCGGAGATCCGGTGTTGGCGACCGATGATGGTGAGGTGTTTAGGCTTTACGAGGAGGGAGATGAAGCTAATCCATACACGGGAGGGGGTAATGTTGTTGTGCTGCGACATTATAGCCCCCTTGGGATCAACTTTCAGTCTGAAATTTTTCATACTTACTACACATTGTACTTTCACCTATCAAACATCTCTGACACTCTTGTAAAGGGGGCTGAAGTTGTAGAGGGTCAGCAAATAGGCTCGCTGGGAGAGTCCGGCGTGGCCACTCATCCCCACTTACACTTTGAGGTCCGCATAGCCACGACTTGCGCCTTGTCATCAGACTGCAATACCGTTGGCTTCGATCCTCACGTAAATCCATTAAGGTTTTTAGAGTTTACAGAGAACAGCCTCCCAAGCCAGGTAAAATTAACCAAAAAGAAACAGGCTTTACGAGTGAAAGTTGTATTGCCAAAAACAGAATTTGATCTAAACAGAATAAAAGTGACCACGCTTAACCGCCGCAATCAGGTCCTTGGAAAAAAAGTCCTTGATTTCAATAGGCGGCAAGGCATAAACGCCACATCCAACGAGACAATAGATAATAATCGGTATGATAATATTTTAATTCTACCTAAAGCGGTTGATTCAAGCTTATCTAACCACTTCCTAACCGTGTCTTTCCGCCACATTCTAAAGAAAAAAGTTTATCGTATTCGAATTAGAATTACCGATACAAAGGGAAATGATATCTATAAAAAAACACGGCGATTAAAATCCCTCTGAACTAGTTATAGTATTTAAAAAGTTGACACAACTTAACTGAACTAGCCAAAAATCGGCTCAAAAAGGGGCGCGGGCGCATCGAGTGATGTCCCGCGAGCAGTCAGTTTGACTGCGCGTACTGTATGGCCAGCTGCTTCAACCAGTTGAGAACTGGTCCAGGATCAGGAAAGGCCTGGAGCAGGTCGATCCCGAAATCCCGCCTCAGCTCCTCGGCCTCTCCGACCGTCGGACAAACCATGGCGTACAGGACTCCACAGTTGATGACTTGATCGGGGAACTCCCGAGTCAACTGCACGGCCGCATCAACACCAAAGTTGCCATGGTAGTCAGCAACTTCACTGATGAGCAGCGCATGCAGGTCGGGGTTGTCGAGCAGCTCAGCCTTGGCCTGAGTCACACCGATGGCGACATGGGCATCAAAGCCGAACTGGAGACTGATTCGCTGCAACTGCTCCATTGAACCAAGGGGGCCGATGCAGAGAATCTTGGGCTTCACGTTCATGGAATTCCTCCATGTGGGTTTATGTTATCTGACCTAAATCAGATAACGAGGGAAAGTACGCCACGAAGAGCTTCGTGGATGTTGCTAGTATATTGTGAAGCATTTATGTTGTATATTTATTGATAATATAATACAATTTTGATACTTTTTGTAATATTTGATACATTAATCAAATGCGGACAGTTAGCACAATAGTTAGAGATATTTTAACCAAGTCTGAGGTTGCTCAGTTGGCCTTACAAGAAGGTTACTTAAACCTGTCCGCTTACGCGGAACATATTCACGCTGAAGTAGAAGAGCGAACAATGAAACCGGTGCGGCTGGGAACAATTACGGTAGCTTTATCAAGGCTGAAGTTAGAAATTAAGATTACTAACAATCCCCTGCCGCGACGACGCTTGGAGCAACTGGTTGTACAATCAGACATGGTTCATTTAGTCTACGACAAAACGCCAAAGACTTTGCAAAATCTAGCCAAGTTGTACCGTAATCAGAGTCTAGTTGAGCCAGTATTATTCACCGTGGTTATCGGGGCCAACGATGTAGGTTTTTACGTACACTCTGAACAGCTACCAGCCCTTCGGCGAGTCTACAGTAAGCGACAGCCAACTATTGAACAATCCGGATTAACTGCTGTAATTATTCGCTTTAGACCAACAGCGCGAGCTCAAGAAAGCTGGTCACAAATACTGCGCCGTGTTCTGGCTAGCAATGTTTCTATTTGTGGTCTCACCACCTCTGAACACGAAATCACTGTATTCGTAAAAGAGAGCGAGTTGGATACCGCTCTCTTTCAATTGAATCATCTATTTACCTAACCAGCGATCGTGTCACTTTAGTTGTCTGACAAAAATCTGGTGACTCGCTCAACTATCTCTCCCAGCGAAGAGTTAGCCTTGATAATAAAATCTTTTACGCCCAATTCATTAGCGCTTTCTATGTCGTCCTTCCCTCCTAGGTTAGAGGCAACAATAACCGGCGTGTTAACTTTATTGTCCTGCAAGGCTTTGAGAAATTCATATCCGTCCATTCTGGGCATTAACAAGTCCAGAAGGATTAGATCAAAGGTCTCAGTTTTCATGGCATCAAGTGCCTCTCTTCCGTTACTCATGTGTAGGCAGTCAAAACCAGAGCTCCCTAGCTTATCAGACAGAGCCCGAGCAATTGGCGCTTCATCTTCGACGATGAGGATTTTTTTCTTAGCACTATCCATACATAGGCATTACTAATCACAAAACTAATACTATCACCAGCCCCCAACATGCGCAATAAGATGAAAATATGCTGCTATTTTGTTACTAACTAGACTCAATTAAAACAAAGTAATGGCTAATATAATTAGCTGACATATTAAATGAAAATTGTTGTGCTAGGCGTAAAACTGATGATATTTTTTTGGTAATTTGCAGCTAGCCAGTTCATAGTGTTAGAAGAATATAAGGCTATATGAGTAGGATCATTGAGATACCACCAATTCTTGAGACCTGATTCAGGTGGGCGGGATTGGGTCATTACTACCAAAGGAGCCGCTGGTTTGACTAGACTCATGAGCTGATCCCAACTGGCCTTGGGATCACGAAAGTGTTCTACCGTCTCCGTACAGAGCACAAAATCGTATTTCTTTGTTAGTAGCTTACTGTCTGGGGCATAGATGGGATCAAAGTCTGCCACCTGATAACCAAGCTCTGCCAACATGACACTAAGAGTTGGCCCGGGGCCACAGCCAAAATCAATACCGGACTGGCCCTCACTGATGTATGGTAAAGCTGCATCAACAGCAGGCCGCAGGAAAGCCCGGTAGCGATTATCAGTCGGATCATTTTTATGTTGATCATACCGCTCGACTTCTGAGACAACCGACAAGTGACCATTAGGATGTGTCCACACCAAATCACAATTATGGCAAAGCAGATACACCTGTTCACCGAAATGTGGCTGCAGTTTGCGTAATACTTTTTTAGATCCCAGCTGATGACACAGCGGACAAATTAGTTTATTCAAAGACATTTAGCGTAACCATTGCGGTAGCATTAGTGCCAAAGTCAAAGGAATCAATGTCATAAAGTTTTGAACATTGTTTTTGACCAGCCTTCTTGGCACAAATTTTTGTTTTTTTCGGTGGTGCTAACACTCGCAACTTGCCGGTTTTACCGGATGACGTTGTTTCAATCGAGCGCGCAACTTGCTTGGTGTTAAGAACTTTAAACGTAAGTACCTTGCCATTACGCTCAAACCACACTTTGGCCTTTTTTAGTGGCTTACCAGAGTCAGTTTCAATTTGAAATGAAGCAATAGGATATGCAAGTTTTTTAATCTGAACATGATCAAGATAAGTTGTGTACTGCAGGCCTTTAAAAGTTATACGAACTTGCCGACCACGAGCTCGTCCAGGCAGAGTGTAAGACTTTTCAGTAAACGAACTGGTAAAAGAATCAACGATTGAATTAACATATTCTTCTCCTGAATCTTCGTCTGTAATTTGCACTTGGAAAGAACCCGTATTGTTGTAAGCAAAGGCTAACCCAACGGCTGGCTGCTTCTGTGGCACCTTTACAGACTGAGCAATGGATACATTAGGCACCAAGTAAGCAGCGCGAGTGCCATAAGGCGTGCTGTTATTTGTTGCAAAAAGCCATGATAGATTGACGCCAAGAGAGTCACAACCAGAGCACTCCCAACGAGTGGCTTTTTCAAAGGAACCATTCTTGACCGAGGCTTTGGCTTGCACCGATAGTGGCAAGCAAAGCAAAATAGCCACAATCACTAGATTTCTTAGGCTCAATTTCATACGGCAGAGATTTTAGCACGCAGCCCCTGTAATTTCAACCACAATCTGGTATGATGGCGGTCATGTCTATCATAAACTTTTTCACTTGGTATTTGGCTGCCATAAGCGTTATCACCTTTATCTTATTCGGATTTGATAAATGGATGGCTGGCAGTGGCGCACGTCGTATACCTGAGGCTACGCTCTGGCTAGCATCAGCCCTAGGAGGATCATTTGGAGCTGTAATTGCCATGCAGGTTTTTCGACACAAAACCCGCAAAGCCTCTTTTCAGCTGGTACTGGCTTTAATAATTTTCCTACAGGCCGCAGTTGGCTTTACCGTTTGGTATTTTGAATTGATGGGTTAGATTTTGCTCTAAAGGTAAGAGGTATATTTTACAGTTATTTGTTTGCGATTTTTCTACCCTAGTTGACAGAGGTGGTTTTTTAGTTAAACTACGCCAGCTTAGGTAGCATGCAGCTGCCAGCTTTGCCAGGAGGCATTATGTCCGAACCCGACCCGACGACCCGTCCGCCCTTCGCGTCCTTCAACGTGCTCAGCTTCTTCTACTCCTACTCGAGCCAGGGTCAGCCGTGGCTGGACGGACTGACCGGTTGGAAGATCGTCGGTGAGGGAGTCCGGATGTGGGTCACGGCCAAGTCCGAATCCCAGCCCCGGTGCCGCATCGTCGTCTTCGACATCAGCGCCGACGCCCCGGAGGAAGCCTTCGGGAGCCACACGCACCCGGGCGGCGAATGCTTCCTCGTGCTCGAGGGGGCGATCGTCGACGAGTGTGGCACGACCCACGAAGCCGGATCGATGGTGATGATGCCCCCGGGCTCGAAGCACCATCCTCGGGCCATCGGTCACACCATCATCGTCGTTGCCTGGGGCAATGGCATCGAGATGGTCACGCCTGAGTAGTCCTCCGCACCGACTTTGGGGGAAGTTGGTGCTCTTTTTTTTGGTATTGTGTCATTTTTTAGTAGCTGCTATGCTGATCTTAGCCTAATTTATTTGATAAACATGTGTATATGGAAAAAGTGATTCAAGATGGTGCGGCTGTCCGATTTGGATGGCAAACTTTTAAGGATAACGTCGGATTTTTAATTGGCGCTATGGTTGTTACCCTAGTGGCTCTACTGGTACTTTTTGGAGTGGCCTTCGGTTTAGGTAACTATTCAATGACACTATCAGCGATTGCCATGATCGCTTACTACGCCTTAGCTATTGTAGTTGGTATTGGTTGGATGAAAATTGCTTTGACTTTTGTAGACGGTGGTAAACCAACTTACGCTGACCTCTTTAAGCATTGGAATTTATTTCTCAAGTACTTTGGAGTCAGCTTGCTATATGCCTTGATTGTAATGGGCGGAACCTTGCTATTTGTGATTCCTGGTATGTATTGGTCACTAAAGTTTTACTTTGCTCCTTTTCTTGTGATCGACAAGGGCATGGGACCAATTGAGGCCTTAAAAGAAAGTGCCAGGCTGACTGATGGAGTTAAGTGGGACCTATTTGGCTTCATGATGGTCGCCGGAACAGTAGCTATGCTAGGATACATTGCTCTATTTGTCGGAGTGATAGTTTCAGCACCTGTTGCCGGACTTGCTCTAGCTTTTGTCTACAGAAAAGTTCAACAGCAATCGGGTGAGGCCGCAGCCACTATGGCAGCGCCAACTCAGACTCCAACTGTCTAGCTAAGTCTCATAAAAATAAAAGTGAGGCCTATCTGGCCTCACTTTTTTGTTGGGGAAAATCATACTTGGTCATACTGACTGTCCGATGTATACTGAAAACCTATTAGTAAATAGTAAGAGAAAATGAACAAACTACTCAAAACAGCGGCGGTGCTAGGAGTACTGGTCTTCGTTGGTCAGAGCTGTGGCTCAGGCACAACTTCAACGACCAATACCTCAAACACCAACTCGTACATGAGCGACACGAGCGCGACAATGATGGAGTACAACCTGGACGAGGACGCTGCAGCTGGAGATTTTGTACACAAAGTAAGTTCAGTTGAGCTTTTGGATGAAATTCCAGAGAGCTACACTACTGAGGACTTTGCTATCATCGCAGAGCCATTGCCAGCTGACGAGGGCTTCCAATGGGTACACATTGAGGGATCTGTTACCAATAACTCAAACACCACTGAGTCTTTGACTAGCTTGGGTGTTTCAGTAGTTGATTCTGCAGACCATGAGTTCTCAGTTTCAACAGATACTACCATCTATGTAGAAGATGGTTTGTCACCGGTTTATATTGACATTCAGCCAACACAAACAAAATCATGGGAAGGATACTTCATGGTTCCTAAAACAGCCGAAGGTCTTAAGCTAAAGGTTAACGACTTACAGTTGTTGCCAGAAGCCGAAGCAGTAATTGATCTTGGTCTCTAGTTAGAGTGATTTCAGATATTAAAAGAGCGGCTCGCCTGAGCCGCTCTTTTGTTTGCTTTGGATATATATACTACTACCCTGCGCTCTGATTTAACCGCGGATCAGCGATTACCTCTTGATATCGTCGACTTCTAATATGATCTAATTCTCTTTGATAAACTTCTCTAATTCTCTCTACTGCCACGCGCTGGGCTGGTAGTGAACGATCAACGCTTTCAAGTGTCAAAAATCTACCACCGCCCCTGACTGAACGATCAACGTCCTCAGAGACGGCAACCCACTGCCCACTGGTCATATCACCAGACCCACTATTTTCTCGACTTAGTGGTAACGTAAGCGGTGCCATTTCACCAACCCGAATATTTTTTGGATCCTGCAGTTTTCGTTCAAGGGCATCTTGCAAATTGTTACGAGCAGACTGCATATCATCAAAAGCCTCTGCGCCAGTTTTACTTGCTAAATCCCTTTCCCAAGCCGTAAAGAGCCGATCCTCATCTAAACCATCCGACTCATTACCCAAGCTAGCTCTAAACTCTCTAAAAGCTTGGCCAACATGGGACCTCGCTGCTTCGTAGCGACGCTCTTCATCCTGAGACAAAGAAGTAGTGGTTTGCCTACGCTCATGCAACTTTGTCCAAATTTGCATAGCGGCTCTGGTATCAAGCGCGTCCTCAAACTGATCAACTACCTCGCGCCACTCAACCATTAGACCTGGGTCTTCCATCCAGTCTGGCGCCTCTATCGGGTCCTGTCTCAGTTCCTGCATTTTTTTTCGTCGCCTGGTTTCAATATCATCAAGGGGCAACGAGTCTATACTGCTAAGTTGCACCGGAGTAGTGTCCTCGGGATCCTTAATTAACCTACGCGCCTCGCGGGCAGGTAATAAAGCACTGGGATCAGCGACCATTCGTTCTCTTCGGCGATCTGGTGTGATTGGTGTCATATATTAACATAATAGCATTAAATGGCATAAATGTCAACCACCTGCGTAGCAGCGGCCTCCTTGGCATCTATTGACAAATTGGTATTTTTAGAGTATAATGCTCGGTCATTCTTTAGGAGAGAGTGGCTAGTACATTGAGAGTAAAGACCGCGATCCGTGGTTAGTTTAGATGCCCTGTTTGCTTATCTTGAGTGGTGCGCAAACGGGGCGTCTAAACAGACGCTGCTAGAAAAACCCAAACTCAACCAACCTGCATTCCTGATAGATTCAGGAAGGAGCACACCATGTTCAGCAGCCAGACCCCCGTCGTCGTCGCTCTTCTCGCCCTCGCCACTGGCTGCTCCTCGAGCTGGCCATTTGGCAACGTCTGCAACCAGGAGTACCGAATCACCTTCGCGTACAACCTGTCCCAGGCGGAGGCCAAGATCTGCGACGCGACGAGCACTGAATGGGACAACGACCTCTACCCGGGGTTCGTCGACTACAATGACCTGCAGGATGAGGTCGACATGATCGAGGGCTTCGCCTTCTTCGTGCCGCCGGAGATCAGCTACTGGGTCTTCGACGACTGGCGCATCGGGGCATGCACCACCCGCAACGCCTACTGGGAAGTCCTCGACTGGGCAGAGCAAGAACCCTGGGTCACGGCCGACTTCAACGAGAATGACCTGTGGCGGGCCGGCGAGGAGGAGTGGATCCCGCACTGGTCCGACTAATGTGCGGACTTCTGGCTCCTCGAGTTCGACTACCGCTGCCATCAGCTGGAGTCGGGCACCCTGCCCAAGCCTTTCGAGGTCTGGGACCAGGATTGGGACAACTGCGGAGCGCGTGAGGACATAGGCGTGGACTGGAGCCGCTACGACGAGTAGCGACCGATCCGCGCCGCGGAGTCGTCTGGGAAACGAGGTGCTTACCCAAAAGGTGAGCATCTCGTCCCGGACGACCCCTGACCCTTTTTTTAAAAAAATTTTGTTGCCTTGGTTGACCAGCTTGTAAGCAAAGCTGACTAGCCGAGGCCACACAAAGTGGGACCTGTTCTTCGACAGTCAAACTTCATCAAACAAAATCCAACCACTTTTCCCTGGAGGTCTGATGCGTTGCATCATCCTGAGCGGGCTGGTGTCCGCTCTGGTCGGGTGCAACCCGATCAATGACACCAGCTGGTACCCCGTCGACCGCGATGGCGATGGGTACGACCAGTACAGCGACTGTGACGACGCAGACTACTCCGTGCACCCGGGCGCTCTCGAGCGTCAGGACGGCAAGGACAACAACTGTGACGGCGCGGTCGATGGAACGGTCGCCGAGTGCCAAACCTGGTACTACGACTGGGACGGCGATGGCTTCGGTGTGCAGATCAACCCTGGCGACTCCCGCTACGAGGAATTCACCAGGGTGTCCTGCGAGTCGCCTGGCGCAAGCTGGGTAGCAAGCGGTACAGACTGCGACGATGCAGAGGCTGCCACCTACCCCGGAGCTACCGAGATCTGTGACGGCCAGGACAATGACTGCAACGGCAGCCAGGACGACGACGCCAACAACGCCGTCACCTACTACGTGGACGTCGATCGTGACGGCTACGGCGAGGACATTCTCGGCATCAACTGCACCCAGTGCGACTGGCCGGGCAACGGCTGGTCCACCAACTCGGATGATGTCGCTCCCACCAACCCCGACAGCCACTAGGAGGCAACATGCGCTACATCTTGTTGATCATGCTGCCGTGGCTCGTCGGCTGCGGCAACCTGGACGCGGACAACGACGGCTATCCGCTGTCGGTCGACTGTGGGGATCGTCCTCACCACGACTACAGCCAGCCCACTCGTCCGTACGACGGCACTGGTATGGACGGCCGGGATATCTACCCGGACGCCCCTGACGTGCCGTACGATGGAATCGACGCCAACTGCTGGGGAGACGACGACTTCGACGCTGACCATGACGGTCACCGCTCGAACCGGTACGGCGGAGATGACTGCGATGACTTCGACCAGCTCGTCTTCCCCGGCGCGCTGGAACACTGCGACAATGTCGACAACGACTGCGACGGCACAGTGGACGAAGAGCCCACGAATTCATCCTTCGGAGTGACCCGGTTCTACTGGGATCACGATGGCGATGGTTACGCCGGTGATCGCGAGTCGGTTCTGGCGTGCAATGCGCCGTCCGGGTACTTCGCTCAAGCCGGTGATGACTGTGATGATGATGACAGTAGCGTGCACCCCGGCGCTACGGAGTACTGTGACGGCGTGGACAACGACTGTGATGGCACCAGCGATGGTGACACGGCAGTCGACCAGACGACCTGGTACTTAGACTACGACGGGGACGACTACGCAGGGGACCTCATCAGTCTCCTCAAGTGCGAAGAGACGCTGACTGCGACTGAAGCGCAGTGGTACGTGGCGGAAAGCCCGGACGACTGTGACGACCTCGACGGCGGCGCCTACCCCGAAGCGCCTGAGGAGTGCAACGAAGTCGACGATGACTGCGACGGCGCGGTCGACGAAGATCTGGAGTGCCCAGAGGAGTGAGTGCCCACAAGGCGTAAATTACCTCGGGCTTCCGGATAGCGGAAACCGGCCCGGTTCGTGTGTAAGCTCTTGCTGCACATGAACCGGGTCATCTTTTTTTTACAAAGTAAAATCAAAAAGAGACAGCTTTAGGCCATCTCTTTTTGTTATGGAATGTGTCAGGGGAGAGATTCGAACTCTCGACCCCAGGCTTATGAGTCCTGTGCTCTAACCAACTGAGCTACCCTGACTTACTCTATTTTTACGCCTGACGGATTATACCGAAGCTACACAATATTGTCTAGCTTATAACTAGCGCATGGGACGGAGTCGAGGCTCAATAGCATTTTCAAAACGTCGCATTATCGCACGCTCACTATCAATTTTTCCTTGTCGTTCACCTCTTAGATTTGCCAAGTAGAGCGCTCTGACAGCTCGTAGGTCTGATGTTCGACTTAAAATATAATGGAGTTTAGCTATAGTTGCGGAATTGTCTAAATGATCACCATTCATTGGAATAAGATTTGGAAGATCTTCTGAAACTTTTCCATGACAAATAATTGGGAGCTCAGGAAAGGCTTGAGCTATTCTTACAAGGGGCCCATCACTTCCAAGTGGATAGTTAACGACTAGCCCGTCAGAAGATTCTGCTGCTATCTGCAGAGACGACATTATTATACTTTCATCAATTGAGGCTGTACTGATGGCGGTTACTGACTTGGTTGTGTCTAGTTCATGTATTTGAAAACGCTGCTCATCGGCTGGCCAGCGAATAATTTCTGTTGCCCGATTGACTTGCACCACAAACCCTCTAACATCACCTAGATGTTCAGCAATTGGTTCGTGATGACTTGATCCAAACTGGTCGTACCCGCTTACTGAAACATGCCGTGCCTCGGCGGCTCTCCAGATATTTCGGTGTGAAGAAATAATCACCTCGGGAATACGGGGGACACTTGGCAAGACGCCTGAGTACTGAGCAAAAGAAACGGCGTCAGTGAAGTTTTCTACCGCGTCCGTGCGAGCCTGGTCCATGGTTCGAACCGAACCAGTAAAGACAATAGGCTTCCTTAAACCTTCAAACTGATAGGCCAAGGAGGCAGCAACTGGTACTATTAGCTGACTTTCAGCAATAACCACCACTCCATTAACCGCCTCCTCGTGAGCCTCCCCCACCATAGCCGCGAGGTCGTTAATGACTTGCGTGGACCAATTATTTAAGGTGAGTGAACTTCCATCAATTAAAAACTCTCGCCACTCGGTGTTTTCAAGTGGTGGCCCCGTCCAACGATTCTGTAAAGATGACTGAAGATGTGACAAGCCACCCTGCTGACCACGGCGGTCACCGATTTGACCCATCTCACCACCGGTGTAGATTACGATAATTTTTTCTGGGGTACTCATAGTTATAGTGTATAAAGTTTATTCCCAACCATCAATGCGCGCGCCCCCTTCAAAGCCCTCGGCAAAAATTCGATCGTTAGTTAGTAGCCGATGACGCGGACCAGAACGATAGGTTCTAACCCAAGCTTCACCAGCGCCAGACTGGCTGGTCACTATCTCATCCTTGCCATCACCATCCCAATCCACACTTGAAACATCAACTGATCCCGTAAAATTATCACCAAACGGAGCGAAGCTTCGGCCAGTCATGCGCTTGCCGCCTTTACGAAATATTCTGACCTTGCCAATATGATCACCATTGGTAGCAGCTACTATCTCATCAATACCGTCTCCATCGACATCGGCTGTGGCAATATTTACGCCACCCTTGTATGACGCAGCGAAAGCTCGGAATATTTTAGTGCGCTTACCACTGCCAGAAAATAGAGCAACTTTTGATTTATGGGTACTTTGGGTAGCAGCAACAATTTCATCTACCCCATCTCCATCAAAGTCACCAGTTGCCACATCGACTCCACCACGATGTTTTTTGCCAATGGCTTTTTTACGCCAGAGCTTGGTACCGTCGTATTCATAGGCCTCTATAACTGAGAGTGACCCTGGGCCGGAGCCAATAATTATTTCGTCTGTGCCATCTCCATCAATGTCACCGGTGGCTACGCGAGGATTAGCTGTGCTAGCTCCAGACAAAACTTTAAAGTCGTTCAGGTGAGCGCCGCTACGAGACAAAACCCTCAATTCATCGCTTACATCATCTCCTTTTACAACAACAATGTCGCTTGAACCATCTCCAGTAACGTCACCAATGGCAACGTCTCCGCCACCTAGCCAACCACTTTCAAAGGGGCGAAAAGACGTTTCACGAGAACTGTCCTGGAGCATAACTTTTAACCGGCTCTCGTCTCCCGCGCCGCGGAAAGCAGCGTAGTGTCTGGTGCTATCGGCATTTGGACGATACTGAATTCGAACTGTCTGCTTGGTTTTATGATCAGCAAGATCTGTGACCACAGTTTTTACATATATTCTACCCGGCGTGAATCCAGCCAGGGACGTGTAAACAGGATAGGGATAGACATCGTCTCCGGAATAACTAGCGATACTCTGCCACGACTCTTTACTATCATCACTGGCAAATACTTCCACCGTTGAAATTCCTTCACCTAAATCTGTGGCTCGGACCGTAAAGGTTAAAATATCACTAATGACACGATCCTCTTGCAGGTCCTGGCTTAAAGCCGGTGACCAGATGTCACCACCTAAACGCTTGGCTACAAATTTTTCTGGATCATACCAATCATCAGCGATAGCGGGATCTGAAACGTGTCCGTAATATACCCATTCTCCAGTGTATTCAGATCGATGAATGCCAAAATGTAAATGAGTGGCCCAGCCGCCATTTTCTGAGGAGCTGCCAAGGCTGCCAATGCGTTCTCCAGCACTAACCGTCTGGCCAACAGAGACTGGCTGGTCAGATGGTTTTAAATGTCCATATAGAGAAACAATATTTTTTCCGTTTGGTAGCGTGTGTTCAATCAAAACAACTAGCCCAAAAGAGGTGCGCTCTCTCACTTCTTGAACAACGCCAGTAGCGGCAGCGTAAACTTCTCCACCCTCTCCCAGTGAAAATCCAGCATCAGTGCCCATGTGATACAGGTCTGATCCAATCGAATCGCCGTGGTGTGTAGTTGGAGACCAGATTCCTAAAGGCCAAATCCACTGATCAGCACTACTGACTGCCAGTGTTTGAAACGGTAAGAGTAACAGCACCAAGCCGCTGATTACCCAGCGAGCGAATCTCATGCAACGAAAAATTTATTTGGGAGTTATGTTGCCAAGCAACACGTCGACAACCACAATACCTTTGGGCGCGAGTGAAATCGTCAATTCATGATGAAGGCTCCGCTCAATTTCGGCGCGTGTATTTGTGAAAAAGTCGTTTGCAGTAAACTGTGAAGCCACTGTGCGAACACGTGAACGAATGGTAGGTCGAATTATCTTTTCAACATAGTCATCACCAATGTGCTGCCATAACTGGGTCGCATTATCCGGATCAATATGAAAAAGGACTGTCATCTCAAGACCAACATTTCTGGTATCACTGGTGGCTGCAATAATCTCATCATCTCCAAGCTCACTCTCTACAATATCAAAGCCATGTCGGATTTGATATTCTTGTACCTGAGTGTTGAATAATTTAGCTTTGTGCCAAAAAGGTAACTTAAGGTGAAGACCCGGTCTTAATACTTTTAGGAGGACGCCTTTGCCGTGGCTGTAAATACAAGCGACGTATCCAGGAGGAACCGAAACAAACATTCCAAATAGTATGTCTTCAATAGCGATGGAAATGATTAGCTTGTCCATAGTGTTTTTAGGTTCGCCTTAAGATCTTCATCTTTAACTACGTACTTGAGCACAATCCAATTTATCAACCTGAGCCAGATTGTGAATAATGCTGTAGTTGCGATGAAAACTGATTTTGCAGAGGGCAAGACAATGGTCGCAAGATATGTACCTATTGGTAGCCCAATGAGCAAAGCGCGATCTAGTGTTGTCATCTCGCGAGACTTTCCAGAGCTCTTCGTTATCTGGCCCAATAATACCACAGCAGCAGCGATGATGGAAGCTGTGTTGTTTGGTAAAATTAGATTAAATCTACCTACAAAATAAGGATCAATCACCCCTGGATCAAGGTTAAAGAAGTACAAAGTATTGTGACCAACTTGCTGCAGACCAGAAGAAAAGATTGTGTACAAAACTATAAAAAATATAATTTGAAAACAAATCGAGAAAAAGTTACCAAATACACTAATCTTGTTAGTTTTTAATAAAAGTTTTATCTGATCGCGTTGCCTTTGGGCGTTGTGGCGATATTTTTTCTCCAAACGCTCCATCTCTGGCTGTATGTACTGTAGGCGGTACTCGGAACGGGCGCTACGAATAGACAGGGGAAGCAGGGCTACCCGAATAAAAATAGTCAAAAAAATCACCGCTAGCCCCATGTCTTTTCCTGGCGAAATCGTGTAGAAAAAGATTAAAAGGTTGTAAAGCGGGACGTAGAGAAGATCAAAGAAGAGAAAATCAAACATATGTTATAGTATACCTGAAATAGGCTTTTTTGTCAATGAATTAAGTGAGACATTTTCTTTTTGCCTGCATCCAGGGTATTCTGGGATAATGCTGCGTCGAAAAGATCTCTATCAGGTTGCCTTGGTGACGATGATTGTAAAGGTCATTGTTTTAATTATCATCGGGGTGGCGGCGCTAAAGTTACCTAGCTGCGATATCTGCTATGTAGAAAACTTTGTACATACCTTTCAAATTGATCGACCTGTCCTGCGCTCATACCAAACTTGGGACGCTCAGTTGTATTTGGAAGTAGCTCAATATTGGTACAGACCTGACCACCAGAGCATCGTCTTCTACCCCCTGTTCCCTCTCCTGATTAAGCTGGTTACCCCACTGGCTTTTGGGAACGCTTTTGTTGCTGGAATGCTTGTAAGTGCTGTAGCATCAGTTACAGCGATGATAGTTTTATTTGCTTTAGTTGAAAAACTACATAGTCGAGAAATCGCTTGGCGGACGGTACTAATACTGCTAGCTTTTCCAACCGCCTTTTATTTTCACTTGATTTATAGTGAGGGACTTTTCCTACTGATTGTCTGTGTGGGATTTTTAGCTGTAGTAAAACGACAGAGAGCCTTAGCTGTGGCGGCTCATTTGCTCATGCCTCTAACCAGACTTCAAGGCATGATGGTTGGTGGTGCTCATATTATGTCGGCTGTTTTTACACGAAAACAGTGGCGTGATTCACTACTGGCTGCAGCTGCCGCATTTAGTGGCTTTGGTATTTATCTACTTTTTATGTGGGTAACGACCGGCTCTCCTTTTGCTGCCTTCACTCTGCAAGGTAGTCATTATAAAAATTACAGTGTGAGCACTCTGTTTCACCCCCTGGACTGGGCACGTAACAACATTTTATACTTCCAACCCGGATCGATTGTCGGATTTACTTACCAGTTAGTCAATCGCGCATTCTTTTGGTTATTTTTAGTCTTGTTACCACTGGTCTACTATCGAGTAAGACGAGATCTATTTTGGTTCACACTTATTCTTGGAGGCGTCACTATACTGTCCGGCAATCTAGTATCCTGGCCTCGTTATATGTTGACGTTATTTCCCCTCTTCATTCCTTTAGCCTACTTTTTAAAAACACGGATCCGCCTTGTGTCTTGGTGTATTGCTACAGTCTCCTTGCAAATTTTCTTTCTGATGCTGCATTCTCAGAATTACTGGTTTGCCTAGGTTAATGTTAAATATGATACCAAATAGAACTTCAGACGGTCGTCTAATTATTGCTGTGATGTTGCTGGTAAAAATCCTGACCGTGATTTTTATTATTATTGGATTTAAATTATTGCCATTCTGCAACGAATGTCAGGCTGTAAATTTTCTGTCGCCAAGCAACCAACCTGTATCACTAATGAGCTCTTTCACCACTTGGGACGCGCAACATTATATCCAAGTGGCGACCAGGTGGTACCAGCCTAATCATCCCAGTAACGCTTTTTTTCCTCTATTTCCAACCTTTATTGCTCTGAGTAGTCAGCTTTTATTTGGGAATGTGATAATAGCTGGTTTCTTAGTAAGCACGGTTACCAGTATAGCTGCTATGTTAGTGCTGTTTGGTTTAGTTGAACGAATATTTAATAGAGACGTAGCTTGGAAAACTGTGCTGCTATTAATCACCTTTCCGACGGCTTTCTATTTTCATCTAATCTATTCAGAGGGGACCTTCTTGTTAATCATAGCGCTGGCCTTCTGGTGGCTACGATTTGGAAATATTTTTACCAGAACCATGGGCCACACCTTGTTGTCACTAAGTAGACCACAGGGGGTACTGCTGATACTTAGTCACGGCATCGCCTTGCTCTGTAACCCAAAGCAGTGGCGGCGCTTTTTACCTGCGATAGCCGGCCTAGGGCTTGGCTATCTACTGTATATGTTGATTATGTATTTTTCGACAGGGTCTCTTCTCTCGGGCCTGGCTGCTCAAGCCTACTTCGCAACCAATAACGGCTTAGATAATTTACTGCACCCACTGCATTGGTTGACGCGTAATTTTATTTTTTATGACTGGACCGTACTGCACGGAATTACCCAAAGTCTGTTCAACCGAGTATTCTTCTTCGGGTTTATGTTGGCCTTGCCATTTCTATACCGCTCGGTTGACCGCGATTTGTTTTGGTATACCGCGATTGTAGCAGGAGTAACGGCCGTGTCAGGAGACCTGGTTTCTTGGCCAAGATATATGCTGATGCTGTTCCCTGTATTTATTTTACTGGCCCTCAAAATAAAAAAGCGTTACATCTTGGTAACTTGGGGCATTGTATCTGGACTCCTCCAGATCTGCTTACTACTGGCGCACACGCAAAACTTTTGGGTAGCTTAATTACCTCGTGATTCTTTCTTGCCACGCAATTGCCACAACTCCCAGCCTGTTACAATAATAAAGATGGCTTGAAGGGGAATAAATATAGGATCCTTGAGGTAAATACTGTAAGCCAGTAGACCTGACGATCCTAAGATAAATAAAATATCTTCCCGCCGCTCGTTATGTTCACGCACACCGGCTACTATAAATAGTAGTCCCATGGCTCCGATAATTTTCATAGCAATATTTAACTCCATAAACCACAGTATATACCTCACCCCCGGTCAGAACAAGGGTATATTTTTGACTATTATCAATGTTTTAGGCCTTTTATGGCCCTTGACAGCCCAAGCCTATATCAGTAAGATGGGCGGTCATTTGCATGGCAACGGGCTCAGCGAAATTATTTGAATTCGCGGCCTGGTGCATCCTGCCAAATGGCTTTTTCTCTTCAAGACAGCTAATGATAAGTAAGGGAAGTCGGCTGACGAATAATGATGATTCCTATAAATGTCCAATCAAAAAGAACAACAGATACTTCAGCAAATTGAGGGCAGTTCCTCAGTTTTAATTTGTTTACCCGAAAATCCAAGTACAGACGCCATAGCCTCTGGTTTAGCTTTGGCAGCAGTTGTTGAAAAGAAAAATAAACGCTGTAAGGTTGTGAGTCATGGATTCGAAATGCCAAGTAACCATGGCTTCCTCCCAAAAAGCAACGAGATATATGATGACTTGTCAGCGCTTAAGAAATTTATTATTACGGTAGACCTCACTAAAACTAGTGTTGAAGAGTTATCTTATAATATTGAAGATGAGGCTCTGAAGATTTACCTATCGCCAAAGGATGGTTATTTTACTGATGAGGATGTATCTACGGAATCTGGGGACTACTCATTTGATCTTATAATTGTGATTGATTCGCCAAGTCTGGACGCGCTCGGTCGTGTCTATGAATTCAACGCTGATTTCTTTTACCACACGCCAATTATTAATATCGACCACGACATCGAGAATGATCACTTTGGCCAGATAGACCTAGTTCAAATCACCGCCACGTCTACCTCAGAAATCGTTTTTGAGCTTATCAAAGATTGGGGTGAGGAGATTTTGGATGAATACATTGCCACTAACCTACTTTCAGGAATGATCTCCAAAACTAAAAGTTTTCAATCTGGCTCGGTCACGCCACGGTCTCTTTCAATTGCTTCACATTTAATTTCGCAAGGGGCCAGGAGAGAAGATATTGTGAAACACCTCTACCAATCCAAAAAGATTTCTACCTTAAAATTATGGGGCAGGGTACTGAGCAAGTTGGAGGTGGATAAAGAGCAAAAAATTGTTTGGTCTGTGTTAACTTCAGAGGATTTTGACAGTAAAGATGTTACTGATGAAGATGTTCCTGATATTATTGATGAACTTATAATAAATACACCGGACGCCCGTAACGTTTTTATCTTGTCTGATAAGGGGGCTGGGGGTACAGACGAAGTTCATGCTTGGGTAAGCGTGGCTCCGTATATTAATGCGCGAGAATTGTTTGCGAGCTTTAAGGCAGAGGGCACAGAGCATTTCGTTTCATTTTCTTCGAAGATGCCGGCGGCGGATATTAAGTCTGAGATTCTCAAGCGTCTGCGCGAACAAACAAACAAGTCCGAATAGTCAAACTCCTACCCCGTCCGCCAAAAGGCGGTTTTTGTGTTATAATCTGTTCCAGTATGGGAGCAGGATTTGGTTCAATTGATGACTTATTGCCAGCGGCTGACTCAGGTTCTACTGAGTCTACTGGAAGTGGTCAAGCAGCTAACGACGACGATCAACAAACGGCGGTAGCTTCGGCTTCCCGAGCAGCGGCAGCTAAGCTTAAGTTGGCTGAAAAAATGGAAGGCGTTCAGCTTGACACCCTAGAGGACGAGGCCAAGGTAAAAGGGGCTTCGTTGGGCATGCCATACATCAGCCTGGAGGCTTTTCCGATTGGACCTGAGGTATTATCACTAATTCCAGAATCACTAGCTAGAGAATCAACCATTCTACCTTTTTTTCGTTTAGAAAATCAAATCCGTTTTGCGGTAGTTGACCCAGACAATCCAAAGGTAAACGAGGTAATGCAACGAGTACAGCGCGAACATGAGGGTTCTGAAATTAAGCTTTACCTGATTTCGCAACACAGCTTTGATATGGCTGCAAAGCTATATAAGAACGTCGCCAAAGTTAAACACGTTGAACTAGGTGTTCATATTACCGCCGACGATTTGTTGAAATTTAAAAGTGAACTAACTGACTACCCGACATTTGAGAAGAAGCTGCAGGGCGCTAACATGACCGAGGCGTTTGCCATGATTATTGCCATGGCCATGAACGCCAGAAGTTCTGATATTCATATTGAATCTGAAGAAGCGCAAGGAGTAATTCGTTTTAGAATTGATGGAGTTTTAACTGTTGTCGCACATGTTCCGGCAGAAAACACCCCACATTTAGTTAATCGAATTAAAGCTATCGCTGAACTGAAGATCAACGTGACTGAAGTGCCACAAGATGGTCGAATTACCGTGGAGCTAGGTGAAGACGACAAGTTGGACATTCGTGTTTCAACCTTGCCTAGCGCTTACGGAGAGTCAGTTGTATTTCGTTTACTCGAATCGAGCTCAATTGGCATGAGCTTTGATGACCTGGGTATGCGTGCATCAGCTTACGAACGCCTAAAAGCCGAAATCGAAAAGCCTAATGGCATGATTATTACAACCGGACCAACTGGGTCTGGTAAAACCACAACGCTGTACGCTATTTTGAACAAATTGAATACTCCAGAGAATAAAATTATCACTCTGGAAAACCCAATTGAGTACAAATTGCCTGGAGTAGTCCAGAGTCAGATTGATCACGCAAAGAAATACACTTTTGAAATGGGGCTCCGTGCCATTCTCCGTCAAGATCCAGACATTGTTATGGTTGGTGAAATTAGAGACTTAGAAACAGCTGAAACGGCTATTCACGCCTCCTTAACTGGTCACCTAATGTTATCAACTATTCACACAAATGATGCAGCTGGAGCTATTCCTCGCTTCCTGGGCATGGGAGTTAACGCAGCACTGCTGGCGCCAGCCCTGAACGCTGTAATTGGACAGCGCCTGACCCGTCGAATCTGCAACGGCTGTAAAACTGAGTACACTCCTCCTAAAGAACAACTCGACCGAGCTTTGGAATGGGTAAATCTAATACCTGACAACTCTGGTGAAGCCAAGCCAGACCTAAGTAAGGTAGTCTGGTACAAAGGACAAGGTTGTCAGACCTGTGGTAACACTGGATACAAAGGTCGCGTTGGTATCTACGAAATCTTCACAATTGTGGAAGGTATCGACAAAGTTATTCTCTCTGGAAAAGTTTCAGAATTTGATATGAAAAAACTTCTCCACGATGCCGGCATGGTGACAATGGGCCAAGACGGTGTCTTAAAAGCTACTGAGGGTCTAACTACTTTGGATGAGGTCTTCCGTGTAGCCAAGGAGTAGTCTTAAGAGGTAATTAAAAAAACAGCGGCTGCCCGCTGTTTTTTTAATTGACTATATTTTTGTAACTGAGGCAACGCTGTCGTCAGATTTTTTGAAGCGCATTAAGCGCACTCCCTGTGTTGCTCTACCCAACTGGCTAACTGACTTAAATGGTAGTCGAATGACTTGACCAGCCACAGACATAATTACGACATCACGATCAGCATCGGCGTCGGTTACAACAAAGGCGTCTGTAATCTCTCCAGTTTTAGTTGTAACATTAGCAGTTTTAACTCCGCTACCACCACGATTTTGAATCTTATACTGTCCAACTGCGGTACGCTTACCGTAACCATGTGACATGATCACAACTAATTCTGCGGATTTTACATCCTCTTTATTTAGAATACCCATACCGGTAACAAATCCGGTGTCACCCTTTAATTTGAGACCACGAACACCGGCGGCTGTTCGACCCATTGGACGAACGTCTTTTTCACTAAAGCGGATGCACTGACCCGTGTTGCTTACCAGTAAAACATTGTCGTCACCGGAAGATGGTGTTACCCACATCAATTCGTCTCCTGGTTTGATTTTTAGAGCGATCAAACCGGACCGACGAACGTTGGCAAAGTCATCCAGCGAAGTTTTCTTGATCAAACCTTGGCGTGTTGCCATTACTAAATACTTGTACTTACCTAGATCATCAACGGACAGTGAGGCTGATAGTTTTTCTTCTGGTGCCAACTGTAGAAAGTTTACAATAGCCTGCCCTTTAGCGGTTCGCGTGGCCGCCTGTGGAATTTCGTAGGCCTTTAGTCGGAAGACTCGACCACGAGTCGTAAAGAACATGATGTCAGCGTGGGTATTTGTTACAAAGATCTCCCAAACTGAATCTTCTTCTTTTGTAGTTAGTCCGATAACACCCTTGCCGCCTCGATTCTGTTTCTTGAAAGTGTCTGGCGGTATGCGCTTGATGTAGCCATCCTGGGTTATCATGATAGCGGTGTCCTCCTTGGCGATGAGGTCTTCCTGTGAGAATGAACCGATAGGACCCTTGATAACCTGGGTACGACGATCTTGACCGTACTCATCGCGAAGCGCTAACACTTCGGTACGAACAACACTTAAGATATTCTCTCGTGTGGACAAAATTTTCTTAAGCTCCTTAATGAGGTCACGTTTTTCCTTAAGCTCTTCCTCAATCTTTAAGTGTTCCAAGTTAGCCAAGGCTTGCAGTCGCATTTCCAATATGGCAATCGCTTGACGATCACTCATTTTGAATTTCTTGATCAAATTTACCTTAGCCTCCTCACGATCTTTAGATTTCTTGATGACTTTAATAATTTCATCAATTTTCTCAAGAGCCATGGCTAGACCTTCCAAAATATGGGCTCGGTCCTCAGCCTTTGTTAAATCGTACTGAGTTCTACGCTTTACAACTACTTCACGATGCTTAATGAACTCTTCAAGCACCATTTTTAAGGTGAGAACCCTGGGCTGTAAACCATCGACCAAGGCCAACATATTCATGTGAAATGTTGTTTGGAGTGGAGTCTGTTTATACAATTGATTTAAAACCTTTTGTGGGAAGGCAGACTTCTTTAACTCGATGACAACGCGGACACCCTCTCTGGCGGATTCATCACGAATATCTCTAATGCCTTCAATTTTCTTATCTCTAACCAACTGTGCCATTTTTTCAATCATCGTAGCCTTGTTCTGTAGGTATGGAATTTCTGAAATGATGATTCGATAGTCACCCTTGTTGGATTCAGTTATCTCTGCCTTACCCCGAGCCACAATAGGTCCTCGTCCGGTAGCGTAGGCATGTTTAATGTCCTGCCAGTTGTAGATAATTCCACCGGTTGGAAAATCTGGTCCTTTCACAAACTCCAGCAGGTCATCAACTGTGCAATCTGGATTGTCAACGATAGCCACAATGGCATCGCAAAGTTCCGTGAGGTTATGCGGTGGAATACTAGTGGCCATACCAACAGCGATACCAACAGCACCATTAAGTAGCAAGGTAGGCACCTTAGCCGGCAAGACAGTAGGCTCTTTGTGAACGCCGTCATAATTTGGCATAAACGCGACGGTGTCCTTTTCAATATCAAACATCACCTCTTCAGCGATCTTTTCTAGCTTACACTCGGTGTAACGCATGGCTGCGGCAGAGTCGCCGTCCATGGAACCAAAGTTACCTTGTCCACGAACTAGCGGGTAACGCATGGAGAAATCCTGAGCCAAACGAACCATTGAATCATAAACAGCGGCATCACCGTGTGGATGGTACTTACCGAGAACATCACCTACAACTGTGGCTGACTTTCGGAACTTGGCACTAGATTTTAGGCCAAGGGTCCACATAGAATACAAAATACGTCGATGAACCGGCTTCATACCATCGCGAACATCTGGTAAAGCGCGCATGACAATAACTGACATGGCGTAATCGATGTATGAGTCGCTCATTTCATCAACAATCGGCAGAGCTCCGACTTTTCCAATTGGATTGTTGGACTCATCAACAACTAGAGCTGCTACAGAGCTACTTGGTTCTTCTACCGTTGGATCTTCAGGAGCGGCCTTGTCAGCTGGTGTCTTTACCTGCTTTTCCGCTGATGGTTTCTTCTTTGGTGATTTATTCACTGGTGCTGTCTTCTTTTTTGCCATAAGCTATCTAAATATGCTATTTGGTGGATTGTTCAGTTATTGGGTCCGAATCAGGTACAACGGCTTCACGCGCAGCCCCCATTCTGTTGATACCGGCGCCAAATCCTTCGGAGATAGCTCCAAATAGGGCTTTGGCTGATTTATTTTCTCGGCGATCTACCGAAAATGGAATAGACGCGACAAAGAGCAGGAGAATGACCACGCCACCAAGCGCCACCAAAATCGAAAACTTCCGGTGATCCTCCGGAGTGGCTGATGGGGTTGGGTGGAATGGCGCACTCGCCTTTTTTTTCGCCGTTGTCATCATGTCTTACGCAACTTCTAAAATAATTACTTCGGTATTTTCAACTGGTAAGTCTTTGGCCTTTATAACTAGCTTCTTATCCGGGGTCTTGCTTTTGGATCCCATTTCCTTCATGAAGTGATCAAGCTCACCTAGCTTAGCAGTGACCTTTGGTGTGACGTACTGAATAGGAATAACAATCCTAGGTTCAACTCGGCTAATCATGTCGGAAACGGCTTTTTTATCGTCGGTCATTAGTGGAAGGAGTAGGATATCCACGCCCTCAAAGATTTCTAACTGCGCATCTGTAAGAGACAATGGGGAAACTCCTGGATGACCAACACGAATTCCTTCTGCTTCAATTACATAGAGCGTACGCCCTCCAGAGGCTGGTATTCCATAGATAAAAACTCCATTGATTTCATACTCTCCTGGGTTCTCAACAATCTGTGGATCTCCTTGCAACCGAGCTAGGTTATTAACCATGTCGTCGGTGGCATTGGTGGTGGCAGCGATATCTACCTTTAGTTTAGGCATGGTAATGCCATAAGAATCCTGAAACGGATTGATCAGCATGGTGGCGGAACTGGTCTGTAATTTGACCGCCGATAGGCCATGCCAAGTAATGTGCATGTTCATCAAAATATCCTTAAAAATCAGCAAAAATGGACGCGGTCGTCCGCACCTATTCTAGCAGGCTTATAGCGAAAAAACAAGGCTATTTAGCCCTGTTTATTTTGGGTCTGTTGGCGTCGATTTTGACTGCGGTCTCGACCACGATTTTTCCCACCACCCTTGAGCTTTTCCTTGAATTTTTCCTCAAAAGTATCCCCTACCACGGCGATCTCACGAGCTCGGCACCTGGCCAGACCATAATCATAAAAATAGCAGGAATTGCCGATGCAGCCAGCCGGTGGGCAATCTTTCGCCCAAACATCACTTGATAGTCCAACATAAACGGCTGAGAGGACATCTTGAACGGACAATCCGCTTTGTGGAGCCTTAGCGGCTGGACCGCTGTTATTCAAAAATTTCTGCTGGGATTTATCGTACCACCATTCTGGAGAATCTTCAGCAAAGCCCTCATGCGCAAAAAAGATGCGTAGCGTCATAGTGTAATCTCTACCATGAACCCGGGCCTCCTCTAGTCTGATAACCTTAGCTACTTCTGCCAAATCAATTGGTGAAGCTGGATTCGTGTGAATATCAATACGTCCATTTGAGAACTGCTGGATTACAACATCAGCCGAGGTTTTCTTGTTTTGAAAAAGATAGTCAGCAATTCCCAACTCGGCTGACTGCGCAACGGCGACAACAACATTTTTGTCGCCGACGGTTAGATCGTACAGGTCACTTGGTCCATCGTTCTTTGTCAGTTTTACCCACTCCTCTGGCAGACCGTAGTAAAGCCTGCGCTGCTGTTCAAGTTGCAAGCGTAGCACCCCAAAGATTAGTTCGAGCTGACCCTCTCCAGCCTGCGCTACAATCGGTACCAGACCACCAAGATCAAACGGGCTAGGTTGTTGTTTTCGTTTTAAGTATTGGGAAGTCCACTTAAGCAGCATTTGCAATTCAGGCAATCGACTCAGGGTAAGCTTATGAGCAACAGCGTCCGTGACACCCTCAAACTCATGGTCTGGTTCTATAAAATTACCGAGATCAAGCACAGTATTAGGATCACTTGAGATTGTAAAAACAACCTCAGCCTGTTCTATCCCAGGATACTGTTTTGCCCCATATTCCTTGAGTAAAAAGGCGGCAATGAGATGATCGGCGGTCGCGCTACTGGGCAGGAGAATTTGTTGGATTGACTGGCTCATGGGTAGGAGAGGTCAGTGGTTTCTTCAACTCGAAAATAATAAAGTAAGGAATTTTTTGAGTGATCTTTGAAAAACCGGAAAACCGTTCTGGAACATCTTTCTCAACAGATTTTGGTTCTACAATATCAATAATATCAAATCCAGCATTTTTTATATCGTGCCACATTTTTGAAAACGGACGATTGTAATAGGTGACCTGAATTTTTTTCATGAACCGATCGTGCTTCGTGAAATGATTCAAGTAGTCACCGTAGATGCGAACCTGAAGAGTATCTGGCTCAGCCGTATAGCCAAGCAGCATGGTAGTCACACGAGAACCCTGGTTACGCACCATGTCCATACCCCAACGGATAGGGTGGTTGGTCGAGAACAGAAAAGTTCCGCCCGGTTTTAGTAAACGTAAGTAGTCAGTAAAAACTGGTTGCCAGTTTTTAACATAATGCATAGTCAAACTCGAATAGATGACATCGAAACTTTCGGCGGCAAATTTAGCATGATCTTCGGCAGCCGCGACGTGAAACTCAATATCAGGAAAACCCTTTTTAGCCTCATCAATTAAACCTGCTGAAATATCTGTACCAACTACTTTGGCGGTGCCCATTTCAGCCACCTCGGCACACTCTTCGCCAGAACCACAACCAATACACAAGACTGTGGAGCCTGGTGCCAAGCGCGCCATTTTTTCATACATCACTGGTTTTTCGATGTGGGTATGAGAAAAGCTTCCACCGCTACGCATACGCTCAGCCCAAAAACTGGAGTGCTGAGAGTAAGAGTCGGCGGTTTTTTCATCACCAGCCTGCTTGGGGTCTTTGGCGTCAGGCACGCCAGCTGGATCTGTAAACAGGCCGTTTTTTGGCTCTGCCTCTGGTTTTGATGTTTTATCTGACATTTGCCATATTATACCACGAACAGCATAAATAATCAATAGATAGGCGAGTTTATAGCTTGGAATAACCATTGACAAAAGGGGTGTTTTGAGATATACTGTTTCGTCTTTCACTTAGTAAAAGGAAGGCAAAAGGATAGTAGAAATCGCTCCGGTAGGACCGCTAAGTAGACATAGTGGTATTGCCGGAGCCGTTTCTTCTGCTGGTTTTCAAAGGAAAACATACCAGCCTGGGATTCACCCAGTAGAACAGGGCTCGGGCGGCGCATTCGCGTCGTCATCCTGGTAGATAGAGTTAAGGCAAGTAAAGGCAAAACTGGATGGGCTATTGATTTGGCCCAAGCTGTACCTAGACAAACAACCCCGTCACTTACTGCAACTGCGAGAGGAGCAGGAGTGACACAATCCGACCCACAGGGTCGTGTATCAAGGAGGCCTACCATGGCCAAGAGCAGCAACGA
>Ga0210044_10000461_pt1 | contig 61708 bp, 75 predicted proteins | sample CryGey13umfilter_2_FD_183959 | JGI IMG/M metagenome (GOLD analysis project Ga0210044, IMG submission 183959) | Groundwater microbial communities from aquifer in Utah, USA - Crystal Geyser 4/9/14 3 um filter (SPAdes) (version 2) | ecosystem: Environmental > Aquatic > Deep subsurface >...
CATACAACAATAATGACGTGTCATTTAAGATGAAATACGGCATAAAATTGACTTCTGGAGGATTTAGGAAAAAGGAGGTTGGAAAAACTATTGACACTTATAGAAAGGCAGCAATATTTTGGACACGCAATCCCAAATTGGTTAATCCCCATAAGGATAGAAGAATCTGGGTTCAAGTAGCCAAAAACTTCGAGCCGTTTATTCGACTATCAGAAGAAGAGGTAAGGCAGGAATTGTTTGATTTTAATGAAAAAATTGTCATTAAAGCATCTGAGTTAGGAAAAGGTAAGCATAAAATCGGTGCTGAGGTATTTGCTTCTTGGCAAAAACATGACTATACGGAGCCAGGAAATGTTAAAAGTAATTCTGAGGAAATTGAGATCACAATCAATTAGGGTTAGGCTCAAGATTTACTAAAAATAACGACTAGGGCTTTTTAACAGTCAGATTATCTAGATGATCTGATGTCAAATCGTATCAATTACAAAGATGCTGAATTAGCTTTGGAGGAATTTTTAGACTCTTGTTATTCAGTATCTCACAGTAATGCAACTGTACGTGGTTATAGAAGTGCAATAATCAGTAATACTAATGGCTTTAGAAAATTTCTCAGAGAGAAATGTAATTGCGATGAAATTCAATTATGTGAAAAAATAGCCAAAGGAGAAGCAGATGTTTATCAGATTCTGAAAAGTTATTTGATATTTCTTGACAAGGCAAATCTAAAGCCAAATTCAGTTAAACAATTCTTTCATGCAGTAAAGGGCTATCTAATTCACCTAGGAATTGAGATCTATTCAGAAAAATGCAAACAGTATGTAAAACTTCCAAAGATCCAGAGAGTTAGAAAAGATCCGCTAACCAAAGAGATCTTAGTTAGAGTTTTTAGTGTTCTTTCACTCAAGCTAAAAACGGTATTTTTAGTTGCGTTATCATCAGGGATGCGTATTGGAGAGATAGGCGGACTACAGTTATCAGATATTGATTTTTCTTGTACGCCAACTAAGATTAGAATTAGAGCAGAAACAACAAAGACAAGAGAGGAAAGAGAGACATATCTTTCGTCTGAGGCTACTGTTATTCTGAAAGACTATCTGAGGAAATATTTTGACTGGAAGGAAGGTCAGGCAGATGTTCATCTAAAGAATACAAGCATTTTCAGTAGAACATCGATTGGGAAATACATCAGAAAAGATGGTATTGACGAGCAGAGGGCATCAGTGGATTTGCTGCAGAATCTTCTTCACATGCAATTAAAGAAAATTCCTGAATTAAATGAAATTGGTAAAAATGGAAGAAAAATTGTTCATTTTCATGCCCTCAGAGAATATTTTTACACAATAGTAAGCAACAATTCAGGCGAAAATTTTGCTCATGCCTTAATGGGACATCATGGTTATTTGGATACGTACTATATCAAAAAAAGAAGAGGCAGTCTAAACAAGATCAGAATTGCAGTTTATACAATACCAATTCCTATCAAGAAGATTTGATTTAGTTTAAGATGTTAATTTCAAGGAAAATCTAAGAAAATTAGCCTCAAAATATGTAACAATTTTGCCTAGTTAGGTTGATTTATTGCCGATTATGTCGTAGTTGGTATAAATCATCGTGAAAGTTTTAAAAATACCCGATCGACGTAACATGTGAGAGAAAATGGCAACGGAAACAGAATATCCATCCATTGACTTGAGAAATCTACTTGGCAGACCATTAAATGATATTGAAGAAAAATATGCACCAGAAATAATATACTACAAAGGAGTAATGCAAAAACCATTACCATGTGCCAGAGTTTCTATTATTGGTACAAGACAGCCGTCAAAAGAGGGAATTTTAGCTGCTGAAGAAGTTTCAAAGATCCTAATTGAAAACCAAGTTGTGATTGTAAGCGGACTTGCAAAAGGAATTGACACGGTAGCGCATGAAACTGCTATTAAAAATGGCGGAAAAACAATTGCAGTTATTGGAACGCCATTAAACAAAACTTATCCAAAAGAAAACACCAAATTGCAAGAAGAACTCATGAAAAATCATCTGGTTATTTCGCAGTATCCGATAGATCATAAGACTACTCCCAAAGACTTTGTATTACGAAATCGTACAATGGCATTAATCTCTGATGCTTCTGTAATTGTAGAAGCTGGCGAATCTAGCGGATCATTGTACCAAGGATGGGAAACGTTGAGATTGGGAAGACCATTGTTTATTTGCAAATCAGTGGTACATAATCCAAAATTAAAATGGCCAAAAGAAATGATAGAATATGGCGCCATAGAACTTGATGATCCTGCAGACATTTTGGAAATTCTTCCATCAAATGTTAAAATGCCAGAATTGTTTCAATAGTCGCAATGAACATATCTAAAGTTGAGTTTGGTTCGTTGTTAACGTATACTCCACGTGGAGATTCAGAAAAAGCCAAGGGAGCTAAAACAGCAATGATAAATCTCAAAAATGATAATGTCTTGAGTTCAGGAATTTTAACATCAGAGTATATCGTACAAGCAATGGCAAGAGAGATCAATACGTTTCCGTTTGCAGATTATTTCAATTCAAATGCAGTTTTAGTTCCTGCTCCCAAAAGTTCATTGTTAAAGCCAGATACGCTTTGGGTACCACAACGTATCACAACAGCACTAATCAGAAACGGATTGGGAAAATCATCTGAAGCGTGTTTGGAACGAGTTACAGCAGTAGCAAGATCATCTGGTCAAACAGTTGGAGCGAACAGGCCAAAAGCATTGAAGCATTATGAATCAATGAGAGTTAAAGAATTATTGTTTAAACCTAAAGAAATTGTTTTAGTGGATGACGTGATTACACGCGGAGCTACAATTTTGGGTGGAGTGAACAGACTTTCCGAAGCATTTCCAGATGCAAAAATAAGAGCATTTACGATGATGAGAACAATAAGCAATGCTGAAGAATTTTCCGATGTTGAAGATCCGTGCATCGGTACAATTACTATGTATGGAGAGGATACAAGTAGGGTTCCATAAAAAAAATCTAAGATATCATAATTTAAGATGATTTTTTTTCTTTGCTTTGGCCAATTCTGATTCTAGTTTTTTTATATAATATCTCTCTACTGTTCCTAACAAGATACAGCATTGTGTAACATTACTGAATCCTGCAATGTAGGTTACATCGTCAGTGATTTGATCCAAGCGTAGAAAGTCTTCTTTCAGTTGGTTATCCCACCAGTTAATAGCCTCTTTTAGCCTCTGTAAGGACAGTTTTTCGGGATTATTTTCTAGCCATGTATCATAGTGCTTTAGTCTAGAATGTCCGATTTCATGTAATTCATTTTTTGATATCATTGTAGCAAATGAGTCTTTTAGTAGACATAAACGGATCTGGAGAGCTAGATTCTATGAGAATAAAAGAAAAGTCTTATCTTTGTATATTTTCAAAAAATTATGAATAATTTTGCATTTTATTTGCATAGATGACGCAGGTAGTTCGAATACCAAAGATAATAGTAGGTATTATGTTCTTTCTGCTACCATTATAGATGAAAAAGACTACAAAAATGTTAAAAAACAAATTTTTGAATATAAAATTGAACATTTTAAAGGAGATTATATTGATTCTGAAATTCATGTTCATGAACTTTACAAAAGTAAACCTCCATTCACTAGTGTTCTTATAAACGAAAAATATCAACTTCTAGATAATTTATACAAACTCATCAACCAACTGCCAATTTCTATCATATCGGTTGCTATTGATAAATCACTTTTTGAATTATTTTACGATAAATGGAATCTATTCACAACAGCATGGTCTATTCTTTTTCAAAGATGTAATAGTTATCTACAAAGCTTGCCGTTAAAACCCAAAGGCAGTATTCGAATTGACAAAAGTACAAAGGATCAACATAAAGAAATTTCTGAAATTATTAATACTCTCCAAAACAAACTCACTAAAACTCAAAAAATACAAAATATAGTTGGAAACCCATTTTTTGTAAGTTCGGAATCTAGCGAATTAATTCAAATTTCTGATGCCATAAGTTATTGTACATTAAAACACCTTTCTAGAGCCAGCAAATTTGAAAAGTATTGGAATTTGATTGAACCGAAATATTTTCAAAATAATGGCCAAATTGATTCCTATGGTTTGAATATATTTCCGACTACGGATATTTTATCTACATTAAAACAATAATTGCGAAAGTACACGACCGAGATTCCTCCATCGCATACTTCCTGTAACATGAATCCATGTTACTTATCTTCAATTAGGTATCTATGATATATAGATCTTGCTGCGATTTCCATTGATCATTTTAAGAACGATGTTACACTCATAATCTACTATCAAACTCTTGATCCTTTATTCCTACAATAAATCATTTTTACTCTCAATTCTTTCTTTTGAGGCTAAATTGAGCCTTTCATCATGATCTAAAAATATCAATTATGGTGAAAATCAGGCAGAGTTTAGACATACTATATGTTCTAACTAAAATAATTTTGATTGTTTTGCCTTAAGAATTGACTATGAATAAAATCATACTTTGCTATTGCAAATTATATTCAAGCTAAAATATTAGTCAACTAACTCAGACTGATTCTAGCCGGATATTTGACTAACAAAGCGGTTATTATAAATAAATACATAGGTCAATTAGGGATATAAGGAACTTTTTGAGTTAATCAATATGGCAAAATATGATGGTCTGTTAGGACAACCAATACTTGAAGTTGAAGAACCAGACAAAGAAGGAGGTATCACCTTTATCTTTAAAGATAACAGGTTTTTGTTCATTAAAGTCGTGGATGAAAAAATAGATGCTGTATCAATTCCAGAATAGGTGAAAATGTATGGATAAATTTGAACAAATTAAAATGATTGAGTTGATAAAGGTTGAAGATCCTGATTCTGATGGTGGAATAACTCTAGTATTCCAAGAAAATAAAATACTAAAGATTAAGATTGTCGATGGAAAACTAGTATCACAATTTATGTAATCTATTTACTTCCTATGTGTTTCTCATAGAAAGTAATAGCTAATTCCTGAACCTCAGATTGAATTGATCCTGGTCTTTGAGTTCTGATTTTTTTAATTGCATCTTTTGCAGAATAATTTTGATATTTTACAAAATAACATGCTAATATGGTTCCAGCTCTTCCCATCCCAGCTGCACAATGAACCATTACAGCTTGATCATTAGAAATTTTTTTATGGATAAAATCAACTGCGGTATCTATTCTATCCATGTCAGGGGCTGTAAGATCTGGGGTTGGTACATGTAAGTAACCAATATCGTTTACCCATTCTTCAGGTAATGCATTTTCAGTCATAGTTACAATTGATGTAACACCTTGTTTTAGAATCCAATCTAGCTCATCAAAACTTGTTGGTATTCCTGAACCTGCAAGTTTATTGTCAATTAGCCATGAGAAATTAGTTGGTTTTTTAGTAATTTTACCATGAACTTTTCTCCAAATGTTTCCAGGTTTACTCATAAGTATTGTACTATTTTCTATATTTTTAGGATTACGAAAAAGTGATGCACCTTATATGGGAAAATCATCTATAATTAAATGAAATGAATAAAGAGGCAATTCTTTATGAAAAATTACCTAACAAAAAAGTTCGTTGTACTGCTTGTGCAAGATATTGTGAAATGGCAGATGGTCAAATTGGATTATGTGGAATACGTGGTAATGAAAATGGAAAATTGGACTTATTTGTATATGGTAAAGTAATAGCAGGGCACATTGATCCGATAGAAAAAAAACCAGTCACACATTACAAACCTGGATCTAAGGTATTTTCAATTGCCACAACTGGATGTAATTGGCTTTGCAAATATTGTCAGAATTTCGATATTAGTCAAAGAAGAAAAGTTGAGGGTGTAGATATGACTCCGGGACAAGTAGTACAAACAGCATTAGATAATGGTGCAGATGGAGTTGCGTATACATACAATGAACCATCCATATTCATCGAGTTTGCAAGAGATTGTGGAGTAATAGCACATCAAAAAAATCTTTACAATGTGTTTGTCTCAAATGGATACGATACTCCAGAATCAGTAAACATGATGGGAGAGTTTTTAGATTCTATAACAATTGATTTCAAAGGTAATGCAGAACCTAATTTTATAAAAAAATTTATTGGAGTTCCTGATCCTCAACCAATTTTCGATACATTGTTAGAAATACGGGATAAAACAAAAATTCATGTAGAGATTACAGATCTTATTATTCCAAAAGTTGGAGATAATTTAGAATATGCAGAAAAATTATGTAAATTTATTTACGATCAGTTTGGTCCAGAGATGCCTATTCATTTTTTGCGTTTTCACCCAGATTATAAAATGATGGAGTTTGACTCTACACCAGTTAAAATTCTTGAAAAACATCATGAAATTGCAAAAAAAGTTGGATTGGAATATGCATATATTGGAAATGTGCCAGGTCATCCTTTAGAGCATACTTACTGTTCGAAATGTAACAACGTAGTGGTTAAGAGACATAGTTTTGATATTGAAAATTGGAATCTTGATGAGGAAAATAAATGTCAGTTTTGTGGAAATCAGGTACCAATTATTGGCAAGTTATCAAAAAATTATAAAAAAAATAGATTTCATTTTGTTCATTGAATAGCTATTGCTCTAACTGGAGAACCAGTCGCATCTTTTAGTTTTAATGGCAAAATTACAAAATCAAATTGTTTTGAAGATATTTTATTCAAATTTGATAGATTTTCAACAATTAAGATATTATTTTTTGCAAGTATTTTATGAACTCTAAAATTTTTAGCTTGTCCCAAATCTATACTAGGTGAATCAATTCCAACTAAATTAATCCTTTTTGATACAAGATATGTAGCAGCTGATTCGGATAGACCAGGATTATTAATAAAATAATAGTCACTATTCAAATGTTTTTGCCATTCTGTATAAAAAAATATTGAAGAGTGTTTGGGAATATTACCATTTTTTCTTTCAAACGAAATTAAATCATTTTTGGTAATTGATTGGTTTTTTTCTTTTTTTATTTTTATTAATATTCCATTTCCTAGTAATCTATCAAGTGGGATTTGGTGTATTTTTATTCCATTTTTTACAAAATGATATGGTGCATCAAGATGGGTTCCAGTATGAGAACTAAGAAATAATAATTCAAGATTATATTTATCTTCTTTTAGTGTTGACCAAAGAATGAATTGTGGTTTTGGGGAATCAGGAAAAGTGGGAATGGATGTAGATATTGTCAATGTAAGATCTAGTGGTTTCACATCAGTAAATTATGATAGGGATTAATCAGTTTTTGAGATCTATGAAAGGTTAAATAGTGTTTTATGAAAAACTGCAATGTGCCTACAGCATATGTTTTATTGAATTCCGACCTAGGATCTGATGAATCAATAATAGAAGATATCAAACGTGTTCTCGCTACTGAGGATGTAAATTATGAGGTTCAAGGAGTTTATGGAGTATATGATATAGTTCTGAAATTATCATCTAAAGATGCTGAAAAATTACGAGCAATTATCACAAATAAAGTGAGAAAAATTGGTAAAATACAATCAACACTAACAATGATGGTAATAGAAGAACAGGAAAAATCATAGATTTTTTACTGCATCAATAACTTGGAGTATTTCATATTCGGTATTAAAAAAATGAGGTGATGCTCGTACGATCCTTTGTTCTAAAATTTCCCTTACAGCTAATACAATATTTTGCTTTTCTAGTTTTTCTACAATTGTTTGTGGATCATGACCATCAATATTGAAAGAAACTATACTTGTTCTTTCTTCAGGATTTTCTGGTCCGTATAGAATAATATTTTTTATTTTGGATAATTCTTCTCTTAAAAGATTTGAAAGATGTAAATTTTTTTTACGAATATTTTCCATACCGAATTTAAGAAGATAATTTGCAGATGATTCTAAACCTACAATTCCAACATAATTACGAAATCCTGTTTGGAATTTATCTGGAATATCTTTGAATGCTAGATTTGTTTTATCATAAATCATCGCTGATTCACCTCCAATTGTCATAGGTTCTAGTAATTCATGTGATTTTTTGTTGCAATAAAATAATCCAGTTCCCATAGGCCCACATAACCACTTTGAACCATTAAAAGACATAAAATTACATTTGGTCTTTGCTACATCAAAATTTCCTATGCAACCAACAGTTTGTGCACTATCAATGAAAAAGGAAGTATTACTTTCAAGCATATTTCCAATTTTTTGGACTGGCATTATTGATCCAGTATTGTATAATGCATGACTAATAGCTACCAGTTTTGTATCATTATCAAGAAGTGTTTTAAATTCATCAAAATCAAAAAAACCATTTTTATCTATAGATAAATTTTTAATTTTAGTTTTATTTTGTAGTCTAAGCCATGGATAGAAATTTGCATGATGTTCATGTGAAAATCCACGAATTATAATATTAGAATTTTTTTCAAATAAGAGTCCATTGGCTACTAGGTTTATTCCATCTGTGGTACTTTGAGTCAAGATAACTTCTTCTGGTTGGCAATTGATAATTTTTGCGATAATTTTTCTAGTATTCTGTAATTTTTCAGCGATAAAGGGTTGAGAGCCTATTGAATCAGGTCCCATAGAATTGTATGAAATTAAAAAATCTTTCATTGCTTCAATGCTCTGTAATGGCATTAAAGAAACAGAAGCGTTATTTAGATAAATTTTACCAGAATTAGGAAAATCTTCTGATATGTCTTTTGAAGCCAAATTCATTATTATATCTGTCATATACTAAAATGGTGTTGGATAAAAATCCTCAACAGATTTTAGATGATGATTTAACATATGTGAAAAAGGAATTTTCAACTAAAAATCCAAGTATGATTTTATGCTCTGAACCTTTTCTTAAAGCTGAAATTTTAAATGAATTAATGGATTCTATTACGTTTCCAGTAATTTTTTTAGATTTTGATTTACTCTATAGTGGTTATGTCGTTTCAGAATTGATTAAAAAAAATGAAAAAGTAGAGATATATCGTCCAAATAAGACGGATTGGAAAAAAATCATATCTGAAGTAGCAAAAAGAGTATCAAATGAAAAATTCTTGGTTATAATTGATTCACTTAATGGGTTTTACAACATGTTTGATGAGAAAGAATCTGGGAGATTCATTAATGCATCATTAATGTTACTTTCATCAATTGGAAGAGAGAGTGGCTCTTTAGTGATAATTACTGCGATAACACGAAAAAATGATGGTGGGGAATGGATTCTTTCCCCAGGAGGGAGACATATTATTGATTCAAAAAAGTCTGGAGTATATCATCTTAAAAGAATTGAAAATAGTATAATTCTTAGATCATTAAATCATGTTGGAGATACTGAAAAAATATTCAAAATTGATCATTTCAATGCTTAAGATATTTTGATAGCGATCAGAATTTTAAACGGTGTTATAAAATTTGAAACGCCGTTATAGAATACATTTTTTGGGTAAATTATATTAATAGCAAAAGCAAAGAAAGTTTCGTTATGCCAGTAGGAATTATTCCAGACATCAGCGAACAAATGTGTATAGGATGCGCACTATGTGTAGAAATCTGTACAACATTAGGACCAGATGTACTTAGAGTAAAACCAGTCGAAGGCTGGAAGAGAGGTAAGGCATTTGTCTTTTACCCCGAAAGATGCATCTCCGATGGAGCATGTATTGGTGTTTGCCCAACAAAGGCAATCTTTTGGATGAGACCAATGGACTTTACTGTTGGACAACCAGTTCCACTCTACAAGAACTCAGTCTTCGTTAAAGGTTGGACCGAATTAATCGATTAGATTAGGTCATCATTTTTAATTTCTTTTTATTATTTTAGAGGTTAATAGCACCAGCTTTACTTTGTGGAAGTTCTGGTTTTTTCTTAAGCCAGAATAATATACCTAGGAATAAAACAGCTGGAATTAAAATAATAAGTGTCATTAATTCATAATAAGATTCTAGTCTCTGAGCTGGTTTTATATGATAAACTTCATGGCTAGTTTTTTCGGGATTGTCATAAATTACAGTAGTAAAATCTACTGCTCTTTGTGCTTTATTTTCAACATTTCCGGATACAGTTACGCTTTCTTCAGCTAAAATTGAAGATGTTTGAATTCCTTCTATACGAATTATTATTGAACCCGAATCACTGAAAACAAAATTTCTATAATCACCACCAATTTGGTTTATACCGTCATCACGAAAAATTTCTTTTCCATTTTGGAATATCATAATAGTGTATTTCATTTTTGCAAGATTAGAGTTTGTTTGAGGATCATAGAATTGATATACAAATTGGATTTTTTCATGAGTTTTGATAATTGGTGGATCCCATGTAAGATTAACTTCTATGTCTCCATCTGGAGTATATTGTAAAAGTGGAAATTCTAATTTTTTTCCTGTTGCATCATGTGGATAATCCGGAATTTTTTTTTCAACAATAACAACTCCTTCCATCCAAGGATGAATTGTACAATAATATGAAAAAGTACCAGATTCTTCAAATTTGTATGACCATGATTCTCCTGACATGAATCTATCACTGTCAAAATAACCATTGGGTGTTCCAAAATCATCACTCATCCAACCAAATCTTCCTGATCCTTTTCCGCTAGTAACTGTATGACCTTCTCGATCATCATTATACCAAGTAATTGTATCACCAATTGTTACAAATATTTGAGGTGGATCATACCATACTTCTGCAGGAGTGTTTAATTCTGGATTATATGCTCCAAATGGAATACTGATTTCATAATCTTCTGCATATATGAGAGAAGATGAGCCTAATATCCAAATAATAAATATTAGAAAATACATTATAATAATTTAAAATTTGAATTGCATATAAGATGAACATGATTTTCAATGATGATATTCAATTTTGATATTATCAAAAATCAGTGATAATCTAAAGTATATTTTTAAAGTGTCATAATAATAATTTGATTATGAAACGAATAGAAGCGATTGTTCAAAGTGATGTATCAAAACAAGTTATAAAAGAAATAAGAAAGGTAGGTGTTGGAGGCGTTACATTGATCCAATCTTTGGGGCAAGGAGCTGGTGAACGACCAGAGATAGGAGGACGTCAAATAGAATTTAATTCAATAGATGTGATAGTGACGGTAGTCCATGATTCAGAGGTAAACTTAGTAGTTTCAGCTATCATGAATATTGCTCATACAGGACAGAAAGGAGATGGAAAAATTTTTGTTACAAATGTAGAAGAAGCATATGATATTAACACTAAAGAAAAATCAACTGAATTAATTTAATTTCATATTTGATTTTTAATATCATTGTCTATTTCTTTCTAGAAACATAATATACCAAATAATCAGATTCTGGAGAGATAAACTTGGTATCTATTTTTTTAAATATATAATCATCGAAAATTTTAGCACTATTATAGAATTCTTCACCAATAATCAATCCATTTGCAGGAGCAAGTCTATTTATCTTGGCACAACGATTTACAGTATTTCCAAATATATCATTAATAGAAGATGTGGATGTTTTTGCAATTCTAACAATTCCATAAGTAGAACTAATTCTATAATCAAAAATAGGTAGTTTTTGTTTTTCTAGTTTTTTTACTATATCTTCATGTAATTCACCTAATGCTAAACAACAATCTAGACATTTTTTTAACGTAGATTCTTCTTCTGAATGTATAACTGGAAAATAGAATAATAATGCATCTCCGATATTTTTTACTACTATACCACCAAAATTTCTTACAGTTGAGGCAATAGAATTTAGAAAAATTCTATAAAATTCACTAGTTTCTGATTCAGATAAATTAAGAGTGATTTTTGTTGAATTCATAATATCTACCATACATACACAATATTGTTCACTATGATCAGAAAATTGCAATAAGATATCTTCTTGTTGTTTTATGACGTCTTCTTTCTCTTTAATTTCAATTAATGATTTTTGAAGCTTTTCAGTCATCAAATCAAACGCCTGGGATAATTCACCGATTTCATCTTTTGTTGTAATATTTGTTCGAACATTAAAATCTCCGCTTGCAACTTGGTTGGCAGCATTTTTTAATTTGATTAGAGGTCGTGACATAGATTTTGAAATTACAAATGCTACAACTATCATTATGGTGGTGATTACTAAACCAGTCTGAAAAATTCTATTTTGAAGTATTAAAACAGGCTGAGTTATTTCTGCTTCATCAATTTCTGCAAGCAAAACAAATCCCAAATCATTAGCACAATATGATGAACCGTAAATGCTGACTTTTCTATAATCCAAATAAATTCCTGAAAAATCTTCGCCTTCTCTAAAACATTTTTGTACAGGAATGGTATCAACTTTTTGTTTAAAGATAGCATTATTTATGAATCGAGATTCAGATAACATCAAAAATCCATCACTTACAATATAAACTTCGCCTGTTTTTCCTAAACCGCTAGTATCAGTCAAGATATTATCTAATGAATCAGTCCTCATTCTAGAAATGACTACTCCTATTGGTTCATCATTTTTTTTATAATCTTGAGCAAAAATTGGAGAAACTACAATCATTTTTTTACTAGTTGATGTTGGTTCAAAATCTATAATTGGTTTTTTCAATCCTTTTTGGAATAACGGGTCTTGAAGAAAATTATTATCAGTTAGCTTACCAAGTGAAAAGAAAACATTACCGTTTGCTCCAATAATTTTTACATCTTCAAAACCAATCGAAAACCCAACTAATGTTTGAAATGCTTGGATTTGAGTAAGAAAATCTCTACGTTTAGTTTCTCTTATTTTATCTAAATTATCTTCTGATATTTGGTTTAATTCATTAACAAGAATTTTTATCATTGGATCATTTGCTAAAATTTGATTTTGGTCAATTCGTGATTCAAATAGAAGTCTAATAGCATTACCGCGTGTTGCTGATTCGCCCAATAATAGATCACTAGCTCTTTCTATTAGAATTTGTTCAGCATAATTAAAGCTCAAATAAGCTGTGATTAAAAGTGTAATTACAGACACTATAATTACTAAAAATATCAATTTTTTATCTATACTAAATGAAACTTGCAATCAATTTTTGTTATTTTTATACAATATCAATTCTTCGAGTATTTCCCGATTTAATAATATCATCATCATAAATTATTAGATTTGAGAAGGAAGTTATTCATGTTTCAAGTTGATTTTTTCATAATAACTAAATTAACAATTTTAATTTAATCTTTAGAAAATCTCAATTTAGAGTTCCATCCACCATTTTGAGTTTTTGTTGACTTTTTTGATAAATTATTTAACATTTCATATGTAATTGTAAATCCATTACCTACCATTGTAGCATCCTTATCATATTCATTTTTGTTAGGCACAAATTCATCTGCTAAATCTCTGATTTTTTTAGTTTTTATATCAAATAATCGAATTTCTTTACCATTTTCAAGTTTGATAATTGCATCATTGCTAAGACTTTGAATTGAGAAATTCTCAAAAAATCTTATCGTACCATCTTTTTTTAAGTTAATTATAGAATCATATGTAATTTTACTTCCATAGAATAAAATTTCTCGTGCACTAATTTGAACATCATCTTCCATATTAAGAATCATGATAACATCGGCATCAAGAAATACAGTATTGATAATATTTTCAGCAATAATTTTTCCTTTTGGTGCAGATATGTAAGTTCGTTGTTCTTGAGTTTGAAAAATCCCAACTCTTCCTTCTGAATCTTGAATTTTATATTTTCTACCAAAAATATTTCCAACTACGATATTGCCATTATCTACAATTATTCTAGAGCCATTCTCAATTTTGTATTTATTTTCAAGGGGATTAATAAATTTGAAATCACCTTTTGTAAGATGAATATTTGTTCTAAATTCTTCAGTCCAAGATGGACTTGTTATATTTCCCTGCATAATAATAGGGCCATCATAAGTCAGATTGCCTGCCATAAAATTTCCTTTGATTGAAAGTGTACCATTAGCTTTTCTTTCAAGTTCAATTTCTCCAAGAGTTTTTGAACCAAATAACCTAGTAGCAGTTGAGTTTGTTCTATTTAGTCCTGCAGCCCATTCTTCAGCTGATTTCATTTCTTTGGATAATTCTTGACCTAAAATTTGATTTTTTCTTCTGATATCCTCTTCTGAATCACCAGAATAAACTCTAGAATTTCTAATTTTTTCTAAGTCAGTTTCAGGATATTTTTTACCAATTTTGAGATCTTCGTATGCTTGTTTGATTTTAATGAATTGATCATTTTCTCCTCCTTTGTCAGAATGATAAAGTAACGCTAACCGTCTGAATGCATTACGAATTTCATGCTCAGTTGAGCCTTCAATAATTCCTAATATGTCGTAGTTACTCTCCACCATTTTCTCTCAGTTTTTGGTTATTCTTTTCATATTTCCTATACTTTTAGTTTATTACAATACAAAATATCAATAATACTCATTGGAGAAATCTGTATCAAATCTTTTAAAAATCCAATTAAATAATCAGATGACATTATTTGAATAGATTTCATTTGGCCTAATTATGTAAGAATTTGTCTTTTATAATAGTTGAAAATAAAAGGAATAAAGAAATAATTATTTTACCACTAAAACAGGAATCTTTGTTTTATGCATCACATAGTTTGAAGTGCTACCCAAGAATGCTTCTTTAGCACCACCCATACCTCGAGCACCAATAACAATCATGTCATATTTACCTGTCTGTGCAAATTTTGTAATTTCAGCACCAGTATGACCGCCTCCAGTTTTGTACTTAAATGCTGCTCCTGCTTTTTCAGCTCGTTTCATTGCTGGACCAATTGCTTTGATAGCTTTGGATTGTGCATCATCTTTCATTTTTTGTGTATATTTTATTCCTGCTGCAAGCGGCAAATGAAATACATAAAATCCGGTAATTTCAGCATTAGTACCTTTGGCAATTTCAATTGCTCGATCTAGTCCCCGAATAGAATTTTTAGATCCATCAATGGGAACAAGTATTTTGTTAAATTTTGCCATAATAAGTAGCTCAATTCTTCAAATATAAAAAAATAGTATGATTTTCACATGTGATTCTAAATAAAATCATAAATTATGCATTTTACATTCATTTATGAAAATTATATTATCTGTTTTTATAGAAAAAATGTTTGTAATGCATGATGTCTGTTAGTAATATTTGTAAAAAACCAGTTACAATTTTAAAAAATGTATTAAAAAATAAATGTACTGAATTAAAACTATGAAACTACATTTTGATGATTTTATTTATGGTTCTATTGATGGGGCAGTTACAACTTTTGCAATTATTGCAGGAGTTGTCGGTGCTTCGTTATCTCCAGGAATTATTTTAATTCTTGGTTTTGCTAATTTATTTGCAGATGGATTCTCAATGGCTGCAGCAAATTATCAAGCATCAAAAGCTAGAAATCAATTCATTGAAATGAAAAGAAAACAAGAAGAATGGGAAATTGACCATATGGAAGAACAGGAGAAAGAAGAGATCAGAGAGATTTACAAGAAGAAAGGATTCAAAGATGAATTGTTAGAAGAAATTGTTAGAATAATTACATCAAGACGAAAAATTTGGGTAGATACAATGATGAAAGAAGAGTTAGGATTGATTGAGGATGGAAAGAATCCTCTAGATAATTCAATGAGTACTTTTATTGGATTTAATTTAATTGGATTAATTCCATTAATTCCATTTATGATTTTTATGATTATGAAAATTGATGCAAATTCAGAAGCATTTGTTTATTCTACAATCTCTGTAATAGTATCATTTTTTCTTGTGGGTATGATTAAAGGAAAAATTGTTAAAAAACCAAAAATACGATCAGGCTTTTACACATTAATTATTGGTGGAATTGCATCATTGGTTGCGTATTTTGTAGGATATGGATTAAAAATTTTAATTCAATAATTTATTCTACGTTAAGTTAAAGTGAATTTATACAATCTCGTATAGTTTGAGCTGATATTTTTAATAATTCATACTCAGATTCGTTTAATTTTATTTCTAATATTTCTTTAATTCCATCTTTGTTTATTTTTACAGGAATTCCCATTGAAACATCCTTTTCACCATATTCCCCGTTTAATACAATTGATGCAGATATGATTAATTCATTATTTTTAATAATAGAACTAAGAACATCAAAAGTATTCTTAGCAATACCAAATTGGGATCGACATTTGAAAGTTCTTAGAGATTTCCAATAATTTTTAACTTCAGTTGCAATTACATTTTGTTCTGTTTCATCAATTATTTCAAGTAGGTTTTTTTTATTGATTGTTACCCCAGAAAATATTGGCACCATAGAATCTCCATGTTCGCCCATTACTATTGCATTAGTAATTTGAGATTGTTTGATCTTAAATTTCTCTGAAAGTAAATATCTAAATCTACTTGAATCTAAACTTGATGCAATTCCAATTACTTTATTTCTTGATAATTTAGTTTCTTGTTGAAAAATAAATGTAAGAACATCCAATGGATTAGAAACTATCAGAATTATTGCTAAAGGACAATATTTTTTTATTTCCTTGGCAATGTCTTTAATCATTTTAACTTGTGCATCCATCATTTCAGTTCTAGATTTCATATAAACTCCTGTACTAGCTGTAATTACAACAATATCAGAACCAGTTATTTTAGAAAAATCATCAGTTCCATGAATTGAAACATTAGAATTTTTAGACACTGTATTGGATAAATCTAGTGCTTCACCTATGGCTTTACTCTTTGTACGATTTACTAATAAAATATCATCTAATGAATTAGCTATGCAAAGAAAAGCAATTGCAGTACCAACTTTACCACTACCTATTATAGAAATCACTAAAATTTCATCCCTTCTAGTTTATAATTAAGACAAGACAAATTGTCTAAAATAATTAAAATGTCTAATTTAAATCCCATATGATAATTTCAAATAAGTTTATTCCTGTAATGAGTGCACTGCATTGCAATGTAGTCCTACTTGTTATATCAAGTTGATACAAGTATCAATCATGCAACAATTAATTTCAGGTAAAAAAATAGAAGATGACTCTAGGAAAGATGCAATTCTTGAAGTAATATCTGACAAATATTGTCGATCTATCTTAGAAAACACAATGGAAAAGCCAAAATCTGCAATGGAAATAAGCGGTGAAACCAAGATCCCAATAAGTACAGTCTATAGAAGATTACAAACCTTACATGATAATAAATTGCTGGGAATTTCTGGTTCCATTAGTGATGATGGTAAAAAATATTTTTTATACAAGAGTAAAATCAAAGCCATATCTACATCATACAATGGAAGCAACATCGAAGTTGAAATTGTACCTAATACTTGTTATTAGGAATTAATTTCTTTTTATTTTGGTGAAATCATGTCTGATAATCAAAACTCAGTGTTAAATGAAAAAAGAATTGAGATAAATAGTGTGAGAAAAACATATTCGTCCCCTGTTATTACTATTAAACCAGAGTCATCAATTTTTGATGCATTGTTACAAATGCAAACAAATTTTATTAAACACATAGTTGTTGCTGTTAAAAATATACCTGTTGGAATTGTTACTGAACGAGATATCAACAAATTTTTAGAAGAAAATAAAACTGCATATGCAATAAATGAGATTCCAATTAAACATGTAATGCAAAAAAACATAATTACAATAGTTAATGGTACAGAAGATCATTTTGAACAATGTGCTGCAAGAATGGAAACTTTCAAAATTGGAGCAGTTATTCTTATTAATGATAATGGAGAGTTGACAGGTATTATTTCAAAAACAGATTTGACAAAATCTTTTGCTAATGTATTTGGTGGAAAATATTTAGTGAAGAATTTTATGAATAAAAAAATAGTTACATGCAGAAGGAGTGATTCTCTTAAATTTGCATTGAGTCTAATGAATAAAAATCAAATTTCAAGGTTGATTGTAACTGATGAAAATGGTTATCCTGTAGGTCTTATCAGCACAAATACATTATTAACACACAGTGATTATTTCACAAAGGGTAATACACGTTCTAGAGATTATTTGCTTCCAATAAATGGTGAAAAACTTACAGTAAATGATTTACTAACGGATGAACTTGTAACAATAAATGAAGAAGAAGATCTTGCAGTAGCAGCAAGTAAAATGATAAAAAATAAGATAGGTGGAATTCCGGTAGTGAGTTCAGAAAATAACTTGGTTGGAATTGTGAGTAAAACTGATGTTGTAAGAGCCTTTTCTGTTGTAGGGTCTCATGAAGAAATAAAATTAAAGTACAAAGAATTGTATTAAAGAAAAATTGATTTTGTACCTAAAATTAAATTGATTAATTTGTTTTACAGGTTTATTGGAGAACTAAAATGTCTGAGCTAAAGCATCACATGGGACTTTTTCATCTTACCATGTATGGAGTGGGGTTAATTCTTGGAGCTGGAATTTATGTATTAATTGGAGAGGCAGCAGGTTTTGCGGGAGATGCAGTATGGATCGCATTTATGTTAGGATCTATCGTTGCGTTATTTGCTGGACTTAGTTATGCAGAACTATCATCGACTTTCCCCAAAGCTGCTGCAGAATACATATTTGTAAAAAATGCATTTAAAAATAATTTTTTTGCTTTTATTATTGGATGGTTAACAGTAATTACATCAATGATTACGGCAGCAACTGTTGCGTTAGGATTTGGTGGTTATTTCTCAGAGTTTTTGAATATTCCAATTGTAATATCTGCAATTATACTAATAGGAATACTTTCAGTGGTAAATTTCATAGGGATTAAAGAAACATCATGGACAAATACAGTTTTTACAATAATTGAAGCTGCTGGATTAATTCTAGTCATCATAATTGGTTTTACCATTAGTGATCCAGAGCCAGTTAATTATTTTGAAAGTCCAACAGGATTTACTGGGATTATTATAGCATTTGTATTGATTTTTTTTGCATTTATTGGATTTGAGGATATAGCAAATGTTGCAGAAGAAGTTAGAAATCCCAAAAAAATAATCCCAGGAGCAATAATTTTGTCAGTTATGATATCAGGAATAATCTATGTATTAGTTTCTTTAGCAGTAGTCAGAGTAATTAATTGGGAAGATCTTTCATTATCAGCTGCACCATTAGCAGAGGTAGTAAAAAAAGGATTAGGCATACAAGGTCACATAATATTTTCCGGTATTGCACTTTTTGCTATAACAAATACGGTATTGATTACACTAGTGGCTGGTGCAAGAATGATTTATGGAATGGGAAGGGATAAATCGTTTCCAAATATTCTAGCAAGAGTACATTCTAAAACTAAAACACCATGGGTAGCAATTATTGCAATCATGATGGTATCTATTGGTTTTTCTTTTATTGGTGATATTGTAATTGTAGCAAACATAACGGTTTTTGCAGTTGTAATCACTTTTGGAGCAATAAATTTGTCTGTGATTGTACTTCGATATACAGAACCGGATATTAAACGAGAATTTAGAATTCCCCTAAATATTGGAAAATTTCCAGTTTTACCAATGTTTGGATTAGTAATTTCTGCATATATGGCAATTCAGTTTGAAATGGAAGTTATGTTAGTTGGATTTGGAATCATCACAATTGGTGCAATATTTTATGTGATTTTTAATATAAAATCACTACATAAGAAGGAAAGAGGATAACTTTTTTAATTTTCTATGCAATACCTGCTAGACTTGTTTGAACCTCATAAATTGTAATTAGAAAAATCAAGTAAATTGTAAATAATACCATACTTTGCCATTTGTGGATATGTCCATTTCTTATTAGAACAAACAAGATAAGTGGTAAACCCACTGCAAATGAGATTAGTGTGGATAATATACCAAAATTAATCTCAACAGGTGATAAAACAAGAACCAGTCCAAGAACTAAAGTAATGTTTGTTATACATGAGCCAATTATGTCACCAATTGCTAAATCAAGTAACCTTCTTTTTATTGCTACAATATCTACTGTCAATTCTGGTAAAGATGTTCCTAGAGCAATTATCGTAGCACCTATTACAGATTGTCTAATTCCCGTAAATTCAGCTATCGAAGAAGCACTATCCACAATCATTTTTGCACTTAGTGTTACTATAGCAATACCAACAAAAAAAAGTAAAAGAGGTTTGTAAACAGAACCCTGCTCTCTTTGTTCATGATTTTGTATTTTATTAGTTTTAAACACATAATAAACAAAAAAAGCAAAAGTCGCAAGCAATGCTATTCCAATAAATTTACTTCCTTGTTGAACTAGTAACAAGATAAGTGGAATTAAAGATGCAGTAATTAATAATGGGAAAAGGCTTTTTGTTGTTTTTGCCTGCATTTTTTTAATTGGAGATAAAAACAGAAACAATGCTGCAACAAATCCAATGTTTGTAACGTTTGAACCAAAGATATCTCCTAACGTAATACCAACATTATCAGTGTGTGTTGAAAATATAGCCACACTTATTTCTGGTACTGATGTAGATACGGCAACTATAACAAAGCCAGCAGCAAGCTGACCAATACCAGATCTTTTTGTAACTTTTTCAATAGAATTTATGGCAAATATGGCACTTTTAACTAAAATAACCAAAAAAACTGCTAACAGAATTATGTTGAATAGTAAATCGTCCATTGGTATTCGTTATGTTTCTGTTTATATCATTATATTGTAATATGTATTTCAGTTTAGAAGGACATCATAAAATTCTATGAAACATTTACAATATTACTTAGATAATACACTTTTTAATAATAAGAAACAAATTTTGTCTTTCCCACAATTATTAAATCTCCATAACATTGTTTTGAATATTTCATTTATTTTTTTCTATATCTATAAGTAGAATAGGACACGCAGTATTTTCAACAATTTTTCTTAAAACACTACCAAGAGTTAAGAGACTTTTTAGTCCTTTTAATTTTCTTCGTTTTGCCATAACCACAAGATCTACTTCTTGCTTCTTTATTATTTTGAGAATTTCCTCAGCTGCTGAATCTATTGTAACTTCAATGCTTTGCATTAATGTTGTTCTCATTACATATTTTTACTCTTTTTTCTGTCTCAGATATCATCCCTTTTCTCATATCTTCATTGGCATTACGAATGTTTTTTACTAGTTTTTTTTGTTCAGATGAGGCTAGTGCAAACATTGGTGGATGCGGTATCTCTTCCACAACATGTAACAATATGATTTTAGCTGATGATGATTTGGCTGCAAAAATTGCATGTTTTAATGCTCTATCACCTGCAAGTGTTCCTGCATGAGGAACAAGAATTGTATCATACATGATAAATTTTCATTACCATAGTAAATAAACTTACAAGTTTTTTCTCAAATTAAAAATTACATTAATATAAAAATATTAAAATAAAATCAAAAGCAAATTTGTTGAAAATTATTATTTTCTTTTTATTTTAAAAAAAGTAAATAATGCTATACTAATTCCTAATATGCTAACTACAATTGAAATATAACTTATATTGATTTGCTGATTTGATTGCTCTAATTTAGCAACTGAATTTTTCAAGTAATTTATTTCTCCAACAAGTGTAGTATGTCCATCAATTAATTGAGTCAATGTAAGATCAGATGGTTTTGGAAATTCAATGTAAGAACGTTCATCAACTTTTGGTGGATGCATCGATAAACTTATTGGAGTTTCTTCAATATGTCCTAAAATATTTACTTGGTAAAACCCTGATACAGTGGGATTAACAAATGCGTAATATTTTCCAGGAATATTGTGATCAGGTGACAGAGAAAGTTTTATTTTTTCTTCTTTGAATAATAATTCTATTTTTAGTGATTTTTCAAGTCCAGATATACCTTCTTTGAATTTTTGCTCTTTTAATTCTAAACCAGGTTCAAGACGATTAACAGAGAATTCAATTCCATTTGTCTCTCCAGATACAACAGGCTCATTCATCCACCCAATTTCTAATCTATATTCACCTACAGAATCAATTGTATGAGCAAAAGCAGTGCCAAGTAATCCGGGAATTAATAATAACAAAAATACTAAATTTTTAAAATTCATTGGTTAAAAAATTAATTTCTGTTTTAAAAAGGTTCTATAAACTATTGTTAAAGAAATATTATCAATGACCCTCAAAATTTAAGAACCCCTTCTTTCTCGTTGAACTATTGACAAAATTTACTGTTATATCTGGAAGTTCATCTGAAGATTTAGCAAAGAAAGTGGCAAAAAAATTAGGAGCGAATTTAATAAAATCTGAATTGAGAGTTTTTCCAGATGGTGAAAGTAAAATTACACTTAAGGGTAAACCCCAAAAAAATAAAATAATTGTCGTTCAATCAACATATCCACCTGTAGATGAAAATCTAGTTCAGACATTAGCAATAATTGCAAAAGCAAGTGAATATGGAACTGAAGTAATTGCAGTGATGCCATACATGGGTTATGCTCGTCAAGATAGAGAATTTTTACCAGGAGAAGTAATAACAATGAAAGTTATTGCAAAGTTATTCAAAAGTGTAGGAACGTCTAAAATAATTGTCGTAGATATTCACAGTATGATTGGTTTAAAATACTTTAATATAAAATCAAAGAATGTAACTGCAATTCCAGATCTAGCGAAATATTTTTCGAAATTAAAATTAAGAAATCCATTGGTAGTATCTCCAGATCACGGTGGAAAAGAAAGAGCAAAAGAATTTGCCAAATTTTTGAATACAGAATACATAACTCTTGAGAAACAACGTGATCGTAAAACTGGAAAAGTTGCAATTAAATCTACAAATTTTGATGAGATAGCAGGCAGAGATTTGATTTTAGTTGATGATATGATCAGTACTGGTGGAAGTATTATCAAATCTACAGAGTTTCTTAAAAAACAGAAATGTGCACGAGTATTTGTAGCATGCACGCATGCTTTACTTAGAAATGGAGCTGAAAAGAAAATAAAAAATGCAGGAGTAACAAAGATAATCAGCACAAATACAATTCCTGGAAAAACATCTTTAGTTGATGTTTCAGATACAATTGCAAAGGCAATAGTATAATGCCAGAGAGTTTTTTTGTTTTATCTAAAGATTATTTAGAAATTGCAATTGATGAAGTGGTTGCAATTGCAAAGATGTATGATAGATTTGCAAAAGTGCAAGTTTTATCAAATTTAGTAATAATTCAATCAAAGATAAATTGGAAGCAAATTACAAAACGTGCTACTTTTGTAAAAATTTCTGGTCAGATACTTCGTAAAATGTCGGGTTTGTTTTTAGATGAAGAAAACTTTGAAGTATTAAAAAACGCTAAAACTTTTGTCTGTAGAATTATTAATTTATCATCAAATAATTTCAACATACCGGAATTAGAAAAGGCGATGGGGGATATGATAACTAAATTTTCTAAAGCTCAAGTATCTCTTGAAAATCCAGATATTAGTATATACCTAATTTTTACTGATCAAGAAAATTTTTTTGGGTTTTCAAAAAAAGTTGAAGGTGAAAGCAGACCAAAGAAGATCAAGAGATACCCACATGAATTAGATTGGAAGCTTACAAGAGCAATGATAAATTTGGTGGGATTAAAAGAGGGGGAAACTGTTTGTGACCCATTTTGTGGTACTGGAACTACATTATTGGAAGCCGAATCAATGGGAATTCATGCAATTGGATTAGATTTTGATGAAAAAATGTGTAAAATTTCTAAAGAAAATTTAGATGCAAATAAATACAATTCAAAAATAATTAAGGCAGATTTTCGTCAATTAACAAAGATGATAAATGAATTTGACGGGATTGTTACAGATTTGCCTTATGGAACTGCATCAAAATCATCAGAAAATCCTGAAGAATTAATAAAAAAATTTGTATCAATCTTGCCCAAGCGTAAGAAAATAGGTATTATGTGTAAAAAGGGGTTTGAAAAAAAATTGAAGATAAATCCAATAAAAAAATATGAAATCTATAGGCATAAAAGCTTGACAAGAATAATTTTGATAAAATGAAACTAGTGTTTTTAGGAACTTCAGCTGCTCAGCCTACTGAAAATAGAGGATTGTCATGTATTTGTTTAGAAAGAGAAGGTGAAATTCTCATGTTTGATGCAGGAGAAGCAGCGCAAATCTCTTATTTAAAGTCAGGTTTAGGTTGGAATAAAAAAATGAAGATTTTTGTCACACATCTTCACGGTGATCATTGTATTGGATTGTTAGGATTGCTTCAGACTATGACGATGCAACATAGAACAGAGGCTTTAGAAATTTATGGACCCAGTGGGATTGAGGAGTTCATATCTGCAAATATCAAAGTACTAAACTTTGGATTATCATTTTCAGTTATTATTACAATAGTAGAAGAGGGAATAGTGTTTGATTCAAAAATTTATTCAGTATATGCTTGTAAAGCTAATCATTCAGTTACCACATATTCCTATCTTTTTGTAGAAAAAGATAAGCCTGGCAGATTTGATCTAGAAAAAGCTAAGGCCTTAGCAATACCTGAAGGAAAGTTGTGGAATCAATTACAAAATGGAATGGAAATTAAAATTGAAGGAAAAACGATTATTCCAGAACAAGTATTAGGGGGGAAAAGACCTGGTAAAAAAATTGGAATTTCAGGTGATACAATGCCAACAAAAGAATTAGAAAAATTTTTTGAAGGATGTGATTATCTTGTATTTGATTCAACATTTTTAGATGAAACTAAAGAGAAAGCTGAGGAAACATGTCATTCTACAGCGAAACAAGCAGCAATGCTAGGGAAGAATGCTAAAGTAAAAAATCTGATCTTGACACATTTTTCTGCTAGATACAAAGATGAAACTAGACATTTAGAAGAAGCAGAACAAATTCACGATTCAGTTATGACAGCAAAAGATTTTTTAGAAATTGAGATAAAATAAACGAAAAAATGTTTGAATTAGTCACAAAAAAGCTAAAAGAGGCTCAAAAAATTGTATTTGTTACAGGGGCGGGGATTTCTCAAGAAAGTGGAATTCCTACATTTAGAGGAAAAGATGGTTTGTGGAGAAATTATGATGCAATGAAATTAGCTACAATCGATGCATTTTATGAAAATCCAAAATTGGTTTGGGAATGGTATAATGAAAGAAGGAAAAATATTTTTTCTGCTGAACCAAATTTAGGACATAAGGCAATAGCAGAATTAGAGAAATTTGTAAAAGTTGTCACATTAACTCAAAATATTGATGGACTTCATCAAAGAGCTGGAAGTACAAAAGTATTGGAATTACATGGAAGTATTATAGAAATAAAATGCACTGTTTGTGAGTTTAAAAATAAAATTCTAACCGAATTTATAAATATGCCACCTTTATGCAAATGTGGAAATATTTTGAGACCTAATGTGGTATGGTTTGGAGAACCTCTACCTCAAGATATCTGGCAAGATGCTATCACTCATGCAAGCAAATGTGATGTAATGGTAATTGTAGGCACATCATTAGTGGTATCACCGGCAAATACATTGCCACTTTACGCCAAACAAAATAATGCGTTTTTAATAGAATTAAATCCAGAAGAAACAATGATGTCATACGATATGGATTTGTCAGTAAAAAGTACCAGTGTGATGGCACTTCCAGAATTAGTTTCAATTTTTAGATGAATCAAAATTATAATAAGATGTTCAGTGATAATTTAGATTTATTAATTTGGAAGAATTAACCAATCTAGAATACTGTCAATATTAGGTGAAGTCAATACTACTTTGATTGGTCCTAAAGGCGATTCGTCTGCTTCTTCACAAAGAACAACAGTTCCGACTAATGCAGCTTGTTTATTAAGATAAAACCAAGTTGAATCATTGTCTAAATTTTTTTCGAGTTGTCGTTGATAGATTTTTTGGGACTGATTCAAATGAATAACATCATAGATCTTTTCAAGCAGATTAAGATCCTTAGAATTTGACGTAATAGAAAAGTTATCAATTTTTATTTTTGCGCTTGGAAAAATGTTTAAAATTGCCGTTTCAATTTTTTGAGGGTCTTCAGATGGATTTATCGAAGAAGTAATTTCTATTTTACAACTAATATTAGGAGTTCTCATTTTATCCAACCTTCAATAATTTTGAAGGAGTAATCAATCAGTTCATCTTTTGTTAAGTTATTATTAGAAATTGTTTCATCAGATAAAGCAATTGAATTACTAATACCAACTCCTATTTCTCGGTTGTCTCTTTCTTCAAAATTTTCTTTTGTCTGTGGATCATCCGATCTTCCCCGTTGTTTTAAAAATCCAAATCTTGTATTAGTTGATGCATGTATAGCAAGAAGTTTAACTATTCCATGTTTACGTAAAACTTCTATTTCAGCATTAGATCTTATTCCATCAATTATTACAACTTTTGATTTTGCATTTTCAATCTGAGGCACTACTAATTCTGCTATAGCACCCTGACCATTTTTTTCTCGTAACTCAATCATTAATTTACCGAGGTTGGATCCTGTAGGTTCAAGATTTCTATTTTTAGCTTCTGTTCTTACTACATTACCCATGTTAATAACATCATAGCCTTTTGATTTTAGGCCATCAGCTATTGTTGATTTACCTGCTCCAGGCATACCAGTCAAACAGACAATTAGTTTTACCAATATCAGAATGAAAATGCAATCTGGTCTATGAAGCTACCGGAAATTATTATAAAACATCATTAAAAGAAAATCATTATGCGAGTTTTTGTAGCAATTGAAATTACATCTGATAAAATAATTAACTCAATCTCTAAATTTCAATCTGAAATTAACATAAATGCTAAACCTGTAGAATCACATAATTTTCATTTTACATTACAGTTTTTAGGTGAAATATCACAAGACGCTATAGAGAAAATAATAATTGCATTAAATTCTGTTAAATTTTCAAAATTCACAATAGATTTCAAAGGTGTAGGTGTTTTTCCTAAATTAAAGTTTCCAAGGATAGTTTGGATTGGAACTGATGAAAATGGCAAAAATTTATTGATAGAACTAGCAAAAAAAGTGGGAAATGCGCTGCTTCCATTAGGTTTTACTGTCGATAAACCGTTTAAACCTCATATCACAGTATTTAGAATTAAAAACAAGATTGGAGATATAGAAAAAGAGTTGAATAAATTCAAATTAATTGACTTTGGAACACAAGAAATTACAGAGTTTAAACTTAAACAAAGCATTCTTAGTTCAAAAGGTTCTGTATATTCTGATTTACTGGAGGTAAAAGCAGAGTCATGAAACAAATATTGTCTAAAATTAGAAAATCAGTCATACTGTCTAAAAATGTAAAAAAATTAAAAAAACAAATTGCAGATGAAGCGTATCTATTGGTTGAAAATCAAATAAAAAATTATCCTGAAATTACAGGATTGGAATTTGGTGGATCTTATGCTAAAGATACTTGGCTATCAAAAGAAGCAGATATAGATATTTTTATTAAATTTAAAAAAACTGTTTCTGATGAAAAATTTACAGAGATTACAAAAAAAGTTGGATTTGAATCATTGAAAAAATATAATCCTTATGTAAGATATTCTGAACATCCTTATGTTGAGGCTAGAATTAAAAAAACAAAAATCAATGTTGTTCCATGTTATGAAGTAAATTTAGGAGAATGGAAAAGTTCCGCAGATAGATCACCTTTCCATACAAAACACATGCAAAAATCACTCACTACTAAAATGAGAAATGAGGTACGAATACTCAAAACATTTCTAAAAGTAAATAAAATCTATGGAGCCGAAATTGCAAAACAAGGTTTCAGTGGATATGTATCAGAGGTTTTAATTTTAAATTTCAATAATTTTGAAAATGTAATAAAATCAATTGCACAAATTCAACAAGGTCAAATAATTGGAAAGACATCAAAAGTATTTGAGACAGCAATTGTAATCATAGATCCTATTGATAGCAATAGAAATTTAGCGGCTGCAATTTCCAATGAAAATATAGGAAAATTCATTCTTTTGTGTAGAGCGTTTGAAAACAAACCTAATTTAGAATTCTTTAATCAGAAGAAATTAAAATTATCAAAAAATAATTGGGAAAATGTACTTGTGGTAAAATTCAATTTTAAAATGAGAAGTCCAGATATAATTTGGGGTCAGATTAAGAAAGCAACTACTTCACTTGCCACTCAATTACAATTAGGAGGTTTCAATGTTTTACGTAGTAAAGCATATTCAGATGAACGGGGTAAAGCCTATTTCTTTTTCCTTTTAGAATCAACTAAAATTCCAATAAATTATTCTAAAAGCGGTCCTGATTTTTTTAGAGTAAGTGATTGTAATAGTTTTATTTCAAAAAATATTGTAAAAACTGAATTAATGTGGATTAATGATGATGGGGAAATTATTGCACTTGAAAAAAGAAGACAGAATGAAGTTGTAAAATTTATGACAGAATTATTAAAAAACAATCTTCAAACAGGTGTACCAAAAGGATTACAGAATGATTTTAAGAAAGGAGTTAAAATTACTGTTGGAAATAAAAATTTAAGCAAATCAATTAAAGAGGCAATTTTGGATCTGATTTCAACTGATGACTCAATCTTTCATTCCAATTAAAAAGTTCATAAAAGAACCATATTCAAAAATTCTTGGTTATCCAAAAGCTAGCTCACGCCAACTTCAATCAAGAATATCTGAATTAGAAAAATTAAAAATAAAATCAATATCGTTTACTGGACAAACCACAATTAGTAGCTTACAAATTTTAGGGAAGGGATATGTTGGAGTAGTAGTATTAGCAAAAAAAAGAAATAATCTTGCTGCATTAAAAATTAGAAGATTAGACTCTCAAAGAAGTGAAATGCAAAGTGAGGCAAAGTTACTCAAATTAGCAAATACAGTAAATGTTGGACCCAAATTATACGATGTAAGTAAGAATTTTTTGGTAATGGAGTATCTTGAAGGTGATAAAATTGGAGATTGGATACAATCTCTGAAAGGTAGTGGGAGTTCTAAGAAATTAAAATCAATTGTTCGAATCATTTTAGAGGATTGTTATAGATTGGATCAGATGGGATTTGATCATGGGGAATTAAGCAGTATTTCAAAACATGTTATTGTTGGAAAATTAAGAACAGCTTTAATTGATTTTGAAAGTTCGAGTGTCAATAGAAGGGCATCTAATGTGACATCTATTACTCAAGCTATTTTTATTGGTTCAGGGATTGCCAAAAAAGTTCAAAGAATATACAAGATTCCACCAAAAGAAAAAATTATTGATGTTTTAAGAGCATACAAGCAAGAACAAACACGAAGAAGTTTTGATAATATTGTAAAGACATTAAAAATATGATGGGGCCGGCAGGAATTGAACCTGCGACCACTAGTCCCCCAGACTAGTATCATACCAAGCTAGACTACGACCCCTTATGAAACAGGTACTAAATGAAATTATTAAATCGTCGTGTTAGTATCTATAATTAATGAAAATTTGTAGTATTTGTCACAGAATTTCCGGAACTGAGCAAGATCATCTTGATTGTATTCAGAAGATTAGAATAGAAAATGAAGATGAAAATTTCAAACAAAGTATTCCTGAAAAATTAGAATTAACAAAAAATTCTCAGAATTTAGGAATTGAGATAAAAGCGATTTTAGAACATCTCACAAAAGAAAATAAAAAAGACGATTGATCATAACCATTTTGAGAATCGTTCTTTCTCAAATTGTATCTTTTCATCAAGGTGTTTAGATGTAGATTCTGTTAATTTTGTCGTTGGTTTAGTTTCAGAAAACATATCTATTTCAATTATAGATGCAGTGTCTCTTCCAGATTCAATGAAACATCCTCCCTTTCCATCAAATAATGAAAATTCATTTTTAGCTTGAATGTGGGATATAATATTTTGTGCTACTGCTATTGCTTCTCCTTCTGCAAATATGCCTGCTTTTGGAACAGTCATTGTATCAGTTACTGTTAAAGTAGTTACATCACCTACTGCATATACATTTTCAAATGGTGTTTTACAATCTCTATTAATTGGGATAAATCCGCCTTCTTTTGCTAATCCAGATTCATAAATTACTTTAGGTGCAACATGTGGAGGTACAGCAAGAAGTAAATCGAAATAAGCTTCTCCATTTTGAAAAATCAGTTTGTTTTTTTCTATAGATTTTATTTTGCATGAATCATGAAAAATAATATTCTCAGAATTTATTAAATTGAGAATTTTTTGGCTGATTTCCGGACCAGCCACAGGTAATGTTATTGGGGATGGACTATAGAAGTGAATTTGTATGGAGTCTCTAACTCCTTCATCTCTTAGCATAGAATCAATCAATAAACTAGCCTCAAATGGTGCTGGAGGGCATTTGTATGGCATTCCCATAATGGATATGGCAATGTTACCAGATCTCATCTTTTTTATTTTTTTATGAATTTCAGTTAATTGATTGTGGTCATAAAGATTCATTCCATTTTCTGTTAGTCCTGGAATTTTCTCAGGTGCTAGTACTGCACCCATTGCAATAATTAAAAAATCATATGATAAAATCTTAGTTGTAGTTTTAATATTTTTATTTTGAAGATCAATTTGTAGAATTTCTTCTTTTAGAAAATTGATTTCTTTTTTTATAAGTTGATTTAGCGAACCTATTGAGTTTTCAAATGTTCGTGTACCTTTTATAATCCAAAGTTTGGCAAAGCCTACCATGAACCAATCTTTTTTGTCAATAACTGTTATCTTAGCTTGTGATGATGAAAGATTATTTCTGATTTCGTTTGCTGCAGCTAATCCTCCAAAACCTCCACCAAGAATTAACACATGTGGGATAGAAGTCAATTTAACGATCTTGGGTAGTAGGTCTGATTAGAATTTCATTGACATTTACATGATTTGGTGATTCTACGGCATAAACAATCGCATTTGCAATGTCTTCAGCTTGTAACGATTCCATTTTTTTAGCGCTTTCAACAAATGCTTGTAATGATTCATCAGTAATTGTGTTTGTTAGTTCAGTTGCAACTACTCCTGGTTCAATACATGTGACACGAATATTTTTTCGTACACTAAGCTCTTGTCTTAGTCCTTCACTAAAAGCAGTAATTGCATGTTTTGTGGCACAATAAACACTACCTGCTGGAAAAACTATTCTTCCAGCAACCGATGAGATGTTAATTATATGACCGGATTTATTTTCAAGCATATGCGTAATAACTGCTCCAGTACAATACAGTACTCCTTTGATATTGACATCTATCATTTGTTCCCACTCATCAACCTTCAAATTTTTGAAAAAACTTAGAGGCATAAGTCCAGCGTTATTTACTAAAATGTCTACTGTGCCCCATTTTTTCAAAACGTTATCTACAAATGAGTTACATTCGTTTCTCTTAGTAACATCCAATTTTTGAGAATAAACTTCTCCACCATTTTCTTTAATCTTTTTTTCTAATTCAGAAAGCATGTTAGTTCGTCGTGCACCTATTGCAACTTTTGCTCCTGCTTTTGAAAGTGTTAATGCTGTAGCAAATCCTATTCCACTACTTGCACCGGTGATTATTGCTACTTTGTTTTTAATCATCAGTATTCGCCTGATTATTTTTAATTTCAACATCGTAAAAACGTTTACTTGTATTTTTTAAAAAATTTAATTTTAAAACAAAACATAGCAAGTTTAATAGAAGAAAAATTACAGAATATACGTGAAACCTGAAAAATGTGCTTATTGTGGAGACATGGTAGATATGCCTTTTCAGTGTAATTATTGCAAGGATCCATTTTGCGCTGAACATAGACTTCCAGAAGAACATAGATGTGTAAAGTTAACTCAGATCAGAGCTCGTAGGTTTGGGGAGAAAAAAGTAATCAGAGATGGAGGACCAAATAAACAAAATGTTTTCAAAAGAATATTTCGAAAATTCAAAGATTAGATAAAGAACTAATATGGACTCTTGTCAGGAGATATTTTTGCACGCCTTCCTTGATAAATTAATGCTAAAGCAAGAGCAAACATTACTATTGCTGTTAATGGGAAATTTTGTGGGGCAGGCAGTACAAACCAATAGTAAATTCCAAATCCTACAGATACAGTAGCTTGTGTCCATAGTTTAATCCATTTTGGAGTTTTAATTACTCTGCAAATTGCTTCAACTATAAAGATACCAATTACTGGATAAATCGTATAAAGAAGGAAATCAATTACATCTACCCCTGTGTGTGTCATAAATGAAAATAATTAAGGTATAATTTCTATCTAATCTTCCCAACGAACTTTGGTAGCGATATTTTTAGCAATTAATGCCTGAGCGTTTTCATATGGTATTGTTGCAATATCTTCTGTTTTGAAAGGCCCATATTTTTCTAGATCGGCGCCTATAATTTCATCCACTTCCTGAAGAAACCTAACAACAACAGTCTTGGTTTTATGATTTTGAGAAATGGATTCAAGAAATTTTGATTTTCCATTAATTGTTGCAGAAAGAATCATTTCAGTTCTTTCTCTACGTTCTTCTTCTGCGTCAAGAATAAATTTTTCTTCATCTAAAAGATTTTGAAAATAAATATTACCAGATTTAGAAATTTTTTCAAGTCTGATATTGATAAAAAGTGATGTTAATTCTGTAGCGGTATCAATTATAACTTTTTTAATATTATTTTCTACTCCGTCAAATTCTTGTTTTTTTAAGTCACCAATAAAATCTGAAAGTCGCCTATAGAAATCAGGGTTAATTTCTTGTATAGAATCATTTTCAGTTTCTCGCAGGACTATATGATGTAATTTGTTAAGATCTATTTCGTTTGTTTCTGACATTTCTTACCTAATCCTTAAATCTCGGATGTATTTGTGTTTGATTGAAGCACAAAATTGCCCTATAAAGTTAGTCATGGAAAAGCACTTCAAGTAACATATTCACCAGATGAAGTTTTTGCTAGAATTCAACATGAAGGAATTCAGTTCATAGATCTACAGTTTACTGGTCTTACTGGGCGTTTTCATCATACTACTATTTCAGCTATAACTTTTACCCCTGAACAGATGAGGGATGGGTTACCAAAATTAGACGGTTCGTCTATTATTGGTTTCACTAATGTTGATGATTCAGATCTTATTTTAAAACCAGATCCTAATACTTTTGCCATAATTCCATGGATGACTGAAAATAAGACTGCAAGATTGCTGTGTGATATCTATTGGGGTGGAAATAGAGGAAGATTGTCTAGGGATCCTAGAGGAATATCACAAAAAGCAGAAGAATATGTGAAATCTCAAGGTTTTGATTATAGTGCTTGGGGTCCAGAAGTAGAATTTTTTGTTTTTGATAAAGTGCATTGGGATGTTTTGACTCCATACAAAGGTCAATCCTATTCAATTGAGTCAAAAGAGGCTCCATGGAACAATGAAGGAACGGGATATCCTATGGGTCTTCAAGAAGGATACTATCCAAGTACCCCTTCAGATACTTTGACTCCTTATAGAAATGAATGTGTAAATATTTTGAATAATGATTTTGGCATAATATGCGATAATCATCATCACGAGGTTGCTACTGCAGGACAATGTGAAATTGATATCAAATATGACTATATGACAAATGCCGCTGATGCTGCACAGTCTTACAAATATGTAATAAAAAATGTAGCACAAAAATATGGAAAGGTCGCAACTATGATGCCAAAACCTATTGCAATGGATGCAGGTTCTGGTATGCATGTTAATGTGAGTTTATGGAAAGGAAAAGAGAATGTGTTTTATGATCCTGATGATGTAGATGAGTTAAGTCAAACTGCAAAATATTTTTGTGGTGGAATTATCAACCATGCAAAAGCATTATCTGCAATTTGTAATCCTACCACTAATTCATATCATAGACTTGTTCCGGGTTATGAAGCACCAGCTTATATCGCATGGAGTGCAGGTAACAGGTCTGCAATAGTTAGAGTACCCCAGCATCTTAAAGGTAAAAATTATGCCAGTCTTAAGAGGCTTGAATTTAGAGCCCCTGATCCTTCATCAAATCCATACCTTGTATTTGCTGCCGTTACTGCAGCTGGAATGGATGGAGTGAAAAAGAAAATTGATCCTGGTGATCAAGTTCGTGATGACATTTTTAAAATGACAAAATCAGATAGAGCTAAAAGAGGAATAGGAGTCTTACCAAAAAGTCTAGGTGAAGCAATAGATGAATTAGAAAGTGATAGAAAATTCCTTCTTCCAATTTATACAAATGATGTTATTGATAAAATAATTGAATTGGGTAAGAGAGATCAGCGCGAAATTGCAATAAGGCCACACCCACATGAATTTTATCTGTATTTTGATATCTAGGTTCTTCCAGTAATCTGAAAGATATAGAATAATGAAATAGATATCAACGCAAAACCTACACCAAGGAATATCATTCTTCTTTTCTCAGAAATGGCAGCTTTGTAAAGCAAAATACTACCTGTTAGACCAATGAATAACACAATAACTCCAATAACTACACTGTCAAAACTTGTGTCAGTGATTAATGGGTGAAAAAATCCTGAAAGTAATGCAAAAAATGTTATCAAATAAACATACTTGAATCCTGTTAGCATTTTTGATGTAGTTTTATTCAACATGGTTTGTAAATATGATAATCAAATAAACTTTTGAAAAATAATTTTTTATCAAAATGATTTACATCATTCCGCCCATATCAGGCATTCCACCCATACCGCCCATTCCAGGCATTCCACCCATACCGCCCATTCCAGGCATTCCACCTTCTGCTCCTGGTGGGGGTCCTGCAGATTTTTGTGTGGCAATAACATCATCAATTCTGAGAATCATACAAGCTGCTTCTGCAGCTGCTGAAACAATCTGAAGTTTAACTGCTAATGGTTCAATTATATCGCTTGATTTCATATTTGCAATTTTACCTTTCATAACATCAATTCCAGTCCATTTTTCTCCTTTCATTTGTCTAGAACGAAGAACTGTAAGTGTATCAATTGGATCCATTCCAGCATTTTCTGAAAGTGTTAATGGAATTGATTCTAAAGAATCTGCAAATTTTTCAGCAGCTAGTTGTTCTCTGCCTTCTAGTGATTTTGCCCAACTTCTTATTTTAGTTGCAGCATAAGTTTCAGGAGCACCACCACCTGCAACAATTTCTGGCTTTTCAATTACATCTTTTACTACCATAAGTGAATCATGCACTGATCGTTCAACTTCATCAACCACTCTCTGAGAGCCACCACGTAAAAGTAAAGTAACAGATTTTGGATGTTTGCAACCTTCAATGAATACCCATTTGTCTTCTTCAATTTTTCTTTCTTCGACTAGTTGGGCGTCGCCTAAATCTTTTTCAAATATATCATCTAGATTATTTACAATTCTAGCACCAGTTGCTTTTGCAAGTTTTGTAAGGTCACTTTCCTTGATTCTTCTAACTGCTATAATTCCTGCTTTTGCAAGATAGTGTTGAGCCATATCATCAATTCCTTTTTGACATAGTACCACATTAGCTCCAGAACCAATTACTTTATCCACCATATTCTTTAACATCCTATTTTCTTCATCAAGAAATGATTTCAATTGTTGCGGATTTGAGATGTTAATTTTAGCATCAGTTTCAGTTTTACTAATTTCTAGAGCTTTGTTAATTAAGGCTATTTTTGCATCAGAAATTTTTCTTGGCATTCCACCATGAACAATTTCTTTATCAAGTACAATACCTTGGATAATAACAGAATCTTTAATCGAGCCGCCAGCTTTCTTTTCTACTTTAATATCATCAATATCAACATTAAATTTTTCACCGTCTTTTTCAACAACTGCAAGTACTGCTTTTACAATAATATCAGCTAATTGATCAGAGTCTTTTCTTACTAATTTTGTTTGCATAGATGTTTTTGCAATTTTATTAAGAATTGTTTTGTCATTTGCAGATACAGTCTCAGATATTTCTTGAAGAAATTGTTTCGCCTTTTTTGCAGCTTTTCTATATCCATCTACTATAATTGTTGGGTGAACATCTTGATCTAAAAGTGATTCAGCGTTTTCCAGAAGAGCACCAGCTAAAATAACAGCAGATGTTGTACCATCACCAACTTCATTATCAGTGGTTTTTGATATTTCAACTAGCATTTTTGCTGCTGGATGTTGTACATCAATTTCTTTGAGAATGGTTGCACCATCATTTGTAATGGTAACATCTCCAAGTGAGTCAACTAGCATTTTATCCATACCTCTTGGACCAAGACTAGAATGAACAATTTCAGCAATTATCTTGGCTGCGGCAATGTTATTTTTTTGTGCGTCTCGTCCTTTGGTTTCAGAGCCTCCTTCTTTTAGTAATACAACTGGCATAGTGCCTTTAGAAGTTGCTTGCATACCCATAGAAAGAAAAACACTCAATTCCCCTTTTATACGTTGCAGATCAAAAACTTCTAAATGAAATGGTCTAAAATCGGTGTTTTTAAATTGGGAAATTTAATTTGCAAAACATGGTAAAATCGGCAAATAAAGAATCTTACAATAAAATTTTCTCAAAGTTAAAAGAGCATCATAAATGGTTTGAAAATTCTATTCCATTGATTGCAAGTGAAAACATACCAAGTCCTGCAGTTAGAGAGGCAATAATATCAGATTTTGGAAATAGATATGCCGAAGGTTGGCCCGGTGAAAGAGTCTATGCAGGGTGTGTGTACATTGATGAGGTTGAGTTTGAATGTATGAAGCTTGCAAAAAAATTGTATAAAGCTAAGTTTGCTGATGTACGACCAATTTCTGGCGTAGTTGCTAATCTTGCAGTATATTCTGCTTTTACAAATCCGGGTGATGTAATGCTAGCACCTTCAATTCCTGCAGGAGGTCATATTTCTCACGGTAAGAAAGAACATTCAGGAACTGCAGGATTAGTTCATGGATTGGAAATTGAATTTTATCCATTTGATGCCGAAGAGATGACAATTGATGTTGAAAAGACTAAACAAAAAGTAGAAGAATTAAAGAAAGCAGGTAATCTACCAAAGATGGCAATGTTTGGTGGATCGTTGTTTTTGTTTCCACATCCTGTTAAAGAATTGGCAGATTTTCTAAAGAGTTTTAATATGCATATCAATTATGATGCAGCACATGTTGCAGGATTGATTGCAGGTGGAAAATTTCAGGATCCGTTACGTGAAGGTGCAGATACTATGACAATGAGTACTCATAAAACTTTGTTTGGTCCACAAGGCGGACTTGTTTTGGGATCTGAGAAACATGAAGACCCAATCAAAAAAGCAACATTTCCAGGATTAACCAGTAGTCATCATATTCATCATATGGCAGGAAAGGCAGTAGCTTTTGCAGAAGCGTTAGAATTTGGAAAAGATTACGCTAATCAAGTTATAAAAAATGCCAAAGTATTTGCAGAGTCACTAAATGAAGCAGGTTTTAAAGTACTAGGTGAAAAACGAGGATTTACAGAATCGCATCAAATCGCTGTTAATGTTTTAGATTATTCTGATGGCGGAAAAGTTGAAGTAGATTTAGAAAAAGCTAACATCATTGTCAATAGACAGCTTATTCCAGGCGATATCAAAGCTGGCCGCAATTATTTTCATCCTGGAGGAATTAGATTAGGAGTTTCTGAAATTACAAGACTAGGTATGAAACAAAATGAGATGAAAGAAATTGCATCATATATCAAAGAAGTCATAATTGATAAAAAAGATCCTAAGAAAATTCTTACAAAAGTAAAATCTTTTAGAAAAAATTATCAAAAAGTCCATTATTGTTTCGATAATAAACTTGGAGCATATGAATACGTCAAGCTAAGATAAGATTCTAAGTGTAATCACTCAGTAGTGATTGATCTCCTTTATTCTTTCCAAAAACTAAGTCAATTTCATCAGATAGTGCATGGATTCGTCCTCTTTGATATGCCCCTACGTCGTATTTTTCTACTAATCTCTTTGCAAGTTTAAGATATTTTTCTACAGATCCTCTAGTTATTGTTGGAATTAAGTTATGACCACAGATACAAGTTTGAATCAATGGAATTCTACGATATGATTTTCCACAACCTGTACATCTAAAATTTTGTCTAGCATAAGCACGAAGGTTTCCCATAATATCTGGAACAAGATGCGTAGAAATAACATTTGAAACAATTTCGGATGTATTTACTGCATCTATAAGTTCAGCATTTTTAATTTGCATATCAAATTTATCAAGCATGGAACCAAGCGTAGAATATGCGCTACGTGATTTTGATGTGGTAAGCGAGGTTGTAGGGTGTGTAAAGTAATATCCAAAAAATTGTCTTTCTGTTTCAAGACGTGATTTAATAATTTCTACACAGGTAACATTTGATGCCTTATTTTGTTGCATTGTGGATTTAAAGAATTCAAGGGGTAAAAATTTAACAACTTCAAGATTATGTGCTTGTGGTTGTGATTCATGTGGCAATACAAGTGGTTGAATTAATAGTGGTGCATCCATTAAACCACCAATTCTATCAGAAAGGAATTGTCTTGAAAAATTTAGAAGACTATCCATCAATAGCATAATAGAATCAGCATCTCCATCTGCATCTCTTCTTTTTGCAGAATGCCAATTCGGAGTAGCAAAACAAACATGTGTTTCGGTATAACCAATTATTCTTCCAACAATACCGACAGATGTGTGAGGCGCTAATCCAATTATCAGATGACCAATTAAATCATCTGTATTTTTAACATTATAGAAGATTGATTTTTCATAAAATTTATCTAAAATAGTATCAATGTATTTGCAGATGGATACTAGATATCTCCCGCTCTCGTTTGGAATAATTACATCTTGCATTAGAAGTTCAACCGTTTGATCTGGATTTGTTAGTGGTTTTCCATCAATATCATGAGTATAACCTAATTCGTTTAGCTTTTCAATAGATGTGCCTATCCATGATGGTTGAAATTGAGTGAGGGGGGAATTTGTTGCATCAAAACGTACAGTTCCATCTTTGAATACAGTAAGACCAAAATTTTGACGAACCAGTCCTTTTTCTAGCGGTTCTGCGATTCTATCTTGATTAATTAATTCCTTGACCCCTTTGAATGGCTCTTGTGCACGTAGACCCATTTTTTCTTGTGCTAGCAGTAATTTTGCTTTTAATGGAAATGCCTGATGAGAGTGAGATGATGCCTTTCGTTTACATTTTTCACAAAATGGATTATCAAGTGTGTCACGGCAATTTCCACAACGATAAACTATTGTTGTTTTAATGCCACATTTTGAGCATTTTATACCAATTGATGGCTCGTTACATTCTTGACAAGACCTGTTGAAAATATTGGTGAAAAAATTATCTTGCCTTGAGGCCTTTAAGAGATCTCTGGTTGGACCTCCTTTATCGTTGATTGGAAATAAGATATGAGTTGGTGGTTTCATTTGTCTAGGAGCTGCTTTTTCGGGTCTTCCTATTCTAACTCCAATTGATGTTGAAAATTTATTTTTAATTTGAATTCCAGATGATTTTGAAAGAATTTGCGGTATTGATAAATCGGTTATTTGAGGTTCATGTCTAAAAAGTAGATTATAAAAAATTCTTGCTTCTTCTTTTTCAAGAATTATTTGTGTATTATTCATTTTATGAGGCACTCCAAGTTTTTCAAGAATGTTTTTTGTTTCTATAGAATACTCGATGGAGTTTTCATTGATTTTAATGGGATGTAAAATTTGTAAGAGTTCTTTAGGTGATATTTGATCCCAATAATACAAGTATTGTGGATGTAACGGTATTTGAAAATCTATTGATAGTTTTAGTGCTTCATCTAAAGTAGGAATTTTAGTTAGAAATTGAATTAAAAATTCGTCATCTGGGGCATATTTTACTAATTTCTCTTTTAATTCTTCAATCCAAAACTCTTCGACATATCCTGAAGGTACAAGTTGAGCATTGTTTTCTAGAAAATCACCAAATGAAATTAGGATGTCGCCTAAATGAAGAATTTTTTCAATTTCACCTTTAATTTCAATTCCATGCTTTACATTTTTTATTTTTATAACATCACCATTTTTTAGTCTAACAATTGGGGCATCAATAGAATCAACAAAAGCAACAGTTGCTCCTTTACCTGGAATGTCAGTTTTGATTTGAGTGCCAACAGCGATTGTGTGATCCAAAATTTCGGCAATTATAGGATTAATTCCTACTGCTGCAAACCCAGTATTACATGCTCGACCATATCTTAATCGAAAACCACCAAGTTTGTTAGGCATGGATAGAACAGATCTTCCTGTAATGACCTCCCGCATCCTTTTGGCTGCAGCATCTTCTTGATTATCTCCTGTTTGAACTGCTCCTTTTAGATCTCCAAGCCACTCCCAACCATCCAGTTGATATATTTCAATTCTTTTAAGTAGTTTTTTAGATCTTCCAATTAGCCCGTCGTTTAGAACTCTTAATGCGCCTCCTCTAACTCTATTTGTTGTAATACGAGTCATTCCTTTATGATTTACAACTTCAAAAGGATCTGTGTCTACACCGTTTAATTCTACAGGTAGATTTGAAATGACGTGTTCAATATCTTCATCTAGTATATGAAATTGAAAACTACTGGCTTCTCTTTCATAAATCCGAAGTTCTTCAATAAATCTGCCGGTTTCATCATCAAAACAATTTGCCTGGTATTTTGACAGGCCTACTGCCTTTCGTACATGATCAGCAATTAGGATTGTTACTGCTGATTCTGTTCCTCCCGCTGAACGCATCGGTCCAGCAATAGATACAGAGAGATATTCACTTCCATCTTTGTTTTTCTTTATCTTAACTTCGCTAATTCCTTGTAACGGAGCAATTGTTACTCCCTCTGTAACAATTGCCAATCCTACTCTAACTGCTAAATCTAATTTTTCTTCTAAAGTGGCATCCTTTTGTAAATATTTTCCTAACGCAATTTCCTTTGATAAAATTAAAGCAGATATTTCCTTTCCATTGATTTTTAGTAGTTCTCGTAAAGGTTCTGCAATATCAATATCGTGCATTTTCGAAACTCGATCTGCTAAATCAAATGCAATTTTAGGCTCAATTATTCCTGAAGAATCAACTAGGGTTGATTTAGCCATAGCTGCATGTTCAAAAATGGTATAGGTGTCTTTTGAAAGATTGGAATAATAATCAAGATAGTAATCAGGCATCTTAATACCACTAATACGAGAAATGGCATCATTTTCAGACATAATACGGTCTAATTACTTACTTCTTTGAATTGCTTTTGTTATTTCAGCTAGTTTCTTAATACTTCCACCTTTCTCTAGAAAGGTTCCAATAACAAGGGCATTGGCTCCTGCTTTCACCAATTCTGAGGCGGTTTTAGCGTCTTTAATTCCACCACCCACGATCAAAAATCCATTAAATGCTTTTCTTACTGTCTTAACCATTTCCGGAGTAACACTAGATTTTGCCCCAGAACCTGCTTCTAAATAGACAAATCTCATTCCAAGAAATTGTGCTGCAAGTGCGTATGCTGCAGCGATCTTTGGTTTTTCAAATGGTATTCCTCTTGCAGAGCCTACAAACCATGCGGAAGTTCCATCTCCAATAACCAAGTAAGCAGTAGGTAATGGCTCTAATCCAAATTTGAGAACACTGGGAGCTCCTAATGCTTGTGCTTGAGTAATAAAATATGGATTTTCTGAATTCATCAATGAACTAAAAAGGATAGCATCTGCATCAGGTACTACTCCTGTGATGTTTCCAGGGAAAAGTATTATTGGAATTTTAATGCCTTTTTTGATGCCTTTGACTACTTTGGCCATCTCAATTTGATCTGTTGCAGACGAGCCCCCAACCAATATTGCAGATGCCCCGATTTTTTCAACATCTTGAGCGAGTTTTTGTGAAGATTCCAATTTTGATTCTTCAGAATCAATTAATACAAACAATAATGCGTTCTTCTTTTTAAGTTCAGATTTTAGGAATGATTCAACTTTATTTCCAGTCATAAAAGGGGTTTGTGGATGACTCTTTAAAGTTTAATTGTAGTGTGGTATACAGAATTGTATAGCTATGGCAGAGTTTGAAAGGTCTAATTTTAATAATATTATTCAACAAATTATCAAAAAATCTCTATTTACTGAACGACAAATTGAAATTATTCTAAATCAAAAAGATCTTCTAAACTCTAAATTCAGTATTAGTAAAGGTGCGTATTACAGGCAAGTTGGTCAATCTAGAGATAAATTAATTGCATTATTCTATTCAATCATGCTTTTACGTGGTTTAGGCATACTTTTGCCAGATGATATTGATGTGATATCAAAGCTTTCTAAGCAAATACATGTGATAAATGAGAGTGATATATTCCCTGAAAGAGAAGATGAGGTCCTCAATGTGATTGATAGACTAGTACGTCAGGCATGTAATGTGTGATGTGATTACCAATAGGTGCTATTTGTATTGGATTTTTTGTGATATGAAGTATGTCTTTGTTAATCCAAAGTGTGAAATAATATTGCTCAATCATGATAAATCACAACATATGATTAGTTTTTGTGATGTTGATTGAAATTCCAGAACCAGATGTGATTTTAGGTGTGATAGTTGCATTTGTTATAGGTTTGGTAGCCTTGTATAGTTATTATAAAATACGTCCATTCATCAAATCTAAGAGTGAGATGATAGATTCATCACAATTAGAGCGTTTAGAATACTATGAAAAACAGTTAATCGATATGAAGATACGCCTAGATTCTATGGAAATGCAGGGTGTTGAGCAAAAAAATGAAGATCCTAATCTTGAAATCAAGCAATTTTTAGAGAAATTATCTAAAAATCAACAAGTAATAGAAAATCCAATAATATCTCCAAAAACGGCAGAGATTATGAATAAAGAAGAGTCTGGAACTAATCGTATGCCTAATTTGGATCATAACAATGCAACAGATTATGTGTTGCATCTAATCACAGACAAAGCTATGACATCACGTGATATACAAATCACATTAAAGCGAAGCAGAGAACACACTTCAAGGTTGATGAAAAAGCTTTTTGATGATGGTTATGTTAAAAGAAATACAAGTACAAAACCATATACTTATTCAATTACGGAAAAAGGAAAAGAGAAGATCAATGTTTTACAATCTAGTTCTTTGATTGTATAATAAATTTCGGTTAATTCTGCATCATTAAATTAGTTATTTTTTGGCATAAAATCGGTTCAATTCAACATTTTTTTTATTTTTCATTAAAATATTAAAATATTAAATTATATATATTATTAAATTATAATAGAAGTGTGTCGGTTCAAGAAAATGAGGTTTTAGTAAAAATCACGTCTGCAGGAACAATTTCTATTCCCAAGCAATTTCGAAAATATATGGATATTCAAAAGGGCGAATATGTTAAAGTGATATTGGGTAAAGATCGACTTATCGTAAGAAAAATTACAATTTCTTAGTTTATTGTTGTTTTTGGGTTAGTTTTATTGCCTGATACGTCCATTCACGCCCAGTTCTTATCCTATCAATTTTGCCTTTTGTGGAAAATCTAGACAAATATGTAGAAATTATACTAAGTTTTACTGGCTCGTTGTACTCATCTTCATATTTTTCAAGTATGTTTGTAGATGTGAATTTTCCCATTGGGAAGAATTTATCAACAATATGCCATATTTTTGAGCCTGTAGAGTCCATATTTGTGGTTTTTTGTTCCTCTTCTTCTATATTCATCAAATCCATCATTTCAAATATTTTTAATACCTTTTCTCGAGTAACATTACCTTCTAATTTTATATCATATCGTGCCCCATCGGCATCTTCCATATCAATTCGAATCCGTTTTTTTGCCATCTTTAAGATCTATGAGGATCTAACATTAACAGTTCAATTGATCCCAGAATATTTGTTAACTAAGAAGTTTGTTAACATTGACTGCCTAAGCCACGCCTAGGGTTTATTTTGTTATTAACATGGATAACTATTTTCTTATATAATTAATCTCCTTTCCTATGCCTGGAATGGAAATAAAGGGGTAGTTTTTAGATATTAACATTGTTAACACCAATCTTAACGCCTGGAATGGAAATAAAGGGGTAAAAATGACCTTTTCAGGCCATAATTTAACATTGAATTAACAAGTTGTTAATGATAAACCAATTTGGATTAACCCACACACCTGCTTTTCCACTCTATTCTTTTCTTTAATTTTTTTTTATTGAAAATCTAAAATCTAACTAAAAATAATTAATTACAAACTAAATTAGAATAACTATTCTCATCTTTACTCTCTAATACTAGATATCATTATGTTACTAAAGAGTAGAAACATAGGTGTGTGAGTATGTCTGATCCGATTGATAGATTGCTTGATGCAGCTGAATCTGGAAAATCTATAATAAAAAACAGGGATATTCTTCATTTTACATACATTCCCAATACTATACAACATAGAAACACTGAGCAAGAGCAAGTAACTCAATCTTTACTACCTATCCTTAAACATTCAAGACCATCAAACCTACTAGTATATGGCAAGCCAGGTACTGGAAAAACACTTGTTGTTAAAAAAGTATTAAATAAAATTCAAGATAGGGTAGAAAAATCAAACTTTCCAATTAAACTCATTTATACAAACTCTAAGGAGGAGACCACTCTTTATGGCTTGTTAGTAAGTTTTGGAAGGCAGTTAGGCCTATCTGATAAGGAACTACCAGGAACAGGTCTAGCAATTAGTGAAGTCTTCAAAAGAATCCTAAACAATATTGACGAATCTAAAATAAATGCTATTTTTGTTATTGATGAAATTGATTACCTTGCCCAACTTGTCTCAAAAACAGGTAAAGATATCCTATACCAGCTTACTAGAGCAAACGAGCGTCTAAAACAAGGCTCGTTGACTTTGGTAGGAATTTCAAACGATCTTACGTTTAAAGAAAAGCTTGATCCCAGGGTAATCAGTAGTTTGGGGGAAGAAGAGGTAGTTTTTACAAACTATGATGTGGAACAAATAAAAAAAATATTAGAAGAACGTATCAATGAGGCATTTATTCCTAATTCTGTAGAAGAACCAGCCTTGAATCTATGTGCAGCATTGGCTGGTGGAGAACATGGAGATGCTAGAAGAGCAATTGATCTAATTCGTGTCGCAGGTGAAATTGCTGAAAGACAACAATCAGACAAAGTTACACAAGATCATGTAAGAGAAGCATCAGTAAAAATTGAAGAAAATAAAGAAGAAACATCTCTGAAATCATACCCCCTTCATGAAAAACTTGTCATTCTAGCCATAATGAAGGCTGGAGGTTCATCAACAGGTGAGATTTATTCATCTTACAAGGGACTGTGTAAAATAGTAGGAAGAGATGAATTAACACAAAGGCGAATTACTCAAATGCTTAGTGAGATTGAATTGTCTGGAATTATCACTGGAAGATTAATTCATCAAGGAATACATGGAAGAACAAAAAAATACAAACTTACAATCTCATCTGAAATGATTAAAAAAACCTTCAAAGATGATCTAACTTTGCAGGATATTGTTTAAATTATTGGAATTATAATTTTCATGGTAAACTTTGAAAGTCTTCAAATTTACCATAAGCGCTATTCCAGGATTTGGGGTCATACCAACACTTGCTTGAAACGGGGTTTGTTTTTGCCAAGATCCAGAATTTAACAAAAGAATCCCTTTGTACATATCTAACTCTGCTCTATGTACATGACCAACATGAAAGATATCTGGAATATCATCAATCACCATCAAGTCTTCCATCTCAGGTGCAATTGGAGTTTGACTGCCATAAATTGGACTAAGATGCCTGGCTCTTAGCAGATGCTTCATTACATTTGTAGGCTTGTCATAACTTAAGCCAGGCGTAGTTTTTACAATATCGTCAATACTTTGACCGTGAAACATCATTACCTTTACCCCATTTAGAGAAATTACAGCAGGATTTCCAACCATAAACACATTCTCTTTTTCCCATAATCCAGAATTGTATTTTTTAGGAATTGCTGGTTGAGGCAAAGCCCTACGTCCAGGATCGTGATTTCCTGGCATAATGAATATTTTGATATAATTAGGAATTTTACTAAGAAGTTCTTCAACTTTTTTTAATTGCTCTTCAATAGTCTGACACACCAATTCTTTATCCTGATTTGGATAAATTCCCACACCATCTACCAAGTCACCACCAATTAACACAAAACGAATTTTCCTTGCTACTGAATCTGGACTGGATAACCATAATACAAATTCTATAAATTCCTCTTCCATGAAGTATTTACTGCCAATATGTAGATCTGAAAGAAACACTGCATATGTTTCAGTTTCAGACCTGTTTGAGGCTTGATCAGGAACATCAGGTGAAATCAAATCTTTTATGATAAAACCCGCATTTTTACCAAAACCTATTCGGGCCATGATAAATTGGTCATTGAGTAGTGAGCCTGCTGTTTTTTGTAATTCATTATCAAAAACTATCCCCTCAAACGAGCCTGAAGGATCTTCCAAAACTAATTTTGTTATGTTCCTCTCTACACTTCTGCTAGTAACAAGACCACAAACATACATGTCATTATCAGATTTTATAGTCTTGACAGAAGCAATTGACTTTAACATTCTTGATTCTGGTCTATCTGAGATTATTCGTTTTAGTTTGTTAAAACGACTTGAAAAAAGAGCATTATACCCTTTTACCCCCTCACCAGTAGTAATTTTCAAAGTTGGGTCAAAGATTATCTTGTGATCATTTTGTAATGTCTGATCTTCTTTAATTCCCAAATAAACTTCTAGATCATCTTGATTGATTTGAAACAATTTTTGTTTTGTTTTCTCACGAACAATTTCTTTAATTATTTTTTCTAGACTTTTTACATCCACATTTTCTAAAAACTTGAATGCGTCAGGATGAATTTGGAACCCCTTATTCAAAGCATAATTCAAAGCAACAGTTAGCTCCTTTTTCATCATCAAAGAATGTTTTTTGGTTTAATTAAATCTGTATCCATACCCAACCCTCAAATATTGTTTCTAGTGAATGATAGCATGTTCAAGATTAGGATAATTACATTTTTCATATTTATGGGATTATTTGCAGCAACTTATCAAATCGGATCAATGTCTCAAGTTAGTGAAGAAGAAGCAAATACATTCATGTCTGAATTTGAAAAATTAGTTACAGACATTGATGCAGTAGGAATTTTCTTTCATAACTCATCTGTATCATTACCAATGTTTATCCCAGGATTTGGAGTCGCATGGGGATTATTTGCAGCCTGGTCAACTGGATTTGCTTTTTCAGCAATAGTTTCAATTACACCAGAATTGGCAAAAGTTCCACCACTTGCGATTCTCTTTCTTTCACCATTTGGAATCATGGAACTTACTGCATACTCTATAGCAACATCTAGAAGTTTCATGTTGATCAGAGCAATATCTAAAAAAACTACTCTAATCCCGTTTCTCAAACCAACGGTTATAGAAATTGGAATAGTAGTAGGACTTCTTTTGGCAGGAGGATATTTAGAAGATTATATGATAAAACTAGTTCAGGAAGACAGTATTGGTCTACCTATTTTTTAATTCCAAGAAAAACCCATGGATTTGCCTAATCAGTCTAAAATAATTTAGTAGTAAATTATAAACCAAATCAAATAGAAAATCTAGTATGAATGCTATTACAATACTCTTAATGTTACTTGTTTTTTCAGGATTTGCTTTTAGTTATTCCTTTGCAACAATTTCTCCAAACAGTGCTTTTACTTTGGAAGGATCCGGTTATGCAGTAACAGAAGATACAATAAAAATTTCTGAAATTGATCTAGTATTATCTACACAAAAACAAACTGGAAGCAGTGTTAAATCTTCAATTGAAGATGGATTCATTACTTTAGATGATAAAGATTTTCTAGCTACTGAATTAGTGGCAACAATATTACGTGAAGGCAACTATATCAGAGTTAATGGAGTTGCTGAAAGTGATACTGGCGATACGGCATCCATTAGATTTTTTGGAAGACTAGTTGAAGAAAGTAAGACTGCATCAGTTTATGGATTTACAGGAAGAATAACAATTGATGATAATGATTATAAAATAATATACACAGCAAAACTATCCGAACTCTCAAAAATTAAACCCACATCAACAGAATCTAAAACAGATAAAAAACTTACAATCCATATTCTTAAAGGTTCATCAACTCAAGGTGTAGGTACATACATTGATGTTGGAGCAGCGTTAGAATCAACTAGTTCATTAAATCTTAGATATTTTTCACAAGATAGAATTTCAATTGAGCCAGGAACAACAATTACTATTGTAAATGATGATGTGGTGTCACATACTATTCTTAGTGGAACAGAAAACAATGATCGACATGATCAATTTACTGCTGATGGTAGAATCTCAACTGATAAAATATTACCCGGACAATCAACTAACATTACATTAGATAATGCTGGATTTTACAGATTGTATGATCCAGATTACCAATGGATGAAAATTGTGGCCTATGTATTTCCAAATATTGAAGATAATTTGATTCTTAGGCAAGGAAAAAACTTGGGTAACTAGTTTTTCCACTGCCATTTGTAATTCATATATGAATCCAAAACAAACTGATTGAAAACCATTACGGATAAATCTGAAAATTCCTTTCCTTCTAAATCTTTTACAGTTCCAACAAAACTAGTCTCATTTTCAGTAGTGAGTACTTCAAAAACATGAACTTTCATATTTTCTGTATCAAACCCATTATTTTTTAGATATATTGCAATCTCTGATGGCATAAAGTGTTTGTCAGGTTGTTTAGGCCATGGTCTAGGAACCAAAACCACATTATATCCATCAATCAATGCTTTTTGCAATTCTAATTTCTTTTCTTCAATTGAAGTTGTTACATGCATTGTGATTACTTTGGATTTATCTAGTGGAACCTTTGCTTTTGATGCAGCAACTTGAATTGAACTTATCCCTGGAATTATTTCCACTTCACCAAAAATCTCAATTAATCTATCTACAACTTCAGACTCTGAAAAATTAACATCGCCTGTAAATGGAATAACTAAAGAACGATTACCTAATTCTGACAGAATTTTTTGGTATGACTCCTCTTGGTTGTTCATAGTGATCTCATAGGTTTCTTTACCTACAAGTAAATCTTCAATTGTTTTCAATGTGTACTTGTAACCGATTACTACGTCGCAATTCTGTATTATCTCTCTTACAATTTCTGTAACATATTTTCGTGAACCCGGACCTACACCTACAGCATAAATTTTTCCCAATTTTACTTTGTAAATTTCTGCCTGTCTTTAATATATTGCACAAAAGGCTCCCAATCTACTTTCATGTACTTTGTAGGCTCTTTGACTGGGTATTTTACCCAGTCTTGGGCAATTGAATATTGATATTTTTGCTGCTTTCCATCTTTTTTATATTCTAATAATAAGATGCTTCCCCATTCCTTTTCTTCATGTGAAATATTCAAAATATCATCAAATGACAATTGTATGTTTTTTTCATTTTTTATATCCTCCATTAAATTACTTTCATCATATCCATCATGGCGAATCATGGTATTTTTTGATTTTAAAAAACTAATCACCTGTCTTTGTCTAATGGCTTGCCACCATCTCATTTTAGCCTCTGTCTTGTGAATAAACATCAAATGTTTATTAGTTAAAACTAACATTCCTTCTTTTCCACCAATTGAAAAGAAATTCTTTGACTCTCTCCATACTGAAACTAGATGTGCTTGAATCTTTTCATCAAGTTGCATGTTGCTTAATTCATTAGACTTTGTTAAAAACTAATACAATTAGCTTTTATGTAAGATATTCAGGAATGTCTTGTTGAAAAAAATTCTTATTATAATTTCATTATTATTATTTTTAATTAATTTAGGAAATCAATCATTTGCGCAATCTGATGACAAACTAGTAATTTTGCATACTAATTCTGGTAATATTGTTATTGAATTATTCCAAAATGATGCTCCAAATCATGTTGAAAATTTTATTAAATTAGCAGAAGATGGATTTTATGATGGTACTATTTTTCATAGAATAATTCCAGGATTTATGATTCAGGGTGGTGATCCAAATACAAAAGGTGGAGATCAAAGTACTTGGGGAACTGGAGGACCAGGATATTCTGTAAATGCTGAATTTAATACAATCAAACACAATCGTGGAATTGTTTCTATGGCTAGATCACAGGATCCAAATAGTGCAGGCTCACAATTTTTTATAGTTCATAAAGATTCTAATTTTCTTGATCAACAATATACTGTCTTTGGTAGAATTGTAACCGAAGAAAGCTTTACGACACTTGATAAGATTGCATCAGTGAAAACCGGAGAGAAAGATATTCCGGCAGACACCGATCAAGTAAAAATTACAAAAGTTGAAGTTGTAAATCGTTCTACCATGTCTAATTTACTTAAATTATCAGATCCTGAAAGAATTACTACGCCAATTACAACTTCTTCAGGATTTCAACGATTTGAAAATAAGGCATTAGATATTGAATTTGATGCGCCAGAAGGCTGGTTATTACAGCAACCTGAAAAAACCGATGAAAATTCTCCAGATGTAGTTGCTGTAGGCCCTAGAGTAGGCCCAATTAATCCAGTGATCTCGCTAACAATTTCTAATGTTAATGGAAAAACTTTAGATGATTTAATTCAAGAAAAAGCTAAACTTCTAGAAGATGCACTTAAATCAGGTAATTTAGAAATCATCTCTCAAGAAAAATCTACAATAAATGAAAAACAAGCATATGTTACTAATGCTAAAGGCATTTTTCAAAGCGGTGGCGAATCATATAATGTACAATTCAAAGAAATAATACTTTCAACTCCTAAATTTTTTTACATCTTTTCATATAGTAATGGAATAGACGAATTTAATGATCAACTTTCTAAATTTGATGATTCTGTTAATTCTTTTAAAATAATATCAGAACCGATTAAAGAAACAAAATCTGCAACAGCTTATGTAGAGACAGAAGAAAAGGGCGGTGGATGTCTAATTGCTACTGCAACGTATGGCTCTGAACTTGCTCCTCAAATTCAACAACTAAGAGAGATAAGAGACAATACTATTCTTTCCACTCAGTCAGGAACTACCTTTATGACTGGATTTAACCAATTTTACTATTCTTTTAGTCCTATAGTAGCAGATTTGGAAAGAGAAAATCCAATCTTCAAAGAGACTGTTAAGATTGTCATTACACCAATGTTATCGACTCTTTCAATTATGACCTTAGCTGAAGATGGTTCTGAAGTTGAAGTGTTAGGATTAGGACTCTCTATAATTGCATTAAATATTGGAATGTATTTTGTAGCACCTACAATTGTAATTATTCAAATTAAAAAGAAATTCTAAATTATTTTTAATTAATTTTTACCAAACATCATCTACTTCATCAAGAACCTTGTATTCTTTTTCTGTTTCACGTTTCATAAGTTTTAGTCTTGAGATATCTCTATCAAAAAACAAATCTATTATCCAATCTAGAAAAATTCTGACTTTTTTATCAGGCGATACAATTTTTGATAGGTATACATTTCTCCAAATAAGCCAAGCTAAAAATCCTGAAATATTCATTCCCAAAAATGTTGCAATTCCTGTTCTTTTTCCAATTATTGCCATTTGTCCCTTAGAATGATAAACAAATTTTTTCTTCTCTAAATTTTTAATTAAGGCATTTAGATTATGAGCGGCAATTTTAGCTTCTGCTTCGGCAATTTGGGCGGTTGGTGCAAACGGTCTATTTGTTTGTGGGTCCATAAACAAAGCACAATCTCCAATTGCAAAAACTCCTGGAAATTCTGGAACTTCAAGAAAATCATTTACAATAATTTTACCCTTATCTGTTTTGAACATTGATCTTTTGATTGTATTAACAGGTGTAACACCTGCAGTCCAAATCAATGTTTTAGTTCTAATCCCACTAATCTTTGATTCATTTACAGAGTTTTTTGGATTTTCATCTAGTGATTTTACAGTAACCTCTGTTCCATCAAAACTTGTTACTGCTGTTCGAAGTCGTATATCGATACCTCTTTCTATCATTTTTTCTTTTGAAAAGTCTGCTAATTTTTCATTAAAACCTGGAAGAATCATTGAAAGAGCTTCTAAAACTATAACACGAATATCGTCTTTATGAATTGTAGGATAATGTTTTCTTGCATCTAATAATAAATCCAATAATTCTCCCGCAGTTTCAATTCCAGCAAATCCACCTCCCACTATTACAAATGTTAAAAGACTATCACGAAGAATTGTATCTGTTTCATTATCCGCCTGTTCCAGCATATCTACTACTCTGTTTCTTAATACAACTGCATCATTAAGCGTCTTCATCGTGTAAGCATTTTTTTCAACATCTGCCATTCCAAAAAAATTAGTTTCACTACCTAATGCAACTACCAAATAATCATAATAAATTGAAACACCTCGTTTTTCACCAGTACCCCATAATGTTACAAGTTTTCCAAATGGATCTACATTTTTTATTCTACCTTCATAAAATTTTGTTTTTTTACAAATTGCTCTAATAGGCATTACGATGTGTCTTGTTTCAATAATGCCTGATGCTACTTGAGGTAACATTGGAGTAAATAATAAGAAATTATCCTCACTTATCATTATTATCTCAACTTCAGAATTATTTTTAAAAGACGACTCTAATTGCCTAGCACATTCTACTCCTGCAAATCCCCCTCCCAAAATGACTACTTTCTTCTTATTTTTGGCCAATTACCTAATACCATAAAATTACTGAATATATCCTATGAGATCAAATATTCTGATAATTTATTACTAAATTTTGAATTTATGTAATTTTGACTATATCTGAGTGAAGTATTTCATAAGCCCTTGAGGCATCTTTTTCATTTAGAATTATTATTATGCTCTCTTGACTGAAAAATGCATTTACAAGTTCTATCCCATTATCATGTAAAATCTCTGCAACATAAGACACTACATCGGATTGATTTTGATTTATTGGAATTGAGATTCTAATCTTTGCAAGACCTGTACTAAACATACTTTTATTATTTGGTACATTTTCAAAAATTTGCCTAATACTTTCAATATCCTCTGTAAGAAATCTAAATGAATCAGACAGTCTAAAAAATTCATAATTGTTAGTAATTTTTGAAAACTTATCTAAAATTGACATGGTATCCATCTCTGCAAATTCTTTCATAGAAAATTTGATATCCATCATTCCATCCGTTAATACAAGTCTTGCATTCTTCAAAACTGATTCTTCTCTGATATTCTCTTTAATTTCAAACGAATCTGCGTATCGTTTTATAGCAACCACGATTGTATTGAGATTTACAGTACCACCCAAAATTTTTTCAATCTCTGGTTGAATCTTTACAGCCAACGCTGTATAGTTAATCAAATCCATCTTCATACAATCATAAATTGAACGATTTCTTGTAACAATCTCTCTTACTAATTCAGGAATAGACATACTTGTATTTCTCATCAGGCATAATTATACTATGTCAGATATAATAATATTATGTAATATATTATATAAATATGCATAATATTTATATAATGTAATGTATATTACACACAGTAGATAAATATGACAATGTTCGATGATGAATTTGATAGAATCTTCAAGAGAATGTCAGGCTCTTTTTTTGATATAGATGACATATTTGAAGAATTTAAGAAAAGTGATTCCAATACTGGTCCAATTTATTATGGTTATATAATGACTGTTGGTCCTAATGGAAAACCTGTTGTACAAGAGTATGGAAACGTAAAACCAAGATTACTTCCAACATCTGATACTAGAGAACCAATTGTAGATGCAATTGTAGATGAAAAAGAAAAACTAGTAAAACTTGTAGCGGAAATGCCAGGAGTTGAAAAGACAGATGTTAAAATTCTAGTACAAGACAAATTTGTAGATATTTCTGCAGAACGTGGAGAAAAGAAGTACCATGCAAAAGTTCCAATCAATCATAAAGTTGATGAAAACTCAGCAAAAGCATCTTACAAAAATGGCATTCTTGAGCTAGTCTTCAAATTGATTGAAGATGAAAAACCAAAAGGCAAAAAGGTGGAGGTTGAATAAACCCCATTAATTTTTATGGAGAAAAAAAATGGATGAAATTATTTTAAAAATTGTTGAGATACCACAGCAGCATGTTGGAAGAGGTAGGGCAATAATCGATCCTAAGATAATTGAGGATACAAAATGGAAACCAGGACAAATTTTAGAATTAACATATCATAAAAAAACACATGTAAAACTTTGGCCTGGACCTACTGAAGAATATGGCACTGGTATTATCAAAATTGATGGAATGACTAGACAAAATATTGGAGCTGGAATTGGCGATAAAATTTCTATTAAATCTGTAGAATCTGCCAATGCTGAACAAATTACTTTATCTCCAACTGAAAAATTAACTATTGATGAAGAACAATTACATGATGTCATGATCACCAATTTTCAAAATCATGTTTTTACTGTTCATGATTCAATTCAACTACAAACTCAAATGGGTGGAAAGATACAATTTATTGTTACTAATACAAAACCATCAAAACCAGTGATTGTAACTGAAAATACAAAATTCAAACTTGGTTCAATGACAAAAGCAATCGACTCTACCATCCCACGAATTACATATGATGAATTAGGTGGTTTGAAAAATGAAGTTAGAAAGATACGCGAAATGGTAGAATTACCAATGAGACACCCTGAATTATTTGAAAAAATAGGCGTAGAAGCACCAAAAGGTGTCTTATTGTATGGTCCACCTGGAACAGGAAAAACACTGTTAGCAAAAGCAGTTGCAGGAGAGACAAGCGCTCACTTTATTTCACTTAGCGGACCTGAGATCATGGGAAAATATTATGGAGAGAGTGAGGAAAGAATAAGAGAGATTTTCAAACAAGCAGAAGAAAACTCCCCAAGTATTGTGTTTATTGATGAGATTGACTCAATTGCTCCAAAACGAGACGAAGTTTCTGGAGAAGTTGAAAAAAGAATTGTTTCTCAACTTTTGACACTAATGGATGGTATGAAAAGTAGAGGCAAGGTTGTAGTGATTGCCGCTACCAATAGACCAGACTCAATTGATCCTGCTCTTAGAAGACCTGGTAGATTTGATAGAGAAATAGAAATTGGAATTCCAGATGATGAAGGGCGATATGAAATTCTCTCAATTCATACACGTGGAATGCCAATTGATGAAAAAGTAGATCTTAAACAAATTGCTAAAGTAACACATGGATTTGTTGGAGCTGATCTTGAAATATTGTCAAAAGAAGCAGCAATGCGATCTTTACGAAGAATTTTACCTGAAATTAATCTAAGTGAAGACAAAGTTTCTATAGAAATTCTTCAAAAAATTAAGATCACAAGTGACGACTTTAGAGATGCCTTGAAGGAAGTAAGACCTAGTGCATTGCGAGAAGTCCAAGTACAAATTCCAAATGTTGATTGGGATGATGTAGGTGGTCTTGATGAATTAAAAGAAGAATTACGTGAAGCTGTAGAATGGCCAATTAAACATAAAGAAGCTTTTGAGTATGTGGATATAGAAGCACCAAAAGGAATCTTACTTCATGGTCCACCTGGAACAGGAAAAACAATGATTGCAAAAGCATTGGCAACAATGACTGATTCTAATTTTATCAGCATCAAAGGTCCAGAGTTACTCTCAAAATGGGTAGGCGAATCTGAAAAAGGTGTAAGAGAAATTTTTAGAAAGGCTCGTCAGGCAGCGCCATGTATAATATTTCTTGATGAAGTAGATGCATTAGTACCAAGAAGAGGCAGTGGCGGTTCTAGCTCACATGTAACAGAAAATGTAGTCTCTCAAATTCTTACTGAAATTGATGGATTAGAAGAACTACACAATGTCTTGATAATCGGCGCTACAAATCGACTTGATATTGTTGATGAGGCATTATTAAGACCTGGCAGATTTGATAGAATTATTGAGGTTCCAAATCCAGATTCTAAGGGAAGAGAGCAAATATTTCGAATTCATTCCAAAAAGAAACCATTAGGAAGTGATGTTAACATAACAAAAATTATTGAATTAACAAATGGATTTAGTGGTGCTGAGATGGCAGCTATAGTAAATAGAGCCGCAATTCTTGCTTTGAAAAGACATGTTAACACAAAATCAGGAAATGTCAAAGATATCAAAATAACCCAACAAGATATTCTAGACTCAATTGATAAGGTTAAGCCTAGAAAAAAAGATGCAACCCTAACCCAATCCATAAAATAGTCTAAATACTAAGAAGGTTGACCAGAAATTATGAAACTGTATCTTGATTTCGAGCCATGCAAAGAATGCACTACTATGATGAATGAATTAAGTAGTCCTGAAATGCTATTTGCGGATGCAAAGAAAAGGGCTGATGAATCTGCAAAATTTCTACGACACCTCACATATAATCACAATGAAGTCGTACAAGCAGTTATGGAAGATCTACCCAAGCAAAAAAGAGATCAAGAATTTGATTTTTTTAAATAAATCCATTTTTTAATTTAAAAATCTAATAATATTATTCATATACAAAAAATAAATTTATTCAAGTAATGTTATATTATAAGATGAAAAAAAATATTATTTTTAGTTTAACTGTTTTGTTTGCATCAATGTTCTCTACCCAACTTGTTTTTGCTCAAGATATTCAGCAAGAACCAGAACCTCCACGAATACCTGAACCTACCCCAACACCTGATCCAATAATGCCGCCTAAAACAGAGCCTATTTCACCACCATTTTCTAAAGAAACTGAATCTGAAAAAATACAAAGACTAACTGAAGAGAATAACATGCTAAAAGAAGAAAATCATAATTTAGAAACAAAAATTATTGAATTAAATAAATTACTAACAAATCTTCATCAAATAATTATGGAACAAATTAAAGTAATTATGAATTTAGTATCTAAACTTAAAATGGCTACACTTGATAACACATTTTATTCAGTAGTTAATATCTAGACATTATTATTTGAACCCGATCTTATATGAAAATTAAAACAACATCTACATTCTTTGCTAATGCAATCTAAATCAGAAACATCATTACATATTCCACATTCACAATGGATTAGTTTAACACTCATTTTATTCTACAATTTTAAGTGTTTTTTAATTAAAACAACTCTGTTTCTTATGGTGACATCACTTACTCCAGACTCTTCTGCAAATTTCTTTTGACTAATTTTCTCATTGTTAATTATACATGCAATATACAAAGAAGCAGCTGCTTGTGCTACAGGATGCTTTCCAGCAGTAATTTCCTTCACTTCACAACGTTTTAAGATATCAAATGCATCACGTTTTGTTTTTTCTTTCAAATTCATATTATTTGAAATCTTAGAAATAAATGATGAAGTATCATATTGATTTAGATTTAATCCTAGTTTTTTGATAATTGTTCTCAAATCTCTAGATAGAATTCTTCTTTCTATATTTCCTGCAGTTGCAATATCGTCTAATGTTCTAGGTATGTTGTTCTCTCTACACGCTGCATACAAAGATGCAGAAATTAAAGAAGCCATGGTTCTACCTCTTGTAAGTTTAGCGTTTGCAATTTTTCGATAAATATAAGCTGCATTTTCAACCACATTATCTGGTATTCCTAATTTTGTTTTCATACCGTTCAATAATGTAAAAGCTTTGCTTAATGTTACAGTTGATCTAGACTTGCTTCTCTGATCCCATGTACGAAGTCTGTTAAATTCATATTTTGTTTTATTTGATAATGCATTACCTGATGAATCTTTAGCTCCAATTATGCTTGATAATCCTCTATCATACATTGTTAATGATGTTGCAGGACCAGTTCTTGATAACTTCATAAAATCTTCCTGACTGTAACCATTACTTTCATTCGAAGTATCCAATATGTTTTGCACTAGAACAAGACCGCATCCCCCACAAAACATTTCTCCTCTTTCTGAATCTGTTATTATGGGATAGGTTTTGCAAGTGTCTAGTTTACACTTGACATCATAATCGTTTGAATAATTTTGTAACACTACTGAATATAATTATCATTAATACAATAAAAATAGATGGAAACAGGTAATTTTACAACCAAAAGATAACTTTATCCACAAAAAATTCCTCTAGTTTTGTTAAAACTGATTTCTATTTGGTATAGAAATTACTTTGTAATAAATGTTAAAAATAAAATTTGTTAAAAAATTAAAAATATGATAAACAGACTACTATTTACGAATAGATTCTAAAGAGTGACCACGATTAACAATTATCTGAGTAATTGCTTCAGTTGTATACTCAATACCGTGTTCCTCTTCAAAGTGCTGTCTTAGTTTTTCAAGTAGTGCGATGTTTTTCTCTCCTTCTAAAACGAAATCACACTCAAATCCATAATCTTGACATCTTAGTTTCAGCGTCATTCATTGTGCAAAAATTATCAAAGCTATAAAAATCCTCAGTTTGGCATTCAGAATAACTTGATACAGTCACAAAATGGGTAAAAAATCATCTTTTACACTAATAATGTCTAATAATCCAAAAAATTAGAGGTAAATCATGAAAGGTTTGGAGTTTGTATTTTTAGCAGTTGGATCTGTACTTGGAGCTTTTCTAAGATATAAAATCACAGAATCTCCATTGTTGTTTAATGCACTACCTCTCAATGTTTTGATTGTTAATATTCTTGGGGCATTTATCTTAGGAATGTTTATCATTTTATCAGAACAGTGGAATCTTGATGGGAGATATTCACTCTTAGCTGCAGTAGGTTTTTGTGGCTCACTTACTACAATGTCATCATTTGCACTAGATTCTAGTAATCTATTTGATAATCATCATTATGGAACTTTAGCTATTAATCTAGTTGCAAACATAGGTTTGTCCATCGGTGCCTTAATTGGTGGAAAATCATTAATGTCTGCTATAGTAAATGGTTAATCAATTGTATGGACTATATTGTTTGTAAACTTTGATCACTGATTCATGATACATTTTTCTAATATCTTCATCTGTTGATATTGCAAGATGATTTACTAGATCAGTAGCAGTGATAATTCCTATGACTTTATCATCTTCTATGACCGGTAATTTACGAATACCTCTAGTATACATTAGATCAGCAATCATCCACACTGATTCATCTGGACCTATTGCAATTAGAGGAGTTGTCATAATCTGCTTCACAGGAGTTGTAATCTGATAAGCATGAGCTACAATTTTTACTGCAAAATCCCTATCTGTAATTATGCCCACAGGCGAGTTATTTTCCATAACTATGATAGCTCCTACCTTTACATCTTCCATTAATTTTGCTGCTTCGTTTACAGTAATACTTGAATCTACTGCAATCACCGATTTTGTCATTATATCTCTAACCGTAATTTTATCCGCATCTATCATTTTCAAATTATTATTGAATTTTCTGTATATAGTGACTCTGTACAATCTCATGGTTGAAAATCAAACTCGATAATGTTGTAATACCTCTTAAATTCAGTTATTTTATTAGATAATTATGAAAAACATAAAAAAAATCCTTGTTCCCATCGATGGATCTAAAAATTCGATGAGAGGGTTAGATGAAGCAATTTATCTTGCAAGACAATGTCATGCAACAATTACAGGCTTGTATGTAATTCCATTAGCAAAACCCATGACCGATGCCCAAATTTCGTATCTAGAAAAATATTTACTGAATAATGCTTCTAAATTTATGTCAAAAGCAAAAACACGTGCTGCACAAAATGGCATTCTTTTTGATGATGACATTACTTATGGTGACGAAGGACCAAAAATCATAAATTATGCAAACAGCAAAGCATATGATATTATTGTTATTGGATCTAGAGGGATGGGTTCTATTAAAGAGACTTTTCTTGGTAGTACTTCAAATTACGTTCTACACAAATCTCAAATCCCTGTTCTAATAGTAAAATAGTTCATTTATCATTAGATAATTTCTTATGTGAAAATAAGGATCTTATTTATTAGAAGAAAATTCTAGAATAATGATATGGCTCATACATTTGTAAAAGATGTTATGATTAGTGATTTGACAGTATTAGATGTATCTACTTCAATTAAAGATGCTGCTAAATTAATGGATGAAAAAAATGTAGGTTGTATTATTGTTACAAAAAATAAATTACCAGTAGGTATTTTGACAGAAAGAGATTTTGTTAAGCGTATAGCTGCTAAAGAGAAACCATTAACTTCTTCTATTGAAGAAGTAATGTCTTCTCCAATAATTGAAATAGATCCAAACGAAACAGTTTGGGAAGCTGCACAAATCATGAAAATAAAAAACATTCACAAATTACCTGTTAAAGAAGATAATCAAGTTATTGGAATAGTAACAACTACAGATCTGGTAAAAATTTGTAGTGTTGGATCTGATTCTGAAATGAGAAGAATTTGTGATCAAATAATTACTAGAATGCAAAAAGAATAGAATTTTAAATATGGTTTTTTCTTATCACGTCATTAAATTTGAAGCCATTTCATTTGTACAAGGAACACATTGGTCTCAATCAATAGGAGATAAAGGAATTTTATACAAATCTCTCAAGGATCCTTATTCTAAGCTAATAATTCAATCATTAGATAATTCAGAAAAACTATTTCATATTCCAAAAGACAGAACTGTAATTGTTGTAAACAAGGTTGTTCACTTTCTAGGCGAATTAGTCTGAACTACCTAACTAATAATACAGGACAATTAGCTTGTTCTGAAACTTTTCTACTTGTACTTCCTAATGTTTTTAGTTTTCCAATCCCATGTAATCCATAACTACCAATTACAATTAATGAAATATGCTTTCTTTTTGCAAAACTCAAAATTTCATTTGCAACATTACCCTTTGTAATATGATATGATGCAGAAATTCCTTTTTCATTACATCTTTTAACAGCAACTTTTAACATTTTTTCTGCATCCATTTTTACTGACTCTGCCCATTTTTTTATAATCTCTTTTTCAGTTTTTGTTCTAGTTAATCCAAGTATTCCAGGTGGTGAAATATAATTTAGATAAATAACAGAAAATAAAAAAATTTCTGAATCAAGATTATGAGCAAGCTCCATGGCTTTAGTCAATGCTTTTACAGAATATTTAGAACCGTCATATGGCACAAGGATTTTAGTTAACATTTTTGAAAACATCGTGATCACTACTTTATTACCAGTACTGGAATTTTTGATTTATGTACCACAGCATTTGCAACGCTACCTAAGAAAATTTCTTTTAATCCGCTTTCACCTCTAGATCCAATAACAATAATATCAAATCCTTTCTTTTTTGCCATTTCATCTATTTCTAAACTTGGACTCCCAAAAATTATTTTGGATTTAAACATAATTCCTTTTTGAGCACATATTGTCTTTGCAGACTCCATAAACTTTTTAGCTGATTTAGTAAGATGAATCTGATACGGCATTATAACATCAGTAAAATTTCTTGGATATATAGGAATTACATACAAGCCTGTAATTGTTGCATGACATTGTCTTGCAAGATAAATTGCTTCATCTAACCCTCTCATCGAATTTTTAGATCCATCGATGGGAACAAGGATTTTTTTTATGTTTTTCTTAATCATTTGTAAATAATCTACAGTTTTATGATTTAATACCAAAATAAGATTATCAATTGTAATAATCAAACCATGATATTCAATATAATAACACCTCATCTGTAAAAATATTGATTTCTAGGATTACAGTATCTTAAAATGAAATTCTAGAATCTAGTTAAATATCAATAAAGTATGAAATTTTACATGAGGAAATCTCTTTACATGAATATTCTAGTACCACTTGATGGTTCAAAGTATTCAGAAAAAGCTCTTTTACATGCATGTGATATGGCAAAAAAC
>Ga0210044_10000462_pt1 | contig 61591 bp, 50 predicted proteins | sample CryGey13umfilter_2_FD_183959 | JGI IMG/M metagenome (GOLD analysis project Ga0210044, IMG submission 183959) | Groundwater microbial communities from aquifer in Utah, USA - Crystal Geyser 4/9/14 3 um filter (SPAdes) (version 2) | ecosystem: Environmental > Aquatic > Deep subsurface >...
CTTCGCTTTCTTGCCACCTTCAACGAGTCGCCGGAATCCGGTCGTTTGGTCATGTATTTCGATCCTCCGTACAAAGACAAAAGGCTCTATCGCCAGGTTGTCTCCAGTATTGACAGGATGAATCCGGACAGTCTGATTCTTTTCATTGAACATAAAGTTCCGCTGGATATAGAGGATCCGGTCCATTTGCGGTTATGGAAGCAGAAACAATATGGGAGCACTTGGATATCCGCGTTTACAACAATTCCTGATTTCTGGTAAGATACAAGACGAAATGAAACAGAGTAACTCGCCACATTTTCAAAAATTGTTTTTGAAGGTTGTCCTCAATGATTTTTTCGTAAATTCTGTTGCAGGATTTTTTGCTGCGTTGACCCTGTACTTTCTCGAGGTGATCCAGTTAGAAAATTTTTTTCACTTCATAGGTCTTGGCCTTCTTGTTCTGATCCCCATGTATGGAATCCATATTATTTTCATGTACTACCATATAAGAAAATCATGGACATCTGAGAGTCAGTTTCTGGAATTGGATTTGCAGGCGCGAAGCTCAAAGCTGAAAACCCTTCTCGCAGTGAGTTTCAGAGGGACATCTACCATTATTTTGCTTTGGTGTGTGGCTGGAATTTACTCATACTATTTCAGCATGATAACTCCAGGGGTGTCCCATGTGATGGGCATCCTTGCATTGGCTACATTTGTCGCCATGTCTCCCATGTCATGGCTGGTGGATTCGATTGTGACCCGAAGGATTTTAATATCCACGATTAGACGCTATCTGTCCTCATTTCCGGAAAGTTTACTTCAGGGATTTAATTTTTACAAGATGTCCAGCATAAACAGAAGCGCCGTGGCCGTCTTCTACCTGTTCATCCTGGCCATTTATTTCACACTGATTGGCAATATAAATTCCTTCAACTCAGTGATGCAGCAGAAATTGATGGAATTCGGAAATTCTCAACTGGAACAGATTACATTAAGAATTCAGGCCGAGTCCCAAAAAAAAGAACCATCCCTTGAACGCGTCAGGGAAATAATCAAAGAAACTCCGAAGTTTCTGGGTTCAGAAATTACGATTGTTCCCATTGACCTGGTACAAGGCAAACCGCATAACCCTGATGAAATAAAGCAGCAAACTCGATGGATCATTGCTGAAAAGATATTACCTGGAATCGGAAATCTGGTCTTCCGAATTGAGAAAGCAAGCCTTCGCTCAAGAATATTTTTCATTGCGTTCAATAGAGGCGTCATCGTCCTTTTTCTGATTTTATTGGGAGTAGGGGCGGCGGTTCTTTTCCAGGTAAATCTTGAATTCAAAGGCACGCTATCCGTGATTAACCGAATTACAGACGAGATGGCATCCGGGAATCTTTCGGATTCGGAACGACTTTATGCCACCGATGAATTCTGGGGTTTATATCAGAAAATTATCGTTGTAAAAAACAATGCCGGAAAGGTCATCGGAGATATCCGGGAACACGCGCGGCTGTTGAACCAGAATATTCGAGTCGTGGAAGAGGTAAGTCGTTTTCTTCAGGACCTTTCGGGAGGGCAGAAGCCTCTTGTGAGAAATGCCGGGGATGCCGTTAATTTTGTGGATGGATTTGCGAACAGCCTCCAACACTCAATCTCTGAGTTGTCCTTAATTTCAGAGCGCACCTCCAGCACCTCCATCGAGTTCGCAGCTTCCATCAGTCAAGTTAAGAACTCCATGGGAAAGCTTGTGAGCATGGCTGATGCCATTGCCCTGAACGTACGCGAGAACACCTCTTCACTGAAAGATATTTCCTCAGATCTTCGAACGGCCTCAGGAATGGCCGGGCAAATTGAGGAAAATGTCACAGCAATTCATGACTCACTGGGAAAACGGATATCCGTCCTGGAAGACAGTAGATTTGCAGTTGACAGGCAAATAGAAGCCACCAGTTCCATTGAACAGAACTTCAAAGAAGTTGGAAATCATCTGGAAAAATTAAACGCCATGTATGTAGATTACCTGAAATCGAAAATAATTTTAGGTAAAGAAATTGGGCGTATAGAGTCAATTAGCCATATTATGGATGATTTTATTGATCAGGCAGGCATTCTGGCTTTAAACGCCGCTATTCTTGCAGCAAGGAATGATTCTCTTGACTCTGGATTTGGCGTTATCGCCGATGAAATCAAGGAGCTTGCGGAGAGGACAGGGGCATCCACAGGAAAAATCAAAACCATTGTGAATAATACAACCCAACAGCTCTCCGGTATGGAAGAGAGAACAATCGGTGCCAAAGTTGAATTTCGCCGAACAAAGGATTTGTTGAAAGAGATTCTCACTGTTCAGAAAACCAGATCTGATGAGCTGAAGGATGGGGCCAATCGTATGCAGGTCCTGCTGGAGGACACCGGACAAGACAAGACACAGATAGGAACGATACTGGATGCGGTTCGCTTGTTGAAAAGCCAGATCGTTAAAACTGGTGGAATATTGGCTGAGAAGTTGATGGCCACGGAAAAATCGATGGAAACCTCTGACAAAATGAAGGAAATGGCTGGACAGGTGATGAATGCCGCTCAGGAACAAACGGTGGGGGCAAACCAGATTGCCGGGACCTCTGAATCAATCCGTGACCTGTCCTTTGATGCGAAAAATGCATCTGAGAAAGTTAAAGAAGCATTGCAGGACATCGTTCAACTGATACAGACAATAGAAGGAAACTCTGAAGAGATTCGACTTAAATCAGACTCTTTGCGAGAAGTGGTAGACGATTTTTCCGCTGAACTCACGTCATTGTCAACTGAAATTGCCAGATTCAAACTACCGGATAACAAATGACCGCGTGGAATGGCGCTTCCTTCAGAAGCCTCTTGAAAGAAAACATACTTCTAATGGACGGCGCTTACGGCACTCTTTTGTCTTCTCATCTGGATGGGATGGACAGCATTGAGGAACTGAACATAAGAAAACCGGATGTTGTTCAGGGCATCCACCAACAATATGCTGACGCTGGAGCAGATATCATTAAATCCAACACATTCGGGATTTTCCACTCCATTTTCCGGGGAAAATTAGAAGTGGAAAAAGGTATTGAAATAGTGGATATCGGTGTCAAATTATTGTCAGACGTTTACTCAAAGAGGGATCTGATTCGAGTCGCCAGTTTTGGACCCATGACAGGGGGTATGTGGGGATACTCTGACAGAGAAGTCGCATTGATACAGAGGGTATACCGTCTAGCTGCTGAAACGGCGCTCTCAGCAGGCGTCCAGGCCATCCTTCTGGAAACATTCTCAGACCTTCTGGAGACGAGTATTGCGATTCATGCCATCCGCTCCATTTCCGCAGACCTCCCTTTGATCTGCCAGTTCACATTTCAGGATGGCGGCATAACATTGAGTGGATCTGGAGCCGCCAATGGAGCAATCATGCTTGAATCTCTTTACGCAGATGTTATCGGCGCAAATTGCTCTACCGGGCCACACGGCATTCTACCTCATGTTGAAACCTTGAGCCGATTTTCCAGTGGTGCAATTTCGATGGCTCCGAATGCCGGTCTGCCGAGGATAGTGAATGGCAAAGCAAATTATCCGAATATAATAAATGAAATGATCGAATTATTGCCCCGGGCACTAGAGTTGGGGGTCCGGATTTTCGGAACATGCTGTGGTTCTACGCCGAACTATACAGCCGCGCTTCGAAGAGAAATTGATCAAATTCCAGTAGACAAAAGGATTGCCAAGAAAAGGGAAGTTCCCGACGTTGTGAGCTCCAGTCATCATCTATATGATTTCCGAAACTCATCCTTTTTAGCCGTTGGAGAACGCCTGAATTTGTCTGGGAATCGCACCTTCCTCAAGAGAATCCAGACTGATTCTGACCCCGCGATATTATCTGAACTCAATCGTCAGACTGCTGCCGGTTATACAGACGCTGTTGACATCAATCTGGATGCCATAGCGAATGAAAATCCATCAGTGTGGCGAGACACAGTATTGTTGCTGGAACGTGAGGACGCGCCAATTATCTCCATCGATACGCTGTATCCCAACCTGATGGAAGAAGCTGCCTTTCTGGTGGCAGGAAAGCCTGTTTACAATTCCACAGATCTTACTGAAAAGCGATTCTCCAGGATGGCTGAACTTTATCACCGTCACCGTGGCCTGATTGTGGCGTTGCTGATGACGGGAAACCGTCTGCCCAAAACCCTGGCCCAGCGTCGGGAAGCTTTGGAAATATTGGATAGGCTCCTTGTCACTTATAAGATTCCCGCCGCAGATGTCCTGGTGGATCCTCTCGCCTTATCCCTTGCAACGGGAGTGGATCAGTTCGAAATGGTTCAGAGAATTGTTGAGGAAACCAGCTATAAAACGATCATTGGACTATCAAATTTTTCCCATGGACTGGCGGACAGAAGTCGAATGAACGCGTTTCTCCTTGGACAGTTGATGCAAAGTGGCCTCTCGGCTGCGATTGCGGATACTGCCGATCCCAATATTTGTGCCACAATCCGCCTTGGAAACGCTCTATTCCATGGTGAACCGATGATCCGGGACGAAAAAGATAGAATTGACTTCCCTGAACCGTTTCCGGAAGTCGGAAAGGCCCTCCTGGGCGCAGATTCCGATACAATTCTTGAAATTCTTGCGCAAAGCAGCGAGCAATATGGCTCCCCTTTTGCGTTTCTGGAAAAGGTCGTATCGCCGAAAATGGAAAGAATCGGAGAGGCATTTGAAGGAGGACAGCTATTTCTTCCCCAGTTGATTGTAGCCGGCGAGACAATGAAAAAGCTGTTGAAAGCAATGAACAAAGAGGGTCTTCCAGAGGTGAGTGGAGAAGAAGCTCATCCGGTACTCTTTTTTACCGTTCAGAACGATATTCATGACATTGGAAAAAATATTGTTATATCGGTTCTTCAGGGCTTTGGAATTGTCACTGAGGATGGCGGAATAGACAGGAGTCCGGATGAAATCGTGGAACTGACGAGGTCAAAGCAAGCGGGTGCAGTGGGATTGTCTGCATTGATGACCACCAGTCTGCATTCCATGAAGCTAACTGTCAGACAGTTAAAGAAAGAGCTGCCCGAGGTTCCGGTTCTGGTTGGTGGGGCTGTGGTTACAAGACGATATGCAGAGGAAATCGGAGCCGATGGATACGGCAAGACTGCATTTGAAGCTGTTCACATGCTTCGGAGATTAAATCCGGGAGTTGCTCACGGCGGATCTTCATCGGATTCCGAAACCGGAAATATGGAGATTCAAAAATGAAATTCAGTTATTTGATATTTGTTATGATTCTGGTTCTTGCTGGTAGTGTTTTTTGCTGTCAGAGAGCATTTGGATCTGATGTGTTGAAGTATGAGGATGATCAAGGCCATCTCATCCTTGTGGATTCTCCCGCCAAAATTCCAGCCCGTTATCGCAATCGTGTGGAATCCGTCCCGTCGGGCAAAGAGGCTGAAGAATTGAATGTCGAACTGACAAAAATTGTCTTGAAGGGTGGAAGTGCAGCTGATTTGAATGGCTTTTTTATCAAATATCTTTTTTTGAATCGTTGGACAGCGATTCTGGTTTCCCTCTTTATTCTTGCATTTCTCCTACCTGTAATTTTTAGAAATTCGCTTTCAAGGATGAGCATTTTCGTTTCTCTCCTGTTCCTGTTTCTGATCTTTCATCTGGTAGTGTTTGTACCAAAACTTCAAGAACGGGTTTACAGATTTTCCGGGATTGTACGCCATAAGAGCGGGGTTTCGCTCCCCGTTGAGACGGGAATCCGACACAAGGTACTGGCCTATCGGATTCATTCAGAAGCATTACCCCTCATCCCTCTGAATATTTATGCCCAAGTTCTTGAATTGAGGAAACTTCAAAGTGAGTTTCAGGTTCAAAAATGAATGGCGGCGTTTACGTTCATGTTCCATTCTGCCGCTCCCGTTGCCATTATTGCTCATTTTACAGTGTCACCGATCGGGATGTTCCGGATTCAAGCGAATATGTTCGGGCCATTTTGAATCACCTTTCCACATTTGAACTTATTACGGAAGCCATAGATTTTAATACAGTTTATTTTGGAGGCGGTACGCCCAGTATCATGCCGGTTTCCTTTTTCAGCGAAGTTATTGAAGGTATCTCTGCATCTGTTTCCCTGGGAGATGAGCTTGAGATAACGATTGAAATGAATCCGGAGGACATTACATCGGACTATCTTAAGGATTTGAAACATGCCGGTATTAACCGAATCAGCATCGGTGTTCAGTCTTCAACTGATCCTGTTTTGCAAAAACTGAATAGAACCCACACCTCAGGAGAGGCTGTTTCCGCCATTCTTACTGCAGTAAAGTTTTTTTCAAATGTTTCATGCGATCTGATTATCGGAATAGACGGAGAATCAAGAATAGCAAGTAACATACTGAATAAACTCCCCATTGCTGCCTTATCTCATCTTTCCCTTTACATGCTGGACGGGGCAAAGAATGACAGACTTGCCGCAGAGAGTGATCATACTGCTGATCTTTACACGAAACTTTGTGGCGTGTTGGAGAATAATGGTCTCAAGCAATACGAAATTTCTAACTTTGCCAGGGAAGGAATGGAATCTGTTCATAACCTGCATTACTGGAAGGGAAATCCATATATCGGGTTGGGCCCGTCAGCTCATTCTCTCCTGTATCCGTATCGAATCTGGGATCATAGTGGATTGGACCGTTTTCTGAAAGGTGAGTTCAAATCAGGACGAATGGAATACAGCAAATCCCTTTTTGTCACGGAAATGGTGATGTTGGCTTTACGTTTAAAAAAGGGAGCGAGGCAGGCGGATTTTGAAAAAAACTATGGCATAGACCTGTTCAAAGAATTCGGCTGGCTATGTGACAGGTTCCCCGGTTTTGTTGTTCAGGACAGGGACGGAATTTCCTTGACTCTTAAGGGCATGCTGCTTTCCAATGAAATATTTCAGGAGTTGCTGGAACCGTAATTTGTAACACATCCTTATGTGCAGGTTCGAAAACTCAGCGACCGGGCTGTGACCCATCAATAGCCGATTTCTTTGCGCCCGGGGCATCCACTCGCACTATTTTGCGTGTGCGCAAAACAAAACACTACAGTTCTGAAATGGAAGCCTCGTAAGAACGGTCTTCAAGAGTCCTCTGGCGGATAAACTGATTCAGACGGTTTCGAGTCAGTACACCGAGAAGATTCCTTTCCTCATCTATGACCGGCAGGTCTTCAATCTCCAGAAAGTCGAATTTCTCCTGTGCAGAAAGAATGTCATCTGATTCAGAAAGGTAGTTCAGATCCTCTTTCATAATGTCGGAAACAATCAAAAGACGCCAGAGGTCATCCTGGAACATGAACGACTTAACGTCGCTGATTGACAGGATTCCCACAACCTTCTTTTCATTGTTTGTGACCGGGAGATGGGTCAGTTGATGCGCATTTAATCCATCCACAAAGGATTGGAGAGAAGCACCTTCATAGATGCTGCTTGGGTTACTGTCCATAATATCCTGCACCTTGTAGCCATGCAAGGCGGCTGTTTCACGGGCACGTTCTATTGGGATTTTCTTCAATGTAAAGTAATGGGTATCAATCGAATCATGGAAGAGCTTCTGGGATACGGTTGTTCCAATGATGGAAGCGATCATAATGGGAAGCATAACAGAATAATTCCCGGTAATTTCAGTTAAAAGAAAAATTGACATTAAAGGTGCATGGGTCGCGGCTGATAGAAACGCTCCCATGGCTACCGCCGCGTATGCTCCGGGAGAAATGTGCATAGCAGGGAAAAGTATCGCAAAGAGTTTTCCCGAAAATGCCCCCAGCGCAGCCCCTACAAACAAAGAAGGTGCAAACATGCCTCCCGCACCGCCGGAGCCAAGGGTGAGAGAAGTGGCTAGAATCTTACCCAATACAAGTAGTCCAAGAAATAGCAGGCTGTAATTCATCAGGTTTCCGTTGATAAGGCCGCGAATAACATCGTATCCGTCGCTCAGTACGTCCCGCATGAAAATCCCGATAATTCCCACCAGCAAAGCTCCGACAACAGGCTTCAATGCAGTCGGAATTCTCATGCCTTTGAAAAAATCCCAGGTTGTATAATAACCCCTTTTGTAGAGCGCAGCAAAAACACCGACAAGGATTCCGAGAAGTGCATAGAGAGGAAACTCCATGGGACCACCAATAATGTAATTGGGGGTATGGAAGATTGATTCAGCACCATAATAAGTTCTGGAAACCGCCGTCGCTATTGCGGATGATATGACAAAAAGTGAAAACGTATTTAGTTTCATTTCACCTAAGAATACGATTTCTTCTGCAAACAAAACTCCCGCGATGGGCGCATTGAAGGTCGCCGCAATCGCACCCGCCGCTCCGCATCCGACCAGCACCTGCGTTCGTTTGGTGGAGAGTTTCAGCCATCTCGCCACGACCGAACCAATGGTTCCACCGATTTGTCCGATGGGGCCTTCACGTCCCGCTGAGCCACCGGAACCAATGGTAATCGCCGCCCCCAGGGTGTTGGCAATGAGTCGAAGAGAGCTGATACGTGCCGCCTTTAAATGAACCTCCTCAAGAAATTTTGGAAACCCGTAGCCGTTAACCAGCCTTGGAAAGATTTTTGCGAGCGGTATCAGCAGCAGAGCACCTGAAACCGGAAGAAGAATGATCAGGAACCGATGCCAACCTCCCTGCTGAAAATGAAGGACATGGTTGCCGAGCACATCAAAAAAGAACCATTGGGAATGTTCGACGGCTTCCACAAAAACAATATTGCCCATCCCGCTGAGCAGTCCAACCAATGCTGCAACAACGAGGAAGAAGGTCGTGTTTCCAATTTTGAAGCGTTTCAGATATCCATAAAGCGATTGCATCCTGCCTCCCAGAGGGTCATTATACCGCGACATGGAACTCTGGCAAGGAACATGATTCTAATTCAGGGAGAAAAGCATAATGCTTCCCTTGAGAAATATAGAACAGATCGAACGATTCTTGACACAACAATAGTCATTTGTTAACCTAAAGCCATAAAATAGGAGTGATGAGAAATGACTAAAGGTAGCGAGAGAAGAAAGTTTAAGCGACTTCCCAAGAGTGCGTCTCTGAAGGTCCAGAGACTTTCCTTCGAAGATCAACCTGCCCAGCATGTAACCCTCTACAAAGATTTAGGCGGGGGCGGCATGCTTTTTGAAAGTGAAGTGGCTTATGAAAAGGGCACTCTTTTAAAAATACAGGCAATGGTCCCCGGCTGGGGTGGCTATATACGGAACTTCAAGAGAACTGAAGATAATGAGAAACATGCCCTTGTAACAGTGGCAGAAGTCGTCCGGGTTGAGGCAATAAACGGAAAAAGTTTTGAGATCGGTGTTCATTTCGTGAATATCTATGAAAATGATCACCGTGCATTGATCGAATATGTTGATAGTATGACGAATGAAATGGACTAATCAATGAAGGACATTAATTCATGACAGAGAACAAGCGTCTTCTTGTTGTAGATGACGAAGCGGAATTCTGTGAAGTGCTCCAGGATATCCTTGAGGCCAGGGGTTTCATTGTAGATACTGCATCAAATGGCAAAGAAGCTCTGAGGGTAATGGAGAACCAGCCGGAAAACGTTTACTCTGTACTCATTGCAGATATCAATATGCCAGAAATGGGGGGAATTGAGCTGATCAGACAGGTGGCTGTCAAGTATCCTTTCGTTGTTCCTGTAATTGTAACTGGTTACGCAGACACGCAGGCGGCGGTGGAGTCCCTGCGGGTAGGTGCCTACGATTTTATTTCAAAACCGTTCAAACTGGATACGATCTATTTGACGGTGGGTCGCGCGCTGGAAAAACACAGCTTTCTCAAAGAAAAGGACATATATCGCAGAAATCTTGAATCGGAAGTGGAAGAACGCACTTCAGATCTTCGGCGATTGAATGATCAACTCATTCAATTACAGGAAATGGCGCGGAGAACCAGGGAAACGCTTGAATTTAAAGAAAAAATGAAACACATTCGAGAGTATTGTTTTTCGGCTTTTCGTGCTTCTAGTTTTGCGTTTCTTTCTTACGATGAGGAGCTGAACCTGTTTTACGTGCACCCGGACAGCTGCGCTCAGGAATTGCCGGAAAAGAACGTGTTTTCAATTGATGAAATCCATCGGGACAAAGATGGAATGGTCGAATTGGGAAATCATCTTTTCGCTTTAGATAAAGGACATATAGCAATCGAAATAAAACGGGATCAAATTTTTGGAATTGTGTACGTTGGATTCCCCAATGACAGTGGCTTTCTCATTGATGAGAGTACCTTTGGATTGTTGATCTCGGAATTGGAAGTAATTCTCTACAACAATTTTCTGGTGCAGCACCATGAAAATGAAATGAGAAAGATGTTCCTGTCATCTGTTCGCACGCACGCATATACAATTGAAGCAAAGGATGCGTACACTAAGGGACACTGTGAAAGAGTTGAACGATACACCATGATATTGGCAAAGCGGGTGATTTCAGACCCGGATCGTTTATTTGCGCTTAGCGTTGCATGTATTCTTCACGATATCGGGAAAATCGGCGTCCCTGAGTCAATTCTCAATAAACCTGGAAAGCTCACAGCTGAAGAGAAAGAAGCAATGGACAAACATCCAATAATTGGTGCAGAAATTGTTAAGAACTTGTATGGATTCAAATTGAGCCCCGTAATTCGCCATCACCACGAATGGTATGATGGAAATGGGTATCCCGATGGAATGAAGGGCGATGAAATCCCACTGGAATCAAGAATGATGTCAGTAGCTGACGCCTATGATGCGATGACAACTTCCCGGCCATATCGTGAGGGACTTGACCCGAGTCGGGCCCATCAGGAGATCCAGGATTTCTCCGGCCGTCAATTTGATCCATATGTAGTGAAGATATTTTTAGATTGTTATGCAGAATTCAAGCAGGTTAAGACAGAGGAACTGGGCTTGGATTTTGATCTGGCATTAACCCCTTAAAATTATTGAAGGAGAAGAAACTATGGAAAAAGGATCGACGAAAACGCTTGGTATTGTGTTTGTCATCGTTCTGATTGTCTTGCTGGCAGCACATTTGATGGCAATGAGAAGCGCAAAGGCGGAGTTCACCAAAAAGGAACAGGCTACGGCGCAGCAAATCGTAGAGCTGAATAAGAAGATTGAGGCCCTCTCAATGGACAAAAATTTGCTTGAAATAAAGCTGGAGCTGAAGGGTATCAGAATTCAGGTAGCTGAAAACAACTTTGGCACGGCCCGCGAATCTCTGGATGCGTTCAAAGAGTACCTGGATAAGAACGGCTGCAAGAAAATGGCTGAACTTACACCCATATTTGATACGATTGATACAAGTATGTTGAAGAAGCAAAACGTGGAAGTCAGACAGGGTCTGGACCAGGTAGAAGACATCATTTTCGGGGCGAAGAAAGCCCCCGAAATGGAGAAAGAAGAATAGCGACTAAAAATAGATATACGAATTTTATGATAACGATCAGGGGAAGCTCCGGCTTCCCTTTTTTTATGGAGTTTTGGTGAAAATTAATAGTACCAAAGAGACAAAAAGTGGAGCCAGGGCAATGCCATCAACAACGATTTCAAATTGGCCATCTGAAGGGATCGTTCCTTTGGATGAGTAATGGATAAATACAAGGAGGCTATAAATTGATGTGACAGTCAATACGATAGCCTGTTCAATTCTGCCGCTTGTGAATGCAAGCCCGGAGAGAAACAAGGCAATAGCTACCATACTCCACAACACAATTTGCGCCGCTCTATGCCGGCCAAGGAGGATGGGCAGCGTTTCTTTTCCGGCAAAACGATCCCCTTGATAGTCTTTGAAATCAAAAAGTACAGTTCCGGAAAACACAATGAGAAAGACAAGGCCGGAACCGAGGATTAAAGAAACCGGTGAATGAATGTGATGGGCCAGCATAGGGATTGCCGCAATGACGATGGACCATGCAAGGCCGTGAAGAAGGTTTTTAGAACCTGGTATATCAAAGATACGAAAAGGTCTTCCTCCAATACCAACCCGAATTCGGTAGAGGAGGCCCAATATGACCGCCAATAGTAGAAGACCAAGACCAAAGAGTGATAAGGTTAAGCCCAGTAAAAGAAGTGCAAATATTGAAAAAATGGAAAGGATACTCAGATTGCGTCGTCGGGACTGGACGAAATGGAATCTTGTCGGGTCACTAAAGAGGAGTGTGTCTCCACTGACAATCCCGTTTAGATTTGTTACAGAGAAAAGGTACAAGAAGGCGATAAGGGGAAATTTCCATGACTGGGGGAGGGAGAATGTGATTTGAATTCCTGCACAGAGAAAGAGTGCAGCCAGTGAGCGGAAAATACCACAATAGAACATCCAGCCGAACACATGGAAAGCAAAGGCTTTTTCCCTGTCTTTAAAGCGCAGGGCCTGAACCACACTATTGATAATCCAATTGGGAGTTGATGCACCGGCAGATACTCCAACCGTGCGAAAAGGATGCACGTCAATATTCCTCAATTCTGCTTCGGTTTCAATATGGTAAACATTCTCACAAAAACGTCTGGAGATTTCAGCCAGACGTGTTGTATTTGCACTGTGGTGGCCACCCACGATAATCATGCAGTCAACTTTTGAAGCCAGTTTTTTTGCTTCATCCTGCCGTTTTGAGGTTGAATCGCATATGGTACAAAATACCTTCAAATCTTTCACTTTTTCCCGCAGAACGTTTGCGATATCATCGAAAGTCTTTTGGTCAATTGTTGTCTGGGATACAACAATTGCTTTGTCAAAGTCTGGCAATGTTTCGGCTTGATCAGAAGTCTGGATGAGCTTCGCGTTCCCCTGCGCATACCCCATCAGGCTTTTCACTTCCGCATGTCCAATATCTCCTACTATGATGATAGTATAGCCTTTTGCCAGATGACCCTTTATCAACGCCTGTACCTTTCCGACCCGCGGGCAGGTCGCATTCAAAACCGTGATGCCGCGTTTTTTCAGATCATCCAACATTTCGGGAGTGGTCCCATGTGCACGGATAATAACGGTTCCATCTTGAAGGTTATCACTCAGTTGGGCTTCCTTCACCCCCCTTGATGAAAGGAAATTTACAGCCTGCTTATTGTGAATTAAGGGGCCAAGTGTATGAATGCTTTTGCTCTTTTCTTTTTCCGCCAGTTCCAATGTCTTCTCCATTGCCCGGCGAACTCCCCAGCAGAAGCCTGCCGATTCAGCCACTATGATTTTCATGGCGCAGTTTTGGCCGAAATGGCCTTGAGTTTTGAAATTGCACTGCTGATCTGGTTCAATGAGGTATCCAGTGGATGTTCTTCAGTATTCTTTATTTCCATCATGAAGCCCCATTTGTAATCGACCTTTATAAGGGCCTCCATTACTTCTTCCCATGGAATCGTTCCACAAAAGGGCAATTTGTGGGAATCATGGATGCCGTTGTTGTCATGGATGTGGGCAGTGTAAAAGTGGATGCCGTATTCCTCAATATCCCGTAAGACACGGCCTTCCAGGTGACTGTGACCGATATCAAAACAAACCCCGAAAGGAATCTTGTTTTCATCGATGAAGTTAACAATATCTGCAACTCCCATATTCAGGCCCGGCACATTTTCAAAACACAATTTAGTTCGAATCTGCTCCGAAACCGCGTATAGTTCATCGATACTCTTCATCAGGGCATCCCGGTTTTTTATGCCGGGAAAATGGACAATGTAGTAGTCCACTTCCATATATGATGCTAAAACCAGGCTTCTGGTGATTTCAGAAACAGATAATGCCCGGAGATGTTCATTCGTGGAACTGATATCCAGTAAATTTCCTTCCAGCAGCTCTTCAAGAGACGCATAGAACGGGGCGTGAATCGAGTTTACACATAGTTGATTTCGATCAATTGCCCGCGAAATGTCCCGAAGGGCGGCAGGGTCGTCAAAATCTATCTGATGAGAATTTGCAAAGAGCTCCACATTATCAAAACCGGCGGCGGCAATGCGGTCCAAATGATGGCTGGTGAGGGTTTCTCTGGCAAAAAGGTGTGTTGAAACGCCATAAATCATGTAAACCTCCTGTTCATGGTTATTATACACATCCCACAGGAAAGACAACCATGAAAAACCGTGATAGTTTACGGAATAAGGGAATAGATATAGAATGGAAGGGACCTGTGCTCACGAGAGGTCCCGTTTGGGAGAGTTGGCCAGGTTTGAATAACTGACCAGGGGAAGTGTTGTGGAAAAAGTAGTCGTAAGATTTGCGCCAAGCCCGACTGGATATCTTCACATCGGAGGAGCCAGAACGGCATTATTCAATTATTTGTTTGCAAAGCACCAAAATGGCGTTTTTCGTTTAAGAATAGAGGATACTGATAAAAATCGCTCTAAACCGGAATTCACGGAGCAGATATTGGCCAGTATGGCCTGGCTTGGACTGAAGCCCGATGGGGAAGTTGTGTTTCAGTCGAGAAGGATGGCTCAATACCAGAAAGTAGTAGAAAAACTGATAGAGAGTGGCAGGGCGTACCGTTGTTTTTGCACGAGGGAAGAGATTGATGAAAGACGAGGGGGAGATCCCGGTTGGAAGTATGACAGAAAGTGCGACTCGTTGACTGAGGATCAAATTCAACAGAATCTTATCGAGGGTAGTCCCTTCGTAGTGAGATTGAGAATTCCATCAGAGCATGTTCATTTCCATGATCTTGTTCGGGGAGACGTGAGTTTTGACGGAATTGAATTTGAGGACTTTATCATTGTGCGATCGGATGGCTCACCAATTTATCAATTATCCGTTGTGGTAGATGACCACGACATGGGAATCACCCATGTAATCCGGGGAGACGATCATCTTTCCAATACACCGAAACAGATTTTTCTCTTCCGTGCAATGGGTTTTGAACCACCGATATATGCGCACATTCCATTAATTCTGGGTTCGGACAAGAAACGCCTGAGCAAACGACATGGTGCAACTTCGGTAGAAGAGTATCGTGAACAGGGCTTTTTGCCGGAAGCTCTGGTCAACTTTATTGCGCTGCTGGGCTGGAATCCCGGCGATGATCGGGAAATTATGGGTCTAGATGAAATGATTGAGGAATTCTCCACCGAACGCATTTCCAGGAGTGCGGCGGTTTTTGACTCTGCCAAAGCACTGTGGCTGAACGGACAATATATCTCAAAACTTTCAGATGAAGCGTTAGAGCATATATTTGTAAAAGTTTATGAAAAACAAGGCATATCAGTAGAAAACTCTGATCGACTTGTCAAAATACTGGACTTGCTTCGGCCCCGAGTGCGCACCATTACCGAATTGTACGACGCAGGACTGTTCTTCTTTAGACAGCCGGATAATTATGAAGAGAAGGGCGTGCGAAAATATTTCTCAGGAGACAACGCAAGGGAAATTCTTGAGGAAAATGCCCATCTGATTGAAAACTGTAGTCCATTTGACGAAGTTGAGCTGGAAGAACAACTCCGTGCAAAAGCAGAGAGGGAAGGGGGTAAGGCTGCGTTTTACATTCACCCTCTGAGGCTTGCTTTAACCGGAAGTATTTCGAGTCCGGGAATTTTTGAGATAATTGTGCTGATTGGCCGGGATGAGTGTATTGCCCGCATAAAAAGGGCAATCGCTTATATCAATTCAATAAAAGGCCTGGAATAGTCCGCGGCCACATTAGCTGTTATTCTCAAACTGGAACAATTCAGGAATCGGAGAGTCTCTTCTCCAACCTTGCCCATGAGTCTTTCAGGGAGACGGAGCGATTGAACACGGGCTCACCCGGTTTGCTCAGCTTTTCGTCGAGAGAGAAATACCCCGTTCTTAGAAACTGGAAAGAATGGCCACTTTTAGCAGTGGCCATGGAAGGTTCCAGAATGCAATCAGAAAGGATGGTTACAGAGTCGGGATTGAGATTTGAAAGGAACGTTTCTCCCTCCAATATGTCTTCGGGGTTCTCCTTCAAGAACAGTTTGTCAAACAGCCGAACCTCAGCGGATATGCCTTCCGATGCTGAAACCCAGTGAAGTGTTCCCCTCACTTTTCGCCCGTCATCAGTCCAACCGCCACGACTTTGAGGGTCGTGAGAACAGTGAATTTCCAGAATGTTCCCCGAATCATTCCGAATTACCTCGTTGCACGTTATGTAATACGCATGTTTTAAGCGAACTTCCTTTCCAGGGGCAAGACGAAAATACTTTTTCGGGGCATCTTCCCTGAAATCGGTCCGTTCAATGTAGATTTCCCGTGTAAAGGGGATTTTTCGACTACCTGCTTCCGGATTTTCCGGGTTATTTTCCCCTTCCATCATCTCGATCTTGTTTTCGGGGAAATCAGTGATGACCACCTTGAGTGGGTCAAGGACTGCCATAACGCGGTTTGCTCGTTTGTTTAAGTCTTCCCGAAGGCAGTGTTCAAGCAACGCCACATCTACGGTACTCTCTCGCTTGGCAATGCCGATGCGGTCACAAAAATCCCGGATGGACTCGGGCGTATATCCCCGTCGCCTCAATCCGGAAATTGTCGGCATTCGGGGATCATCCCAGCCATCTACAAGTTTTTCCTCTACAAGTTGAAGGAGCTTTCGTTTGCTCATGATTGTGTAGCTTAGATTCAACCTGGCAAATTCGATTTGCTGAGGGCGGTAAATCCCCAGTTCGATGAGGAACCAGTTGTATAGAGGGCGATGGTCCTCAAATTCCAAAGAACAGAGAGAATGGGTGATTCTTTCAATTGAGTCTTCCAATCCGTGAGCCCAATCATACATAGGGTACACACACCACTTGTCTCCTGCCCGATGATGGTTTGCATGGAGAATCCTGTACATAACAGGGTCCCGCATATTGAGGTTGGGATGCGCCATGTCAATTTTTGCCCGAAGCGTCCGGGAGCCGTCAGGAAATTCACCGGCGCACATACGCTGGAACAGATCCAGGTTTTCCTCTATTGACCGGTCCCGAAAAGGGCTGTTCCTGCCTGGTTCCGTCAATGTCCCACGATATTCGATAACCTCAGCAGCTGATAAATCGCAAACATAGGCTTTCCCTTTCTTTACCAGTCGAAAGGCGTATTCAAGCATCTGGTCAAAATAGTCAGAAGCATAATAGAGGCGGTCCTCCCAATCAAAGCCGAGCCAGGACACGTCCTTGATAATGGACTTTACGTACTCGTCTTCTTCCTTTGCCGGATTGGTATCGTCAAAACGAAGGTTGCATTTTCCGCCCGGGTACTCATCTGCAATTCCAAAACTGAGGCAGATGGCTTTTCCGTGACCAATGTGCAGATATCCATTTGGTTCTGGAGGGAAACGGGTATGAACGCGACCATCATATTTCCCTGTTTCCAGGTCATGGTCTATGATGCTCCGGATAAAATCTCTAGCTTTTGATGGATCTTCTTGAGTGTTTTTTGTCATTCTGAACTCCTGTTTCAAAGTGTACTCAATATCAGTTCGCTATTCTACCACAGGCAGACAATAAGCATGTGCCTGCTTTTAATGGGGGACTGCAAATTTTTCGCCAAAACTCCTTGATTTTAGTTGGATGGGTGGCTATAATGCATTGGACTGGTTGGGAGATCGTCTAATGGCAAGACGCCAGGCTCTGGATCTGGTTATCGGGGTTCGACTCCCTGTCTCCCAGCCATTTTTTTTCGGGGCATTCGTCTAGGGGTTAGGACGCCGGCCTCTCACGCCGGAAACAGGGGTTCAATTCCCCTATGCCCTACCAAATATTCTCCGGAGCAGGAAGAAAGATTCTATCCCACAAAATATAATCATTTCACCAACTTTTTCGGACCAGATTTTCCGATTTTTGTACATTTAACTCAATTCTGTAGGAAAAGAGTAGATTTAAGTGGAAAAAACCTGTGCGATTGCTATACTATAGATAATAGAAACAGGCAAGTGGGAGGAATGAAATGGATTTCGAAGCTTTGGGTAAATTGACGAACGATGTGAACGCACTTCAAAAGCAACAAACCGTAATGCTGGACAGGCTTGAAAAACTGAATGAAAAATCGGACTCGGTTTCAGAGGTCGTGTACGGAAGGATTCTAAAAGACTATCAACATAATCTGGAACAACTGAATATGGAGCTATCCCCGCTCTATGACCAGTTGAAATTGAGAAAGGCTGAGCTTATGGAATCAATTGATGAGGTTGAAGAAGAGCTGAAGGCATACATGGTTGAAAAAGAAGAGATTTCTGTCCGGGCAGAGCTGGGCGAGTTTACCGAAAAGAAAGCGGCTTCTAAGATTGACGCACTGGAAAAGGAAAATAAAGATAAGTTTGACCGATTGAATAAGTTGAAATCTGAACTGGAGAAAGTTGACGAGGTTCTGGCAGCTGAGGTGGGTTCTGGTGAAATGCCGGTTTCTGTTCCGGAATCCGTGGAAGAGTTGGGAGATGATTTTCCTGAAGCAGTCGCTGATGACATTCAGGAGGATCCTGCGGGTGATGAACCTTCTACATTGAGTGAGGAAATGCCTCAGGAGGATCTATTACCTCCGCCACCACCCACAGATGGTCCCGTGGATGAAACGGAAAAGACTATTCTGGATCTGGGAGAAGAACTGCAGCAGGGAAGCACAGTACTTTACCGTCCCCCGACCTTGACTATTCTATCCGGAGAACAGAAAGGGACAGAATTTCGCCTCAAAATGGGTGTAACGAATATCGGAAGTGGACAGGAAAATGACATTCGCATCGATGATCCTTCAATTGCTGAAAAGCACGCTCAAATTACCTTCGGTCCGGATGGTTTCACAATTTATGATTACAATACACCTGGTGGAATTCAGGTAAACGGACAAAGGATTTCCGAGCATCTTGTTCAAAGTGGAGATAAAATTCAGATCGGTGATGCTGAACTTCGTTTTGAAAACTGAAAAGGCGATAAATGAACAAAATCGGTAAATATGAAATCAGGTCTGAGCTCGGAAGAGGTGCAATGGGGATTGTGTACCTCGGCTACGATCCTGTGATCGAACGTCCGGTTGCCATCAAAACCATGAATGCTGAAGCCTTTGAAGAAGAAGAGCAGAAACAGCGTTTTCTCAGAGAAGCGCGATCAGCTGGTGCTATGCAACATCCTAATATTGTAACAATTTACGAGATGGGAATGGAGGGTGATACGCCCTACATTGCCATGGAATATGTTGAGGGGCAGGATCTGACACAGCTGATCAAAAAGGGAGAACCGAAATCGCTGGAGGATAAGCTGACTATTATGGCTCAACTCTGCGACGCATTGTATTTCGCCCACAAGAAGGAAGTAATTCACAGAGACATAAAGCCGGGAAATATTCGGATTTTAATAGACGGTACTGTGAAAATTATGGATTTCGGCATTGCGAAAAAGCAGGACTCCGATTTCACCCGTACCGGGCTTGTTGTCGGAACATTGTCTTATATGTCACCGGAGCAGGTACAGGGGAAACCCCTGGATCCAAGAAGTGATCAATTCTCCGCAGGGGTTGTGTTTTATCAGATGCTTACAGGTAAAAAGCCTTTTGGCGGGGATAACCTGACAAATGTGGTCTATCAGATTATATCATTCAATGTAAATACGCTTGAGCTTCCTGGAACCCCCACAGTGATGAAAAAGATAGTACAGAAAATGATGAACCCCGATCCGGAAAAACGATTCCGCACATGCGGAGAAGTGTCCACTCTCCTGAGACAGGAGCTCCAGTACTTACTCGGAGAAGGGGAAGCTCCAACTGTATTGCTCGACGCAGAAGAGCATAGTGTTCCACCGATTCCACCCCTTGTGAATGGCATGCCCACTGGGCAAACACCGGTTGTTCCACCGCTTCCAAATGATGCGTCAACTGGGCAAGCACCGCCGATGGCCGCTCCTGAGCCTGTGAAAAAGAAGAACACTTTGGCCACTGTCCTGGGCATATTACTTTTTGTCGCCATTCTGGGTGTGGGAGGAGTGTTGGGCTACCGGAAATTTATTCAACCACGACAAACCGCTCCGCTGACGGACAAGTCAAGGTCGGAAAAAGAAAACCCGACAAATATGCTTGGGGAAGAAATGCCTTCCGGTGAACAGCAAGTTGCTGAAGCTGAAGCTGAATCGGGCATTCAAACTGAAAACTCAAATCCCGCCACATCTATTTCCACCCAAACAAACGGAAAATCACAGAATGATATGAAAAATATACAGACAGCAACGGTACAGACATCTCCCGAAACTCAAAAGCAAAGTGGAGATGCAAACTCTATTGTTCAGACAATGGTGAAGAAAACGACCAAGACTCCAACACCGGTTCAGAAGAAAAGGGAGACATCACCAAAACAGTTGGTACCGATTCCAAATAAAATGAATGAAACTGAAGCAGCCGGACCCGAGAAAGTGTTCAAGAAGGAAGGGCAGGGACTCCAAATCCTGGCTCTGCATAAAGTTTTCGCTGAGTATCAGCCAAGAATAGAGAAGTTTAAGGAGCGCATGGGAAACATGCCACTGGGTCAGAGAAAGGCAATGTTTTCAAGAGAGATTAATATGGGTAGATTGTCGTTGGGAAACAACAACAAAATCCCTGCAGCCTTTCATTTTTACAAATCTGTCATCCTTCAGCCGAGAAATAAAGATGGCTACGCCTGGCTCGTTGCTACTTTAGTAGATGTGAAGGCATATGAAGATGCCAGAAGAGTAATTAAGAAAGCGGCTGAGGAGGGGGTTTCTGTTTCAGAAATGAATACCAATATGCGCTTTAAGATTGCCTATCAGAAGCTGCAAATGCATTGAGGGATTTGACCAGAGAAGAAGACAATTAAACTTGTGTCACAAATGAATGATAAGTTATTAGAAAACTGGATTGTTATGTGATTCTTTCGGGAGTTGCTTCGTTGACCGGTTTCACACTTTCTGATATAGTTTTCCCCTGAAGACGGAGGAATGAGTGCCAAATTCACATATACGAAACTTCTCAATAATTGCTCACATTGACCACGGAAAATCCACCCTTGCGGACCGGATTCTTGAAAAGACGGAGGCCGTTGAACTTCGTGACATGAAAGCCCAGATTCTGGATGATATGGACCTTGAGCGGGAGCGGGGGATTACCATCAAGGCCCATTCAGTTACAGTTAAATACCACTCCAAGAAGGGAGATAATTACATTTTCAATTTGATTGACACACCGGGGCACGTGGATTTTTCCTATGAAGTTTCAAGAAGTCTGAAGGCATGCGAAGGTGCATTGCTGGTTGTTGATTCTTCCCAGGGAGTTGAAGCACAGACATTGGCCAACACATATATGGCAATTGAAAATGATCTCGAGATTCTTCCAGTACTCAACAAAATCGATCTTCCATCGGCTGAGCCAGAAAGGATTCTGAGACAGATTGAGCAGGTAATTGGACTGGAGACTGAGAATGCCTGTATGGTCTCGGCAAAAACGGGTGAGGGAATTGATAATGTACTGGAAAGTATTGTTTCAATATTCCCCGCACCGAAAGGTGACGTGGATGCTCCGCTATCCGCATTGATTTTTGATTCCTGGTTCGATTCCTATCGAGGCGTTATTATTCTTGTCAGGGTATTTGAAGGAACTATTTCAGCTAAGATGAAAATACGACTGATGGCCCGTGCAAAGACTTTCGATGTAGATGAGGTGGGTATTTTTTCACCCAAGATGACTCCCCAGAAGTCCTTGTCCGCAGGTGAAGTCGGATATATAATTGCCGGGATCAAAACAATTCAGGATTCAAAAATTGGTGATACGATTACCGAAGTTGGACGGGAAACTGCCCAGGCCCTTCCAGGATTTCAAGAAATGAAACCGGTTGTCTTCTCCTCATTTTTCCCTACCGACAACGCTCAGTATGATGACTTGAGAGATGCTGTGGAAAAACTCCGCCTCAACGATTCTGCCTTTGTTTATGAACCGGAAACATCTGATGCATTGGGTTTTGGATTTCGTTGTGGATTCCTGGGCCTTCTTCATATGGAAATTACTCAGGAACGGCTGGAGCGGGAATATGGACTTGAATTGATTTCTACGGCTCCCGGAGTGGAGTACAAACTGACATTAACGGATGGTTCTGTTCAATTTATCTCCAATCCCTCCAAAATACCGGAACCCCAGTATATTCGGCAAATTGAAGAACCAATTGTAACGGCAACTATTGTAACCCGTTCAGACTTTGTAGGAAACATTCTAAAGCTCTGTGAAGAACGCAGAGGCATTCAGAAGCGTCTGGAATATGTTTCTGAAGATAGGGTTCTTATTGAGTATGAATTGCCTTTGAACGAAATCGTGCTGGATTTCTACGACAAATTGAAATCTATGTCCAAGGGGTACGCGTCCTTCGACTATACAATCAGTGGAATCCGGGCTTCCAAACTGGTGAAACTGGACATTCTTGTCAATGGAGACCCGATTGATGCGCTTTCTGTCATTGTCCATATGGAAAAATCATTCATGCGCGCTCAGGCGCTGACGAGGAAGATGAAGGAACTTATTCCGCGCCAGATGTATGAGGTGGCAATCCAGGCTGCAATAGGCAGGCGAATTATTGCCCGTACGACAGTAAAGGCCATGCGAAAAAATGTTCTCGCAAAGTGTTATGGCGGGGATATTACGCGGAAACGAAAACTTCTGGAAAAGCAGAAGGCCGGAAAAAAACGGATGAAATCGGTGGGGAAGGTACAGATTCCCCAGGATGCTTTTATGGCCATTCTGAAAATCAATGATGAAACGTAGGGTATATGCCAGGGGAAGGCAAGATAGAGGTTGGAAAATAAGTGATGATTGATGTCTTTAGAAAAATATTCCAGAATCAGCCATTGACAACCTGTTGCCTCAGCCAAAGGAGATCCTGAAGATATGAAAGTCCGTTTTTCTGCCTTTGCAACACTCCTGATTTGCCTCTTCATAATTGCTGCTTTTGTCTTTGTGTTTGTTTTTTTCAAGGAATACACAGTTTCCGAAACAATACGGATACAAAGAGGTGAAAGCATTGGCCAAATTGCGGAAAACCTGTTCAAGAATAGAGTAATTGATAATCCTCTTTCTTTCAAAATCGGAACACGTATTTTCCGGGTGGAACGAGAAATCAAGGCCGGTTTCTATCGTTTTGAGGGAAGAACCACTCTCTACAAGGTGATAATGGAACTGACCACAGGAAAAGACCGTCTCCTTAGACTCACTTTCCCGGAAGGATTGACCTGTCAGGAGATGTTTGCCATTCTCACAGCGCATCATCTGGGAAGCGAAGAAAATTATATGCAGTTGTTTAATCATCCCGCCGGACTGATAGCCCCTGAATTTGGAGAAGCCCCGACATTGGAGGGGTTTCTCTTTCCCGACACCTATCTTTTTCCTGAAAGGGCTTCAGAACGGGAAGTTATTCAACAGATGATCCAGCAATTTCAGATACGTTTTCACTCTGCATCTCAAAACGCATCTGTTTCTCAACAACTGAGCCAATACCAGAGGTTGATTCTAGCATCCCTTGTGGAGAAGGAAACCAGTAGGGAAGGGGAGCGAGCGCTTGTGGCTTCTGTATTTCTGAACCGTCTCAGGATTCATATGAAACTGGACTGTGATCCCACAATTATATATTCCCTGATGCGGAACGGTCGATGGGACGGAAACATCCGCAAAGCGGACATTTCAATGGATGATCCCTACAACACCTACGTTCATGGCGGATTACCCCCCGGACCCATTGCAAATCCCGGTGCAGCGGCATTATACGCTGTGTTTCATCCGGTACGAAACACCTATCTGTATTTCGTCTCCAGGAATGACGGAACCCATGTGTTTGCAAGTCATTACAGTCAGCACCTCGAGAACGTGAGGCGCTATCAGATCCGATACTGGCGAAAGTAGAGATGCCAGAAATGAAAATCCCGGAATTGATGGCACCGGCAGGAAACTTCGCAAAAATGAAAACGGCTCTTCATTTTGGTGCGGATGCTGTTTACCTGGGCCTGAAACAATTCTCTCTACGCAGTTTTGCAGGAAATTTCACGATTGAAGAACTGGAAGAGGCCCTGGATTACGCTCACTCACTGGGGAATAAGGTTTATGTAGCCTTGAATATGATGCCGGTATCCGCTGATTTTAAAGATCTATCTGTTATTTTACCGAAGTTGTCCAATCTCAAACCCGATGGCGTGATTGTTTCAGATCCCGGCGTCGTATCGTTGCTGAGGCGGGAGGCTCCGGAACTCAGACTCCATCTCAGTACCCAGGCAAGTACCCTGAACAGCGAATCTGTGGCTTTCTGGGGGAAGTCGGGTATTCGGAGAGTTGTACTGGCGAGAGAACTGTCAATTGAGCAGATTCGAGAGATTTCCGCCAGCAGTGAAATAGAACTGGAAGTATTCACACACGGTGCGCTTTGTATTTCTTACTCAGGGCGATGCTTCCTGTCATTGTACATGTCCGGTCGGGACGCGAATCGAGGAGAATGTGCTCAGAGCTGCAGGTGGCAATATCGTGTACTCGAAGAGACTGAAAGAGATGGAGAGTATTTTCCCATTGAAGAGGATTCCAGGGGAAGTTATATCTTTAATTCCAAGGATTTATGTGCGCTTCCTCTGTTGCCTGAACTGGTCTCCTCCGGGGTGAACTCGCTCAAGATTGAAGGCAGGATGAAATCAACTCATTACGTCGGCATTACTGTAGATGTATATAGAAGAGGCCTGGATATCCTGAAGGAAAGGGGAGAATCAGAATTTCGGGAGGCTGCTCCCGAATTGGTCGCGGAACTCGCCCGGGTGAGTAATCGGGGATTTACGACCAATTTTCTGAATGGCACACCGGGACAGAATGAATATAGTTTTGAGAAATGTGCTGTATCGAACCCATATGCGTTTCTTGGAGAAGTAGTGGAGAAATATGACGGATACCTGGCCTTGAATCTCAAGAACCCGATTCGTCAGGGGGATTCCATTGAATTATGTGACAGAGGATTCTTACGCGAAAAAGTGGCAGTAAAAGAGATACTGGATAATGCTGGTAATGTCTTGGATTTTGGTCGTTCAGGAGAGGTTATTCGATTGAACGGCCATTTTCAAACAGGTGTCGGCGGACTGGCCCGAAAATGAAGGGATCAGTTTCTGTGGGGCAAAGCCATTTTTGGCAAGGGATCGAAACCCCGCAGCAAGGCATGGTGTGCGGTTCTCGTGGTTAAAGAAAACTATGTTAGAATCCAGATAAGATTGGCGGTAGGGTCAATTTTGGAACAAATCGATAAATTTTCGAAACAGGACGTTGATCAGTGCTGAACAAGAGGTTGATATGAACCCGAGAGGGATTGCCTGGTATATCTTGAAACAGGTTTTCAATGAACATAAGTTGATTACAGATATGTATCTCTATATCTTTGAACAAGTTTCAGATGAACGGGATCGACGTCTCGTTGTAGAAATCATTTATGGAACCTGCCGTTTCAGGGGCAGACTTGATCATATCCTTACGAGGTTTGCTAACCAGAAACGTACAGAGCCGGAAATCTGGTTACTGCTTGCCAGTGCTGCTTATCAGATCCTTTTTCTGACCAGGACACCGGATTATGCCATTATCAACGACACGGTAACTGTGGCAAAAGAGGCCTTCAATGGAAATAAAAAGAAGAGCGGTTTTATCAATGCTGTTTTGAAGAAAGTGGCAAGAGAGAAAGATTCATTCACCTTTCCGACTTCCGAAAGACTACAAGAATTTATCGAACACAATCTTTCTTTTCCATACTGGCTGGGGATGAAATGGATTTCTGATTATGGCATGGAAACGGCAGTTCAAATTATGAAATCCCTGAATCTTCGAAAACCTGTTGTTTTTCGCTGTTTTCAAGGGCTGGAATCATTCGGTCCTGAGAATCGATTTCATCCGACACCCTATGTTGAAGATTCCTTTGAAGCAAACGTCCCCATTTACCTGATGCGCGCTGGAAGTTGCTATGTAATGAATGAATCTTCCCAGCTCGTTGCGGAATTATTGCGAAAGTTCTCCGGGAAATGGGTATTGGATGCGGCGTCTTCTCCCGGAGGGAAGGGGTTCATTCTCACCACATTTGAAGGGATTGAAGAGGTTGTGTTCAATGACATTTCAGCCGGCAGAATTCAACGAGTCATTGAAAACAGCCAGGATCTTTCCATTGCTATTTCTTCTCCGGTCTTGAGCGATTTTCTGAAACTTTCCTTCAGAGAATCTTCCATGAACGCTATTCTTCTGGATGCGCCCTGCACGGGTACCGGCACTATTTCCGGACACCCGGAACTTAAATGGATCAGAAAACCGGGAGAAATTCGGGAACGATCTATGTTGCAGAGTCATATGATAAGAAACGCCTTTTCTCTCTTGAAACCGGATGGCGTACTTGTTTATTCGGTTTGTTCGCTGGAGAAAGAGGAAGGAGAGGATGTCGTTTTGAACTTTGTTTCTGGAGAACGACAAGCTGAGTTAATTCATCCATTCACTTTTGCTTCAGAACAGATAGCCGAGCGATTTGAGGGGTTCATGGAGAATGAATTATTTCTTCGAATACTCCCTGACAAATACCTGGACGGCTTTTTTGCCGCCGTTATTCACAAAAAACCATGAAAAAGGACAATCTGAATATCTGCGTCAAATGTGGGACATGTCGAACAGTGTGTCCGGTTTTTCAGGTCACCGGAGATGAGGGGGGCGTTGCGCGGGGCAAGATTTCAATTCTACAGGCTTTGTATCAGGGAAATAACCGCTTTTCCGAAGGAACACTTGACGTTTTGAACAAGTGTGTGACATGCGGAAGTTGTGAATACGCATGCCCGAGGAATGTGTCGTTTCTTGAAATTATTGAAGCAGCCCGGGGCCGGGCCGTGAAGGACGGTCAAATAAGTATTGCAAAAAAGGTGGCGCTGAAACTTCTGTCAACGAACAAGGGGATATCTGGTTTAACTGCGATGGGTCGCCTTGTGCCAGGTGACAGTGGTCTGCAATTCAAACTTCCTCTGATAAGCCGTCATATTCCAAAGCCCGGAAAACCATTGGATTCATTGGTTCAAGAATATTCTCCGCCAATAGGGGGAAAACGCTTTGATGTGCTATTTTTCCCGGGCTGTTCCATGCGCTATCTGTTTACAGAAACTGCGATTAGAGTGGTAAAAGTTCTAAATTCACTCGGGGTGGGTGTTTATCTGGATTTCAGTCAGAAATGCTGTGGTTTTCCCCACCTCACCGCCGGTGACGGAGACACATTTGACAACTTATCCTCTCACAACATCAGCCGCTTTTCTGAATTTACCGGCAAGGTTGATTATCTTGTTACAGCATGCGCAACCTGTGGTTCAGCTTTGAAAAATAACTACGATCTTCCGATTACTGCGTTGGATATAAATGAGCTTCTGGTGGATGTGCTCGACATGCATCCTGAAATCTCCGGTCATGGAAAACAGCCCTCAACCCGATTTCACCATCCCTGTCACCTGCTGAAACATCAGGATGTAAATAGCCAACCGAAAAGGATTCTTGAAGAGCTATCTAACTTCAGGGAAATGGAAGGATCAGACTTCTGTTGCGGCTTTGGAGGGAGTTTTTCGATATTTGAAGGTGAACTCTCCCGTCAAATCGGGGACAAAAAAGCTCAGATGGTTGAACAATCTTTCAAGAATGACGGTATAAAGGAGAAGGTTCTGGTAACCTCGTGTCCCGGCTGTATGCTTCAATTAACAGATAGTTTAATACGAAACGGAATTCATGTTCCGGTAAAACATATCATTGATATTATTTTTGAAAATATGGAGGAAACACATGATTAAACGGCTTTTGTTACTGCTCCTTTTGCCAATCGGGACAATTCTATTCAGCCAGGGACTGACCGGTGGCCTGCCGTTCGGTGCATCTGATTTCAACCCGCAAACTGACATTACCGTGAAAGTTATTTCTGCTCCAAAGAATGCCAGAACGGGAGAGGAAATCAGCTTGAAACTGATGGTATCGGTTCCGGATCACTACCATATTACAAAAGACTTTTTTGAAGTGGGACCGATTAAGGGAAACTTCACTGTTCAGAAAGTGATTCTTCCTGAAGGGAAGAAAAACATCCTTGGAGAGATTCTTGGGGGAGATATTCCTGTTAAAGTCACGATCATTGCGAACAAAAATATGAACACAATCCCCTTCACTGTGACTTACCAGGCATGTTCTGACGGGGAAAATGCGATGTGTTTTCCCCCTGTTACAGTTGAAAAAACACTGGATATTGGCGTAAGTACAGGGAAGAAGACGCTTGAGCAGCGTCTCGCTGATGCCTTGAATTCCAGCATGCTGCTGGCACTTCTCATTATTTTTATCGGAGGCATCGGAGCAAGCCTTACACCTTGTGTATATCCAGTAATTCCACTGACAGTTGCATTTATCGGTGCAAGATCCAATGACAAGAAAATGAAGGGCTTTGTTTTGTCTATATTTCTGGTCCTGGGTATCGCAACAACGTACTCAATTCTCGGGGTTTTGTCTGCTGAAAGCCATGTAGCATTCGGGTCTATTGTTCAAAAACCTGCATTCATCATACCCATTTCACTGGTCTTCATTGCCATGGGATTGTCCATGTTCGGCTACTATGAAATACAGCTTTCATCAAAACTCAACACAAAATTGCAGGTGAAGAAAAAGGGTCTGCTTGGAGCTTTTCTTGTAGGAATGGCAACGGGTGTGCTGGCGGCTCCCTGCGTAGGCCCCATTGTTGTTGTACTCCTGACTTGGATTGCAAAGACCGGCTCCCCTTTTCTGGGTTTTCTCTACATGTTTGTATTCGCGTTGGGAATGGGTGTACTTTTTGTCCTCATCGGGACATTTACAGGACTCATGAGCGCGTTACCGAAATCGGGGAACTGGATGTTATGGGTTAAGGGAATATTTGGAATTACCTTCATTGCTGTTGCCCTGTGGTTTCTGAAACCCCTTCTTCAGGAAAAGACAGTTTATATTGCTATTCTTGCGCTCTTGCCCATCCTTTTGATGATATTCAGAAAGAAGTGGGTCAACGGAAAGACCGGACTCGCTTTTCTTATTATGTTCCTTGTTGTGTTTATTGTTGGGGCACACTATCAAAAGAACGCGATTCCGGACTACAGAACCCAGATTTCACAGGGCCTCTCCACGGCAGGTGAAAGTAACCAACTCGTAATATTAGACTTTTACGCTGACTGGTGCGCGGCCTGTAAGGAACTAGACGAAAACACCTGGTCCAACCCGGAAGTGATAAAGGCATTGAAAGGAACCGCAATCATGGTGAAACTGGACTTCACACTGACATCAAAATCAGGAACTAATTTGCAACAGAAGTATGGAGTGAGAGGGCTTCCCACCGTTATCATCACAGATAAGAATGGGAAAGAGATGAAAAGATTTTCAGGTTTCCTGAAACCGGTTCCGTTTCTGACCCTGTTTAACGAGGCGAAAAAAAATGCTGGAATTATTTGACAAAACATTTGATGACACGGTCTCAAAGACAAAGGGTCTGATATTAATTGATTGTTATTCTGAGGATTGTCCACCTTGCCAGGCATTGGAACCCATATTGGACAAGTTAAAGATGGAGTTTTCAGGCAGGGTGACATTTTTCAAGCTAAATGTTTTGAAAAATCCGGATATGATGGGCCGATTCAGTCTATTTTCTGTACCGACACTACTTTTCATTTATCAAGGGAAGCCGATCGCGGAAATTATTGGCGCGTTTCCCGAAAAGACCATTCACCTGAAGATGCAGTCTCTGCTGGAAGGGATACCTGAGTTTCAAGTAGACTAAAAAAAGGAGGCAATTTTGCCTCCTTTTCTTCAATCTATCAAAGGATGCGTACTATTCCGGAGCGTGAATAGCAGCGGTGGGACACACTTCGACGCAGGAACCACAATCTGTGCATACATCCGGATCAATTATGTACTTGTCTTCACCTTCGCTAATTGCTTCAACTGGACATTCTGCTGCACATGCGCCGCAAGAGATGCATTCATCATCAATGAAATGAGCCATAGTTACCCTCCTAAATCAATTTCTCACCTAATATATGTCACTGGAATTGCTTTGTCAAACGGTTAATTCATCTCAAGGCCGAGAACTTGACACCATGAGTTGTGCATCTATAATGGTAGAATTCTCTCAGTGTTGAAGACTCATCGGATCCGAGGTGAAAAAGGTGGTTAAGTGGACGTAAGAACAGTTTCATGGCAGTCAGGCAGAACAATGTTCCATTCCGATGCAGGGATGAGTACCTTGAAAGCCCTCGCTAAGGGACGGCACCAGGTAATGATTGTGGATGAAAAAGTTCTTCGGCTCCATGAACACCGCTTACCCCCCGTGCAGGCCATCACAATTGTCGGCAGTGAAGGGAAAAAAACATTGGAAACTGTCAATGGGATTTACAGTCAATTAACAACTATGAAAGCGGATCGGAATACCTTGATCTGGTGTGTTGGCGGTGGAATAACGACGGATGTGGCCGGATTTGCGGCATCAACCTACATGAGGGGACTTGCCTTTATACTGGTGCCAACTACTTTGCTGGGTCAGGTTGACGCTTCGATCGGGGGGAAATGTGGGGTGAATTTTCAAGGTTTCAAGAATCTGGTTGGCAACTTTGCTCACCCAACAGATGTTGTGCTGGATCATAATTTTCTTCAGACACTACCTGATGAAGAATTGCGAAACGGCATTGCCGAGATGATCAAGCACGCTTGTATAGCAGACAACAAGCTCTTTGAGAGGTTTGAGATACTTGATGACCTTTCGAATCAACTGAAATCAGGACAAAAGGAAGCGCTATCCATGATTGAACAGTCAATTTCCATTAAGATAAGTATTGTAATCCGGGATGAAAGGGAAGGGGGCAAGCGGAAACTCTTGAATTTTGGTCATACGTTCGGTCATGCGATTGAAGCCGCGATTGGAATACCTCACGGTTACGCGATATCAATCGGGATGGTGATGGCAGCACGGTTGTCTGAAGAACTCGGATTGATGAGGCGCAGCGAGACTGACCGCTTGATTCGTTTGCTTACCCGTTACGGACTTCCAGTATCACTGCCGATTGAAACCGATAAAATTTCGGATGCGTTGTGGCACGACAAGAAAAAGAACGACAACCAAATTGACATGGTTCTGTTGACCGAAATCGGGAAAGCACAAGTGGTCCCGCTTTCGATTCAACGAATCAGGGAGTTTCTCCATGATCTGCGTAAGTATCAGTAAAGTATCATACGACCTAGCGGCTGAATATGCCCGGAAATACCCGTTTGTTGAATTTCGTCTGGATACATTACCAATTTCCGTGGAAGAGGCCGGAAATTTATTTTCAATTGCTGACAGAAGTATTTCGACTTGCCGGCCAATGCCTGGACAGGAGGGGCGTCGAGAGATGTTCCTGAAGATCGGAATAGAAAGTGGAGCCGATTTTATAGATCTTGAAATAGAAACAAGCAAACAGATGTTGACAGATATAAAGGAAAGAGTCCATCGCGCAGAAACAAAACTCATCATTTCATATCATAATTTCAAAAAAACACCCCAAAAATCTGAATTAGAAACTATATACGAAAAAGCGATTCAATACGGTGCGGATATTGTGAAAATCGCCTGCGCTGTTCATCATCAGGAAGACAACCTCCGACTGCTTTCCCTTTGCGCTGAATATCAGTCTGTCCTTGCAATTGGTATGGGGCCCATGGGAACATTTACCCGTGTACTGGGCCCATTCCTTGGAAGTCCTTTCACTTTTGCACACCCGGACGATCAACCTCCTACTGCCCCTGGCCAATTGCCTTACAGTAGAATGAAAAGCCTTCAAACAGAGCTCAAGGAATTGTTCCATGGCAAAATCTGAGCGTTTCGCAGTAATCGGACATCCTGTGTCACACTCGTTGAGTCCACCGTTATATCAGTTCATGTTGACTGAATTCGGTATTGAAGGAAAGTGCTTCCGTGCGACCGGGCTCCAGCTTCCCAAGGTCTTGAAGATGTTGCATGAATTGAAAATCCAGTACTTTAATGTTACCCATCCGTACAAGGAGAAAATTCAAGAACACTTAATTTCAATCTCTCCGGAAGCACTTAAAATCGGAGCCGTAAATGCAACAGTAGAAGATACGGAAAAGGGATTGATTGGCCATAATACTGATCATACGGGTGTTCTTCTATCTCTCTTAGCGCGGTTTCAAACACTCAAAGGTACTCGGGTCCTCATTGCAGGCGCAGGTGGCGCAGCCAAAGCTGCCGCCTTTTCTCTTTGTCAGGCCGGAGCCAAAATCATTTTTACAAATCGAAATTCAGAAAAGGGTGAACAGATCGCAAAGGAATTTTTCTCCTATTTCCATCCCTTGAGTAAGCTTTCTTCACTGCTGTCCTCAATCGATATTGTCATATGGACAATTCCCGGCTACCCCCCATCTTTGGAGCTCCCTCTTCTCTCTAATCAGGTAGTTCTGGATGCAAACTACAAGGACGAACCTCCGCAAAACTACTTTGGAAAGGCGGAGCGATTGGATGGATTGAATTGGCTTATTCATCAAGGTTGGCAGTCTTTTTGCACGTTTTTGGGACGAAACTTCGAAGTTGACAGTCTGTTTTTGAATAGATCTCTTTCTTTCCTTCAGACGAGTCGTGAGCTTAAGAGCCCCCGCCGTCTCGTACTGGTAGGGTTTATGGGAGCCGGAAAGACAACTGTTGGCAGACAACTGAGTGCCCGAATGGGATGGGATTTTCTCGACACCGATGTTATGTGTGAAGTCGCTGCGGGAAAAAATATTTCCGAAATATTTCAGGACCACGGAGAAGAAAGTTTCCGACGCCTCGAGAAAGAACAAATTGAAAAATCGCTTCATAGTAAGGACACAATTATCGCCCTTGGGGGAGGAGCGTTGATGACACCTGGGATATCACAGATGTTAAAAGGTAATGCATTCACGATCTGGCTCTATCAACCACAAGAAATAATTGAAAAAAGATGTACTTTATCATCCCAAAGACCTCTATTTGACCTGGCTTCGTTTACAAGACAGATGGTTGAGAGAGAGCCTTCCTATTTGCATGCATCTGATTTAATTATAGATTCTGAAGGTGGTTCAGTAGAGGAAATCGCTGATTTTCTGATTCCGGAATTTCCTTTTTTGGAGTAAAACTTCACACTCCTGGACCAAAACAAGAGTATATTAGAAAAACACATGTTTATTCTTGCATTTTACAACTCAATCTGTAATACTTGCAATATGAGAAAAGGATATTGTGACACAGCATTGACAGACAAGATTAAGGAGCTAAGGAAGTCCAAGGGATTGACACAAAGGGAATTCGCGGACATCCTGGGTATTAACATCAACACGATAGCGCAGGCGGAAAGCTACCGTCAAAACTACACGCTTCGTCTATTAAGGAGACTAAGCGAAACTTTCCAGATTCCCATGCGCTGGTTCTTTGATGAGCCGGGAGACCTTGATGACACCGGGATTTATAAAATCCTGGATCGGATTGATACCCCGAAAAAGATGAAAATCAAACAGGTGGTCGCGCAACTTGACCTGGCAGAGAAGGATGACATTGAATTGGTGATCCAGTTACTGGATAAACTCACTGTAAGAATTAAGAGAAAGAAAGCCGAATTGCCTGATGATTGATATCTCTTGTCTTCTCTCTCCCGGCGATATTCCGCTCCAGTTAACTGTCGTAACACGGGCCCAAAAAGGGTAAACCTCCGTTTTCTCTTACCCTTTTTCAACACTTTCGTGTATATTGGTGTAAAAGACATATGCAAGGAGTATGGTGATGGACCAAGCAAATCGCGGTTATTTTGAAAATTATGAAATGCATCAGTTCTTTTATGATGTTTATTCCAATGCCAGAACGGGTGTACTGAAAGTTTATTTCCCTGATTCCGTGGTCAAGACCGTCTATTTCTCCGAAGGCAATATTGTCTATGCCTCTTCCAATGGTGAAAAAGACAAACTCATCACAATTCTCATCAAGTACAAGAAATTGACGCAAGAGCAGTTGGATGCGGCACTTCGCCAGATGGACAAGAATATTTCTCTGGGCCGTAATCTTGTTAATATGGGATTTATCACACACAAAGAATTAATCTGGGCTGTCAAAGTTCAGGTAATAAGTATTATCCACTCAATCGTCGTGCTGAAGCAGGGTGATTATCACTTCAGTGAAGGGCCTCTACCTGACGGTGTGATAAATCTGCCCTTAAATACTATGAAGGTCATTTTTGACTCCATAATTATGTTTCAGGACAGGGAGTGGATTGCAGAAAAGATCCAGCAACCGGATACCATTTACAAAAAGACACTTCTTTATGAAGAAGGAAAGAATCGACTGATCACAAATCCGGATCTTCTGGAAGTTGCTGAGGCAATTGATGGGAAACGAACTCTTGCTGATCTGACCGGAATGACCACTCTGGAAGATTTCAAGGTCTTTAAGCTTTTATATTCTTTGAAGTTTCTTACTTTGATTGAAGAAAGAATGCCTGAGGCAACTGTGCCATCAAGCGAAGATATCTTTGAAATTCAGGATGAACCTGAAGAGGACCTTGAACTGGCAGAAGAAGCTTTCGTCCATCTCGGTGAATCTGCGGAAAAACCCGAACAGAAGGAAGAACCCACAGAAAGACTTGAAAAGGACCAGTTGCCTTTTCCTGCTCCAGTAATCGACCAGGAAGAACCCACAGAAAAAATTGATATTTCGATTTCCGATCAGTTTGAACCGGAAGTTGAATTTTCAGAACCCGAAGTAGTATCAGATTCTGAAGAAAGTGACAAAGATGTATTTGTTGAATTCAAGCTAAAGGAAGACGAACTCTCCTATGAAGAAGAATCAGTTGAAGATGAACTTCAATCTGGAAATCATCTTGAGTTTGAATCAGAAGCTGATGAACTCGTGGACCAACCGGATACAACCTCACTTGAGGGCGATGAGAGAGGCTTTGCGCTTACGGAGCAGGATATAGACTCCGTTATCATGGACAATGACGAGCAGTTTCCAGAAATGGGGAAAGATACATATCGGCTGGAACGATTGGAGAGCGAGGAAATAGGTGATTTTGGTGCCGATGATGCTGATGCGACCCTTGTTGAATCAACTTTGTCGGGCAGCGAATCCTTTGATGAAGAAATGATTGATGCCAGTGCTGGTGGGGACGGCGGGAAATGGTTACTCATTTCACTGATAGTAATATCAGTTATCCTCTTCGTTGGAACTATGTACTATTACCAGTTCTGGCTTCCCCAACAACAAAAGGCACCGACATTACCTTCAGAAAAAACCCAAGTTGAACAAGCTGCACCAAAGGAGGATGTCACTGCCTCCTCCATTACTTCTCTGGAAGAATCGGATGTAACATCGCCCTCTACCTCTGAATCTGAATCGCCTTTGGTAGGGAATGAGTCTCCATCATCCGGTGTTTCCAATGGAAAAGAGATGAAGACAGCTGAAGAGAATGTCGCAAAACCCATTTCTGAGGAAGCTCCCAACAGTATGATAAATTCAGAAGAGCCGAAAGAGGCACCAACACCCAAGGTCAAACCCAGCCAGAAAAAGGAATCTTTGCAAAAACAGGGAAACATAGTCAAAGGTGTAACTGAAAATCAGAGACCATCCTCCGATACTCAAGTTAAGCCAGAGATATCATCAGTGCCTGACACAACTCAGACAAAGTCATTGTTGAAACCAAAACAAACACAAACCACAGTACCTCAGCAGCCAAGCTCATCAGATACTGTAGATTCAATCGTCATAAAATATGCTTCGTATCTTGACAAGGCTGAGATTACTTTCAACAGTGCAAATGTCAAAGCGGTAACTTTGCAACTGGAAGTGGCGTGCAAAGCCGAAACCATTCAACAGGCCCTCCGTCTTTTGAAGTCTCCCGAAGAAATCTATCTGGTGCCCTTCAAATATGGAGGCTCTGACTGTGTGATTGTCTGTTTTGGTCTCTTTGATTCTAACCAGGAGGCGATGAAAGCGATGAACAGTCTACCTCAGGTTTTTTATGAAGATAACAACGAACCCTTTGTGGCTTCAATCAGCAGACTGAAACGGCGTTTTCAATAATAGGGACAGACCTGTATCCAGAATTTTCTGCCCTTAATTCTCAAAAGTTTCCAGTAGTAGACTCAGACGGACTAATCTATTTCTTCTCAAAACAATGTTGCGAAACCTGAAAGAACCATGAAAGCTCTAACAAAAAAGGCAGGCAGGAAATAGGGAAGGGTGCCCCTCAGCAAATGTATCGAAATTCTTTACATGGTCTGCATAACTTCTGACTTAAGAATCTCTTATGTAGCTTTTCTCAAGTATAAACCTATATTTGGGTTCTTAATATATGTTCATATAATAGATGTAACCTCGCTTATAACCTTTAAGTACCATTTACGCAAAAAACTACACCTTAGGATCTATATGAACTCTCCATATGTTCTTTCTGTTGTGGTTTGTTAACGTTACAGGATCTACTGCAATTTTCACTAGAGAACTTAAAGCACTCGCAATGGTCACTATATATTGAGTAGCTTTACTTTATATTCATATGCTAAACTTATGCATGTAGGCGGGTTATGCGCGCTCCAAATTGTATGAACGAAAACCACGCTTAATAACGAGAATTTCCAAAGATAAGGAAGTCTCTCATTAGTCGCAAATCGTCCGTACTACCTTCGTTTTTTATAAACTGAGCTGCATTAAGAGGACAAGAGCAAGAGGGCAGAAACATAAATTCGTAAGGAGATGGTTGCCTACTTGTAAATGGTTAAGCTTTATAGATATTGGCGCACAGTTCCAGTCAGAAAATCAACCACAACACATTCCTTTGTGTACGATCTTACTCTAAAAAAACACAAGAATATTCCCAAATGACCCATGTCGCAGATCCTTAAAAGTGAATTTTGGTCTACCAACCTGAAGATCTCTTTTATAAAGCATTTGTTAAGATATTTCGACGCAAGCTCTTGTAACAAAAGGGGAAGTAGAAGAAACCAGAATCCATACAATTCAGACTTCCGATAATATACATTATGTAAACTTGCTGTATAAGATCAATAAAGGAGAACCGTACGAACCGTATATCAAATAGAAAATAGAGAAAGTATTCAAATCATTTTGAGTCCATATATATACAGGTAAAGAAAAAATCATTCTGATTCCCAATGCTTTTGCGTTACAATCTATGGGCAGTAATCTATTTGGTGACTACAAAAGTCAGGAGGTCTCAATGACACACCGCGTTTACAATTTCTATGCAGGACCAGCCACTCTTCCATTCAGTGTGGTTCAAAAGGCCTCTCAGGCTGCATTGGACTTTAATGGATTGGGTTTGTCCATTCTCGAGATCAGCCATCGTGCGAAGGATTTTGATCATGTGATAAAGGAAGCACAGAAGGATCTGAAGGAGATTATGGGTTTAACAGATGACTACCACGTCCTGTTTCTACAAGGCGGTGCCAGCCTTCAATTCCATATGGTTCCTCTAAACTTAATGATGAAAGGTAAACCTGCTGATTACGTAAATACAGGTGCATGGTCAAAGAAGGCAATTAAGGAAGCAAAGCTTCTTGGAGAAACCCGTGTAGTGGCGACTTCAGAAGATAGTAATTTTTCCTATATACCGAAGGTACTACCAGTAAATGATGATGCAAGTTATCTCCATATAACGACAAACAATACAATTTTTGGCACTCAATTCAATCATTTTCCGGAAAAGTCTGAAAATGTTCCATTGATCGCAGATATGTCATCGGATATGCTGTGCAGACGGTTAAAATTCACAGACTTTGATATGATTTATGCGGGAGCGCAGAAGAACATGGGGCCATCCGGTACAACAATCGTTATTTTGAAGGATAAACTCCTCCAGCGCGATAAGGAGTTGAACCCTACCCTTCTTCGGTACAAAACTCACACCGATAAAGATTCACTATTCAACACGCCGACTGTCTTTTCTATCTATGTAGTGCACCTTGTTCTAAAATGGATCATTGAGTCGGGCGGTCTGGACGGTGTTGAGATAATGAATAGGAATAAAGCCGGCCTTTTGTATGGCGCCATCGATGAGATGAAGGATTTTTACAAAGGAACGGTAACAGACAAAGATTCCAGATCTTTAATGAATGCCACTTTCCGTCTTCCAAATGAAGAACTTGAACAGAAATTTGTAAAGGAAGCGGAAACAGAGAACATGCTTGGATTGAAAGGCCACAGAAGCGTTGGCGGGATTCGCGCATCTATTTATAACGCCTTCCCCTTTGAAGGTGTAGAAAAGCTCGTGGATTTTATGAAGGCATTCAAAGCCAAAGCGTAAAAAGTTAATTCTGATAGTAGAAACAAAAACAGGGGGGCATAGCCCCCCCTGTTTTTTGCCTTTTCAAAAAAATCAGGAGTGTTTTCTCCTGGTACGTGTCTGGGCTTTAATCAGGAGAGGGCTCAAGATCTGTTCAAATCCGGAATCAATTCGCCGCTGGCCTGAGTGTTTGCTAAATAAATCTTCCTTCAGATAGATAGGACAATTTCTCTTCAATGCCAGAGTGATGGCATCAGAGGGACGGGCATCCACTCCTTCAATGTTTCCACTGTTGCTTTCAATTTGAACGGTAGCGAAGTAGGTATGCTCCATTTCTCTGACAATGTGAACCGCTTTCATGGTAGCACCCGCCTTTTCCAGCATGTCCAGGATCAAATCATGAGTCATGGGACGGGGTGGATGAACCCCATCGCATTGATTAACAATGTTGTGAGCCTCCATAAACCCGACGTGAATAGTGCAACATCGATTGCCACTTCTCTCTTTCAGTACAAGAAAGGGCGATTCTGAAAGTGGTGTATCAATTATATCTTCCAATTCTACTTCTACAAACACTCAAAGCCTCCATCAAACATGCTCATCTAACAATATAACCCCTCTTTGCCGGATGTCAAAAAACTTTCAGACATGGTGTCAATTTTCTAAGTTCAGCACTCATACCAAACGCGCTTTTAAACTTGCCATCGTAACGGATTCAATTCGTACATCTACAATTGAACCTATAAGTTGCTCTGCCCTACCCGCTTCAAAATGAACCACGTGATTGCCTTCCGTTCTACCTGTGAGACGCTTCGGATTTTTCTTACTGAAACTCTCGACCAGAACCGGATACACATGATTTATCATCTGAAGATGCTTGTTCAGCTGAATTTGTTCCTGTGCGTGTTGCAGAATGGAAAGACGGCTTGATGCGATGGAATCCGGAACCGGATCGTCTTTCAACTTGAGAGCGGCAGTACGAGGCCTGGGAGAATATTTGAATGAAAACAGGTTGTCATATTTCACAGACTGGATAACATTCATAGTATCCATGAAGTCTTTTTCGTCTTCCCCTGGAAATCCAACGATAAAATCCGAGGAAAGCCAACACTCCGGAAGAATCTCCCGAACCATTTCAATTTTTCTCAAGTAGTCGATTCGAGAATATTGTCGGCCCATTTTTTTCAAGATGCGGTCAGAACCAGATTGCATCGGCAGATGGATAGTCGGGCATACGTTATCATGTGCAGCAATCACTCGAACAAGGTTTTCATTGAAATCCTTGGGGTGGGATGTGAGGAAGCGGACCCGTTGGACATCCGGCTGTTCACTGACAGCTTGAAGTACATCAGCAAAGCACTTCCCTTCATAGTTGTAGGAATTTACATTCTGTCCCAGCAGCTCAATCTCATGAATACCTTTCGTTTCGACCGCGTTTCTAACTTCATCAAGGATGACCGAGAATGGACGGGAATGCTCATGGCCACGTGTGAACGGAACAACACAATAAGTACAGAAATTATCACAACCCTCTATGATCGAGACGTAGGCTTTCGTCTGGCCAACTCGCTCGGCAAAGGTAATGGGTGCGTCCATTTCATTAGTATGATCGTTCGTGTCAAGAAATTTGGCTCCATTCAGTGCGCGATTCACCGCTTCTGTGATCAGGTGGATACTCCTGGTACCCAATACAAACTTCAGGGATGGAATTTTCTCCAGTAACTCCCGGCCCTCATGGGAAGCCACGCAACCACACACTCCAACAATTTTCCGGTTTCCATATCGCTTTTTCAACACACCTACTCGGGAATGAATCTTGTGAACTGCTTTTTCCCGAACACTACAGGTGTTTAGAATGAAGATCTCAGCATCTTCTTCCGACTCAGTCTGAGTGAACCCATTTTTTTTCAGCAAACCGACCATTTTCTGGCTGTCATACTCGTTCATCTGGCAGCCCCATGTTTCTATCTTAAATCTTGGCATGCAACTTTTTCTCCTGATATGTTAAATGAATTCTGAAGAACCCAGGGATGATCAAAATCATAAGTTGTCTTCAAATTTTAGTGCCCGCCCGGGGTTTAGAAGAGACTTTTGAAAATCCGCCCAAATTCCGGGACAAATTTGCTGTTCATTTCTGCAATATAAGCCTCAATTGCCATTGATGTATCCATTTTCAATGTTTCAGCAGCAATCTTTCTACATATATCTGTGCTGACTGAGGACACAATCTTCTTAATCACAGGGATTGAGGACGGAGTCATACTGAATTCCCGAAGCCCAAGGCCTAACAAGAGAAGTGTAAAGCTCGGATTTCCAGCCATTTCTCCACACAGAGATACTCTGATATCATGCTCCGAACCGGCTTCAAAGATATCTCTCAGCACACGGATCAATCCCGGGTGAAGTGGTTGATACAGGTAATTTATTTCATCGTTTGTGCGGTCAATTGCAAGAAAATACTGGATTAAATCGTTCGTTCCGACACTAAGAAAATCGACTCGTTGAGCAAGAAGGTCCGGTATGGCTGCGGCAGAAGGGACTTCAATCATGATCCCTGTTTTGAGATTGTGGTTAAACGGTATACGCTCCGCATCTAATTCACTCTTAACTGTTTCGAGGAAATCCAAAACAGATTCCAATTCATCAGTGCCGCTTATCAGGGGAAACATGAGACGAACCTGGTCAGAAAGAGCAGAAGCCCGGAGAATTGCCCGGAGCTGTGTACGGAAAATATCCTTTCTTTTCATGCAAAACCGCACGGCCCTTAATCCAAGTACAGGATTCTGTTGAGAAAAAGTCTCGAGAACTTCGTGAAAGAACTTTTCCCCTCCCAGATCAAGGGTTCGAATTACAATTTCTCCTTTCACATTTTCGACCAAATTTTTGTAAACATCAAGATGCTGTTCCTCGGTAGGTAAGTTTGGTGCAACTGTCAGGAAAATAAATTCCGAGCGATAGAGCCCGATCCCGTCAGCGTTGAAGAATCTTGCTTTTTCTACCTCTTCCTCAAGCTCAATGTTTGCCAGTAGTGAGACAGGGACCCCATCAAGTGTCACCGAATTCAGGTCAGACAGGAGCTTCAGTTCGCTCATCAGTTGTACACGCATGTCATGCTTCTGTCTGTACTGGCTGATTTCCCTTTCCGTGGGTCTAATCAGCACCTGTCCTTCTACACCGTCCACAATTATCATGTCCCCTTCATCCGTATTCCTTGTCACATCGTGCAGACCGACTACAGCTGGCAAACCGAGTGCTTTCGCTATAATTGCGGTATGGGTCGTCTTCCCTCCGAGGTCCGTGGCAATTCCAACAATATTTGGATTGGAAAGAAGCTTTAAATCAGATGGATGAATTACCTGAGCAACTAAAACGGTCGGCTCAGTAATTACGATCGAGTCAATTTCCTTCAATTTGTCCTTGTGCATCAGGTTATGAACGACTCTACTGGAAATGTCGTGAAGATCTTCTGTTTTATCTTTTAGATATGCATCATCAATACCTGAAAACTGTTTCAGAAGTTCATTCATGGTGGTGTTAAATGCATGTTCGGCATTGTGTTTGTGTTTCTTGATGTGTTCAATGGTCCTGTTCATGAGGAGCGTATCGTCCAAAACCAGAAGATGAGCATCAAATATTGCCAGATTACTGGCGGACAATTTTTCTGACATGGACCTTTTGAGTTCCTCAATTTCCTGTTTTGTTGTTTTAACGGCCTGAAGAAACCGATCCAGCTCTGTCTGAATATCCTCTTCAAGGACACAATAAAAAGGTATCAATTCCCGAATTACCTGGCTGTTGTTTAGTAGAACAACTCTTCCCAGGCCCACGTCAGGGACAACACCGGTACCGCGCATGAGGGTCTCGGGACTCATGGATCATTCCCCTTCATCAAACTGTCTTTCAATCAAGGAAGCAATGGCAATCATGGCTTTTTCTTCATCCGGGCCCTGAATGATAAAATCGAGTTCTGTCCCAACGGGAGCGGCCAGCAATAGAACACTGAGGATGCTCTTTCCGTTTGCCTCCACGTTGTCTTTTGTAATCTTGATTTCAGATTTAAAAGTTTCTCCCAATTGAACCAGCTTGGCAGCGGCGCGAGCGTGAAGACCCAGTTTGTTGCCTAACTTAACTTTTTTTTCAATCATTTCATAGCCTCTTCATTGACAGAATATCGCTAACTTTGTAAATGTTTTTCTGCCCCTGCTGCTTTACCTTTTCTGCAAACTCTGACAAGTCGTTGAATATATTCATGGTTGTTATTGCTTTGATCAACATTGGCAGATTCACGCCTGTCACAATTTCAACATGAAAGTTTTTTGAAAGAGAAATCATGATATTAGTTGGAGTTCCACCAAACATATCTGTCAATACCAGCACGCCATCGCCCTGATCAAGCTTTTTCAAAAGTTTCTCAATCCTACGGGTGGCAACGGTTGGGTCATCGTCCCATTGAATAGAGTATGCCCCAACATTGTCACGTTCACCTATGATCTTGAAGCAGGTCTTCATTATTTCATCAGCAAGGCTACCATGGGTCACAATCAGAATTCCAATCATTATTCCCTCTCAGTTCCCGGAAGGAAATTTCGTCCTCACGCGGGATGTAGAAAACTCCATCATCTGTTTTCTTGCCGCAACCTCAATCAGGTTCGCAATGCTTCTACCAGGTCCAACGGGAATCTGAATCAAAGGGATCTCGATTCCCAGATATGATTTTATCAGATTCCTCTCCTCTATATCACCGGAATCGCCAGGCTCTCTGGCCAGAAATCTTCCAAGATCCTGGCTCGATAATCGACCGTTCCCTTGTTTTTTCATTTCGGCCTTCCATTCCGGCCAGTCCATAAGTTCTACGACTGCGTGCAGGTCCTTTTTCTTTCTGAGCGCCGCGATTCCATACAAGAGATCGACATCAATTATACCCACGCCCCTGATCTCCATCCAGCCGCCTGCAAACTTGCGCGACACAGTGGCTGTGACGCCACCCTGGCGGTTTTTATACAGCAACGTACTGTCATCCGCTACAAGGCGGTGTCCCTTCATAATCAGGTCAAGGCAACACTCACTCTTTCCGATACCGCTCCGACCAAGGATTAAAATACCCACCCCGAACAAGTCCATCATATTCCCATGGACTGTCTGAGTAGGAGCGGTTAACAGGTGAAATAACTCCAGCAACTTGTCTGTGAGTATTTTATCATTCATCTCGACACCGATCAATGGTAAGCCTGCATTCTGGCACGCAGCGGACCACTTATCTGATATTGGCGCGTTTTCAGAAACAAAGACGCATGCAGCTTCAGCTTTCTTGAGATGTTCGGCAACAAAGACAGGATCAAGGTTCGAACCGGACAATGAAACCAATTCTGAATCTGTTTCATTGAGATCATCCGGAACCATTATGATAATCGCACCTGGAAGTGTTTTGTCAATTCCCCTTTCAAGCAGGTGTCTGAACCGATAAATTTCAATCGGAGCAGCGAGAAATATCTCATCAAGAGCTGGCACCTCAGTCAAATAATGGCAATGAATTGCCTCTACCGAGAAATTGAGGTTCGGATCCAATAGGTTCTTTAGTGAGAGTTTAGATTTCATACTCGCATTCTTCAATGATCCGGCGCAGCGCTTCCGGGTTCAGATAGTCCGAAATATTGGTGGACAGCCCATACTTGCTGATCATTCTTGAAATTGCTGCAAGCGCCGCAAGGTGGATTGTACCGGATTTTTTCCGCGTAAGAACCGTAAAAATAAGAAATACCGAGTTCCCATCATGAGCATCAAACTCAATACCTTCAGAGGAGTATCCAACGAATATTGACATATCCGGCTCAATCATATCTGTCTTGCAATGGGGGATAGCAATACCATTGACAATTCCCGTGCTTCCGAGTTGTTCCCTTTTCAGTAATTGATGGAAAACTTCAGAAGCGGCAATATCATCGGGTAGTATGGAAAGTGCCTTGGCCCGGTCTGTTATCTCACGAAGAACCTCCGTCTTTCCAGTCTGTTTAAGTTCAAAAATATTGTTTTCAGGTACGTAATCCCTAACGCACAGAAGAGTATGTGTCATGCTCTCACCCTGTCTGTCTACTGAAGGGAAACAATTCCCAACGTATTGTCGTCCTGGCGAAAGAGCACAGTCAATGCCTCGCCTGACTCGTGGTTACGAAAAATAACAAATGGGTTTGGACCATTTTCAAGTTCTAGAGCAGCTTCCTGCACCGTCATTGGTTTGAACCGGGTAAGGGAAAGAGACACGATTCTTGTACCTTTTTCTGCAAATGAATCATCGTTGCTTTCCATTGAACTCTCAACTGAAACTCCGTCTTTTCGTTTTCTGGAAACTCTCGTTTTCAATTTCTTGGCCTGCCTCTCAATTTTATCGAGGGCGCTCCCTATGGACGCATACATATCATTCGTTGTTTCCTTTGCCACAATTTTATCGGTGCCTGCTTTCACAATCACTTCCACAGTGTGTCGGTGCTTTTCAACAGACAGAGTTACGGAAACATCCAGGATATTGTCCACAAAACGGGAAATTTTCTTCATTTTATCAGTTGTAAATTGTTTCAAGGCGTCAGTTACTTCAGTTCCTCTGCCAGTAAATTCAATGTTCATTGCTCCTCCTATAGATTTTTTTTCGTTCAGAAGACGATACGATTCCGAGTTCTTCCCTATACTTGGCAATTGTCCTTCTAGCAATATCAATTCCATGGGCCTTCAATATGTTTGCTATCCCGGTATCACTATATGGTTTTTGTTGACTCTCCGTTTCCACAATCTTTTTGATTTTTTCCTTAACAGCAAGAGACGAAACATCCTCTCCATTTGTTGAAGTGATTCGGGCATTGAAAAAGAAGCGAAATTCAAACAATCCCCGTGGAGTATGCATGTATTTATTCTTAACCACTCTTGCCACTGTAGATTCATGCATACCAATATCCTCAGCAACTTCCCTTAAGGTTAACGGCCTCATCCTTTCAACACCATAGTCCAGAAATTCACGTTGGCGGGTTACAATGCTGCGCGCGACTTTCAAAATTGTGTGCTGGCGATTTTGAATGCTTCGAATAATCCAGATGGCGGATTTCAATTTCTCCTTCACATATCGTCTGGTTTCCTGTTGCTCAGGATTGAGTTTGCTTTTATTGGTGACAATCGCCGAATAACTTCGGTTAACGCGCAGGTGTGGAAGGCCATCGTCATTGAGCTGAATCTGGTATTCATCACCCACTCTATAAACAAAGACATCCGGTACGATGTACTGCGGACGGGACGTGCTGAATTTCCTTCCCGGTTTCGGCTCCAGCTTTCGGATAAACGCGATATAAACGGACAACTCATCTGAATCCAGTCCCAGATCTGTACAGATACTATTATATTTCTGATCTCCGATATCGTGCAGGTAGTGCTCGATTAATCGGCGAAGGATCTCGTCACTTTCAAATCCTAACTGCTTCACCTGCAACCACAGGCACTCTTCCAGGGACCGGGCCCCTACCCCGGTCGGGTCCAGATCCTGAATTGCCTCTATGGCTGATTGAACTGTTTCAGGTTTTGTTCCCATTTCTTCAGCAAACCATAAAATCAGATCATCCGCTTCAGGAGGCGATTTTAAATAGCCGTCTTCGTCCAGATAACGGAGCAAACCTTTGGCAATTTCCAGAGTTTTGTCAGCCATGAGATTCATTTGCAGCTGCCATTCGAGGTGTTCATAGAGAGAAATAGGTTTTGAAACAAAATTCTCGTAAGAAAAATCATTGGCCTCTGATAAAGTTCTTGTTGATCGGGATGATGGAATGTATTGATCATCCACAGCATTCTTAAAGTATTCTTCAAGATCTAATTCATCAGAGTGAAAGTCGTCTTTCACCTCCTCATTATGTTCCTGAGGTGTCTGTTCCGCAATGCTGTCAGAAACAGAGACATCCTCCAGCAAGGGATTCGACACGAGCTCTTCACGAATCTCATCCTGAAGCTCAGGAACCGTCATCTGCAAAAGCTTTATCGCCTGCTGCAACGCAGGCGTTAAGGTGAGTTTTTGAGTGAGTTTTAGGTTGAGTTTCTGTTCAAAAAGAGCCATCAGTTTAGTGTAAACTCCTTTCCAAGGTAAACTTCCCGAATTAACGGATCATCTGCGATTTCAGCTGGACTTCCTTTTCTTAGCACCTCACCCCTTGATAATATATAGGCGTTATCCGTAATTCGCAACGTTTCCTGAATATTGTGATCGGTGATAATAATTCCAATTCCCTTTTCCCTGAGCTTCAGTATATTTTCCTGAAGTTCACTGATTGTGATCGGGTCAATTCCGGCAAAAGGTTCGTCCAGAAGAATAAAAAGGGGCTTGGCCGCAAGTGCCCGCGCAATTTCAACTCGACGCCTTTCTCCCCCTGAGAGCAGGGAACCCTTGATATTTTCTACCCGCTTCAATCCGAATTCATCCAGAAGACTTTCCACTGTCGCATGGATTTCATCTTTTTTGAGGTCATCAAACTCCAATACAGCTTGAATGTTCTGCCTGGCGGTAAGACCCCTGAAAATTGAAGGTTCCTGGGGGAGATAGCCAATTCCGTTGCGTGCCCGGATATACATCGGTTCCTGAGTTAATTCCTTTTCATCCAAAGTCACAGAACCTTCGTCGGGCGAAATGATGCCCGCAATCATATAAAATGTAGTACTTTTCCCTGCCCCGTTTGGTCCCAACAGTCCTACAACACGACCTGATTCAATTTCAATTGACACATCCCGGACTACGGCTTTCCCACCGTATCTCTTTGTCAGATGATCCGTTTTTAACACATGGTTCATAATGCCAGTTGTATCCTTACTTTTTTCTTGCCGCTGTACACGGAAATTCTACCGGTAATTGTAGATAAAGTCAATTTGCTCCCGGTGATACGATTTCCGTTCTTATCTGTTACCTCCGCGTTCCCCAGCATCAAAACAACATGTTGTTTCTTCATCACAATTAATAGGTCGGCACGGCCTTTTCTAATCTGCAGCCCGGAAAACTTGGCGTCAAAAAAGATAGCCCCCCACTCATAGATATATGATTGCGGGGCTTTCACTGCCACTTCTTCCATGGTGGTCTGTACATTGCCAAAGAGATGTGCGAACCCACCTTCACTCCCTGTGGCATTTTCGGACGAGAGGGTCAGGGATTTTTCCCCCTTACCTCGCAATTGCGTCATCTGGTAATGATCGGTCGCAATATATTCTTTATTCTGCACTTTCATCATCCCAGCGCTGGAGAATGACCGGCTATCTTCGTCCCAGATAATTGCATTCGTCAGCTGGATGGCATCACCTGCAATATGGGCAGAATCGGCAAGAAACTGGCGATGCCTCATTTCCCCGTGTATGTTTCCATTTATTTCAAAATTGCCATTTTGTTCGAGGACACCCTCATTTCCCGTGGCCCATCCGAATCCAGCTCTTCTAATCTCAGGAAGCCGGATATTCGTGTCTTTTGTTGAATGGGCACCCGAAATATCTGTACCTCGGAAGCTCGTGGCCATATGATGACCATTTGGAGCCATCGCATACAGTTTAGAGTTCAGGAGAGAGTATGAACCCTCACCGGTACTTACAAAGGTATCTTGTGATTGAACAACGGACCAAGGGAAAGTCAATTTGTCATTTTTCAGAGTCGCACCTGGAAGATGAGTAACGCGTCCGCTTTCCTGAAGACATACCGGTGTTGGAAAGGTTCCATTCCACATTCCAGAGTTTCTCCAAAGAGTCGCTTCTGAAAATCTGGCAGTTGAATGAGGTGACAGGATGATTTCACCCCTGCCAACCAGGGAAAGTTGACCGGTCCTAGTATTCACGAATACGGCATCCCCTGTCGATTCAAATCCCATGTCCCCAGTTGTTCTCAATCGAACGCCCTTTACAAATGTAAGCGTCTCTTTCTTGAGGCTGGCGATACCGACTTCTCCCCGAATGAGAATGCCGTCCCTGGAATTATAGAATTGTGCGTGTTTTTTTGCGATCAATTCACTGTCAGCCATCTTCACAACATATCCCTGTCCTTTGAAAACACCATTATTCAGAATTGCCTGAAATGGGCCCGCTCCGGAAAGAATTCCATCTTTAAAGATGGCTGGGGGTGTAAATGATACCACGATGCCTTCCTGAGCAGAAGATAAGGAAATGGTGCCAAGAAGTAGAACAGCCTCCCCTTTCAATTCAGCTGATCGTGCTGTCAATTTCCCCGTAATTCCCGCCATTTCCAACACGGGCAATGTCAGATTAACAATAGTCTCACTTTGAACAGCCTCTTTGAAATGAAGTGTCGCGTAAGACTTTCCGTTACGATACAGGATATGGATGCCGCTTTCCATTCGTGTACTGCCGGATTCTGCCGGCAGAGATTCTGTGCCTGAGACAGGCGTATTTACGGTTTGCTGCTTGCTCCCACGATTAATATTTCCAATCACAATGGCAATCAGAACCAACATGGCGGCCAGCAAAGATAGTTGGATTCTTCTTACTTTATTCATCTCCGTCTCAAATCAACAAGATTCAATTGGAAGTACATCCGACGATTCCATTTAACCTTCTCAACACTGAAGACAAGGTCAGCGGACTCAAATTTCTGAATTCGTTCGTCAAGGTGGACTTTATTGTACCCAATAACCTCGAAGCGATGAAGCCCATCGCTGGCTTCAAACTTGATGTGGCGGCCATTTATCAGTTCGGGTTCTGTTTCTATAATTACATCCTTCACCATGAACACTGGTTGCGGGTTCCCAATTCCGAATGGCTCGACTTTTTTTAATTGCTCGTAAAAAACATCGTCGATCAGACTGAATTCAACTTCACAATCTATTTCAATCTTGGGAGTAAACAATTCCTCCGGGAAATGCTGAAACAAATATTCATTGACGCCCTCCTTCAGTGCCTGCAAGTTATCCCGCTTCAGGGTAATGCCTGCAGCTTGTTGATGACCGCCGTAACTGCTCAGAAGTGACTCAAAATTTTCCAGTACATCAATGATGTTAATGCCCTCGATACTGCGTATGGACCCAAAAGCCATATCATCTTCAATACTTACAATGCCAACCGGGCGATAGTGCTTCTTCTGGACCTTGGAAGCCACGATACCAATTACTCCCTTATGCCAGTCTGTTCCGGAAAGGAGAAGGAAACGGGTATTCTCCATGTCTTCCTGTTCAATCTGATTCATCACCATGGATTCCAGTGTTTTTTCCAACCGCTGGCGCTCCGCATTTTTCCGATTCATATACTTGGCATATTCACGGGCATCGGTTTCCGTATTGGTCGTAAACATCTCAATTGCGTTTGTCGCATCACCCAGCCTGCCCAACGCGTTAATTCTCGGGGCAATCTTGTAGCTGATATCCACAGAAGCGATGCTTTCCCTGTCGATATTGCAACTCTCAAGCATGGCCTCAAGCCCACGTGTCGATGTCTTCTGGATGGCCTTCAGACCTTCTTTTACAAGAATACGGTTCTCGCTGAGAAGCGGAACAAGATCAGCTACGGTACCTATAGATACAATTTTCAACGCAAAATCCAAGGTTTCTGTGAGAGAAGTCCGTTGGGACAATGCCTGCACAAGTTTGAACACCACTCCCACACCGGCAAGTGGCTCATGTTCAAATCCACTGCCCGGCACTTTGGGATTAAGAATGGCCACCGCCTTATCCGGCAATTCCTTGTCCGGTTCGTGGTGGTCAGTAATAATTACGTCTACCCCCATCTCCGTGAGGGCGTTGACCTCTTCAACAGCCTTTATTCCACAGTCGACAGTTATCAAAAGACGAAATGGGAACTGTTTTCTTTCTTCAATGAGTTTGTCTACTTTAACCCCATATCCATCTTTGAAGCGATTTGGAAGGGTATATGTTACGTCCCCTCCAGCTTCAGTGAGAAATTGTTTGAGGATCACAATGGCGGATATTCCATCTACGTCATAATCTCCATAAATTATGATTTTTTCCTTCCGGTCCAGTGCTTCAACAATGCGAGTTACAGCTGCCTCCATTCCTTTCATCAGGAATGGGTCATGGAGATCCTCCATGGTACCGTTGAAGAATCTCTCTACTTTGTCAGGCGTATCGATTCCCCGGATAACAAGGAGTTTCGCAAGAAACTCCGGAATTTGATTTCCCGTAGTGAGTCGGGAAACCGATTTGACGTCAAATTGTTTTAGAGACCATTTATACATTCTGCTCTACTTTAATTATTTTCCCGATATGTCTGAATTTTTTATATCTTTGTTCCTGCAGTTCCTCTGGTTTTAACCGAGCCAGTTTCTTCAGCTCCTTGCTTACACACTCGCCTGTTTTATCAATTGCAGCTTTGGGATTGGCATGGGCTCCGCCAATCGGCTCAGGAATTATCTCGTCAATGATGCCGAATTCTTTCAGAGACGGACCTGTAAATCTCAAAGCGCGGGCAGCATCTTCGGCCTTTGAAGCATCTTTCCACAGGATGGAAGCGCATCCTTCCGGTGAAATGACAGAGTAGATGGAATACTGCAGCATCAGCACTTTGTTTGCAACGGCAATGCCCAACGCTCCCCCACTTCCACCTTCTCCAATGATAACTGTGATGATTGGAACTTCCAATGAAGCCATCTCTCTGAGATTCCGTGCAATTGCTTCTGCCTGACCCCGTTCCTCCGCGTCAATGCCTGGATAGGCCCCGGGTGTGTCCACGAGCGTAATAACCGGAATCTGAAATTTTTCGGCTAATTTCATCAATCGAAGTGCTTTACGGTATCCTTCAGGACGGGACATGCCAAAGTTTCGAGCTATCTTTTCTTTGGTGTCGCGGCCTTTTTGATGACCAATCACGCAAACCGATCTTCCATTGAAGCGACCAAAGCCTCCTACAATTGCCGAGTCATCGGAAAAATTACGATCCCCATGCAATTCAGTAAAATCCTCTATCAAGCTATCAATGTAGTCCATTGTATAGGGACGGTTTGGATGACGTGCTACCTGTGTTATTTGCCATTCATCAAGATTCTTGTATATGTTCTTTCTTAATCCGTTGATTTTTTCCTCAAGGAGATTGGCTTCGTCTATCTTATCAAATGCCAGTGCGGTTTCCAGCTTGTTGTAATTCCCGGCAAGCTCTTTTTCAAAGGGAAGAAAATAAATGCTCATCAATACCTCTCGTGTAAATCAATACAGTGAATTGTTACAAAATTGTCCATTTCTGTCAACCGGCGCAATAGTATTGCGGGGATTTTACCGGCTCGTGAGTAGAATATTGAACATTCCTGAGAAATGTCGCCTTTTCGATTCTTCAGGTTGTAGATTTCAGTAATTTCCCGGTGAGACCGCGTCAAATTTTCGCTATAATGGGAGCATGTGAAAAAGCAAAGCCATTGGAGGAATTTTTGAACAGAAAGATAAGATTCGTAACAGCTGCCAGTTTGTACGATGGTCACGATGTCTCCATTAACATAATACGACGGATTCTTCAGGCACAGGGAGCGGAAGTAGTACATCTCGGCCACAATCGTGGTGTGGATGAGGTGGTACAAACCGCCCTTGAAGAAGATGTTCACGGCGTTTCCATCTCTTCCTATCAGGGCGGCCACATGGAATATTTCAAATACTGTCGGCAGTGTCTGGACGATGCCGGGTTGCAGCATGTAAAGATATTCGGTGGTGGCGGCGGTGTAATAGCCCCGGATGAGATCACTGAACTGGAAGCTTCTGGAATTACAAAGATTTTTTCTCCGTCAGATGGCAAAAAAATGGGCCTTGAAGGGATGGTACGCTACATGCTGAATCAGTGTAATTATCCACTGTTTGAGGAGAGCAATCCCCTCTCCGAGTTCAATTCATCACTCTTTTCCCGCATTCAAAAAGGTGACAAAAGTGCCATTTCGAGAGGAATATCCGTCATCGAGAATGAAAGCCTCCAGCAGTCCGGAAAAAGTTCCCTGGAAGAAATCCTTACCAGTGAAATTAAGAAGAATAACAACAATGCGATTCCTGTTGTGGGTGTAACCGGTACCGGTGGCGCAGGAAAATCCTCGCTGCTGGACGAACTTTTGCGGAGATTTGTTTCACAGTATCCTGAAATGAAAATTGCAGTGATCTCAATTGACCCATCAAAACGGAAAAGCGGCGGGGCTCTTTTGGGTGATCGGATTCGTATGAACACCCTCCCCCACTCCAACATCTATATGCGTTCTATGGCCACAAGGGGCAGCAATAAATCCGTATCAACGGCCGTTCATCAGGCATCCATGCTTCTCAAACTTGCGGGAACCGATTTGATTATTGTTGAAACATCCGGAATTGGTCAGAGCGACACTGAAGTTGTAGATATTTCCGATATCCACGTCTATGTAATGACATCTGATTACGGTGCAGCCACCCAGCTTGAAAAAATTGACATGATTGACTATGCCGATGCCATTGTGCTGAACAAATTTGACAGAAAAGGGTCCACGGACGCGCTGCGGGATGTTCGCAAGCAATATCGGCGGGCACATCTCCTGTGGGACGCACCTGACGAGACTCTTCCGGTTTATCCCACGATTGCCAGTCGCTTCCATGATGAAGGAGTAGATTCCTTCTTCAGCCACCTCATGGACATTGTCAACACCAAGCTGGATACTACCTTCGCAGTACCGGAAGAAATTCCATTCAATTATCCCCGGACCCACAGCGTGATTCCACCGGGCCGCATCCGATATCTCAGTGAGATTGCAGATAACCAATTCCGGTATCATCGCTATACCGAGGAACAGGCAGGGCTCGCCTGCCGCCTTCAGGCACTGGAAACAACACTGGGAACTCTAAAAGAACCGGATAACTTTGAGACTCCAGGAAGCATCGCGAATACCGAAGTGAACAAGGGAACATCTGTGGTGAAACTGGCACATTTTCATCCGGGGAAAGACACCCTGAAGGATCTGGAAACCGCTATTTCCAAAATTCAAACACATATTGATGCCTTCTACCTGAAAGAACTCCGGGAATGGGACCATTTCAAGTCCCTGTACCAGCAGGAAAAACTTTTAACCCGGACCCGAAATCAGGAAATTGAAAACAACCTTTCAACAACTTCTCTCTCCGGACTTAGAATTCCCAGGATATCCCTTCCCGGCTATCGTGACTGGGGCGATATTCTCAAGTGGAAAGCAAAAGAAAATGTGCCGGGAATGTTTCCGTTCACTGCCGGTGTGTTCCCATTCAAGCGAAAGGAAGAAGATCCGACCCGTATGTTTGCCGGTGAAGGCTGCCCGGAACGGACCAACAAGCGCTTCCATTACCTTGCATCCGGTCAGAATGCCGCGAGACTTTCCACAGCTTTTGATTCCGTCACACTTTATGGTTATGATCCGGCAGTCCGACCTGACATCTATGGGAAAATTGGCAATGCCGGAGTATCGATTGCAACAGTTGATGACATGAAAAAATTGTACTGTGGTTTCGACCTGTGCGACCCAAAGACATCGGTTTCAATGACCATCAACGGCCCTGCCCCCATGCTCCTGGCTATGTATTTCAACACAGCCATAGACCAGCAGGTTGAAAAATATCTTCGCTCAGAAGGGAAACTGGAAGAAGCGACGAAGGTGAAAGAAGAATACTTCAAGAAAAGACAGGTTGAAATGCCACAGTACAGCTCCGATGTTCCACTTGAAGGAGATCGGGCTTTCGGCCTTTTCACACTTGGTATTCCTGGCTACGAACTGATAGACCCGGCCGTATATGCGCGTATCAAAACTGAAACGATCAAGAGTGTCCGGGGAACCGTTCAGGCAGATATCTTGAAGGAAGATCAGGCACAGAACACCTGTATTTTCTCCACAGATTTTGCCATGAAAATGATGGGAGATATTCAGGAAAGTTTCATTTCTAATGGTGTTCGCAACTATTATTCGGTCAGCATATCCGGGTACCATATTGCAGAAGCCGGAGCAAACCCCATAACACAACTTGCTTTTACATTGGCAAATGGCTTTACTTACGTAGAGTACTACCTGTCCCGGGGAATGGACATTGACCAGTTTGCGCCCAATCTCTCCTTCTTCTTTTCCAATGGTCTGGATCCTGAATATTCTGTAATTGGCCGGGTGGCAAGAAGAATCTGGGCAGTGGCGATGAAAAAACGCTATGGTGCAAACGAGCGCAGTCAGAAGCTCAAATATCACATTCAAACATCCGGGCGCTCCCTGCATGCCCAGGAAATTGATTTCAACGACATCAGAACCACTCTTCAGGCGCTCACCGCCATCTATGATAATTGCAACTCCCTTCATACAAACGCCTATGATGAGGCCATAACCACACCCACGGAAGAATCTGTTCGACGGGCACTGGCCATTCAGTTAATTATCAACCGGGAATTTGGAATGGCAAGAAATGAAAATCCCCTCCAGGGCTCTTTCATCATTGAAGAATTGACCGACCTTGTGGAAGAGGCTGTGCTGATGGAGTTTGGACGTATTTGCGAACGGGGCGGTGTGACGGGAGCAATGGAGAGCATGTATCAGAGAAGTAAAATTCAGGAAGAATCCATGTACTATGAAAGACTGAAATATTCGGGGGAATTGCCCATAATCGGAGTCAATACTTTTGAACGACCAGCCCATCTTACCGGGCAGGAAAAGGCTCCGACAGAGCTTATCCGTTCCACCGAAGAAGAGAAGAAACAACAGATTCAAAATCTGGGACTCTTCCATCAGCGGAATATCGGCATCGTTGATGAGAAATTGAAAGAATTGCAGAGAATTGCGGCCTCAGGAGACAATATCTTTGATTATCTAATAGATACAGTAAATTATTGCTCCCTCGGTCAGATCACCTTCTCATTGTTTGACGTGGGTGGACAGTACCGCAGAAGCATGTAATTCAGAGAAAGGTGTTTACCGGGCCTGAAGCCAGGGGAGCATCTTCTCAGCCAGTGAAGAAAAGGCCTCTTTGCGATGGCTGATTTGATTCTTGTCTTCGATTGAAAGCTCCGCAAATGTCTTATGAAATGAAGGAAAATAGAAGATCGGATCATAACCGAAACCGTCGTTCCCGGCCAAATCAAATGCAATCCGACCCTCTGCCTTTCCCTCTGCCGTTGCGATCACCTTCCCCTTAAAAGCACAGGTGGCGGCACAGCAAAATCTGGCAGATCGATTTTCCTTTCTTGTCACAGTATCCATCTTTTCAAGGATTCGCAAGCAGCGTTCACTGTACGGCATCTCCGGACTGAAATACCTTGCGGAGTAAATACCCGGCTCCCCGTTCAACGCATCAATTTCCAGGCCGGAATCGTCCGCGACGATAGGAAATGTGACCTTTTGTGAGTAGTAGACTGCTTTTTGAATGCTGTTTTCAAGGAAAGATGAACCGGTTTCTTCGAAATCAGGGTCCGTACCAGTTTCTACAAGGGATTTTATCTGAACAACACCGCGGAGTATTACTTCCAGCTCACGAATTTTGTGTTTGTTCCCGGTGGCAAATATGATTGTGTTCACTGGTTCAGGGCTTGGCGCTGAAATGACATCAATTTATCAATTCCGCTGAGTCCCACGTTCAGCATTTCGTCCATTTCTTTTCTGGAAAACGGTGCGCCTTCAGCAGTGCTCTGGATCTCGATCAGGGTACCTTCTGAAGTTGCCACGATATTCATGTCCACGCCCGCATTAGAGTCTTCTCCATAATCCAGATCCAGCAAGATATCTCCATTCACGATTCCAACGGAAATCGCTGCTGCCTGGCTTAAGATTGGAGTCTGTTGAATCGCCCGTTCCCGTAACAACTGTTCTACAGCGAGGGAAAGTGCCACAAATGCTCCGGTTATAGACGCTGTCCTTGTGCCGCCATCTGCCTGAATTACATCGCAGTCAATGAGGATTGATCGCTCCCCGAGAATTTGACGATCCACCACCGCTCTGAGGGATCGGCCGATGAGTCGTTGAATTTCTACACTGCGCCCCTGCTGCTTGCCCTTAACAGATTCTCTTGTATTTCGGTTTCCAGTAGCGGCAGGAAGCATTGCATACTCTGCCGTCACCCAACCGAGACCCTGTTCCTTAAGAAAAGGCGGAACCTTTTCTTCAATCGTTGCGCTGCAGATGACCCGTGTTCTCCCGAATGAAATCAATACCGAACCTGCCGGATACAATTGGAAACCCGGAATAATTTCTACTTTTCTTAACTCATCATTTTGTCTCTTTAATCTTCTTGTCATCTGGTGTTCTCCATAATTTCTACAGGTCAATATGTTCAATCCTGTTAAAATTACCTCCAAGGAAACGCTTGCTCAAGGAAGCGAATCCCTCCGGGTAATCTGTTACAAATATCTCTGTTTTCCCATTACCATCCTTAAACCGGTACTTTTCGCAGAGAATGTCCCGAATAGGCTCTGCAGAGTCTACCAGCTTAAGCATTGGGTACATTTCCTGAATCGTCTGCTTCAACATTGGGTAGTGGGTACATCCCAGAATCAGTGTATCGATATCTTCTTTTAGAAGTGGCCCCAGGTACATTGAAATTGCCTTTTCAGAGATTTCCCCTGAAATCAGTCCCTCCTCCACCAATGGAACCAGAAGTGGAGCCGGCGAGCCGAAAATCTTCAGGTCCGGATTAATTTCTCTCAATCTATTTTGATATTTTCCGGATGAAATCGTGGCCTGAGTTCCAATGATGCCGATTCTACCGTTCCTGGTTGTACCAGCGGCCCGCCTTGCGCCGGGATGAATTACACCGGTGACCGGGATATCTCCCGCATACTCCCGTAATGCCGGAATCGCGTACGCGGATGCTGTATTACATGCGACAATCAGTACATCAATACCCTTGGTAAGTAGAAAAGACGCGTTCTGCTTCGTATATCGCACAATCGTCTCACTGGATTTCGTGCCATAGGGAAGCCGTGCGGTATCCCCGAGATAGTAATAATTCACACCGGGAAATGCAACACGCAAAACCTTCAAAACAGTCAACCCTCCGGCTCCTGAATCAAAAATACCAATTCTCTTCACAAGTTGCTTTACTCTATCCATAACCCGTTGAGTGTAATACAGGGGAATGCTCATTGCAACAGCATTGAGTAGGTTAAAGGTTAAGTGGAAGGTAAGGTTGAGTAAAGGCGTGGTAATGAGTGATGCCGTGCCCCCGGCACTGTGATGAGTGATGGGTGATGAGTAAAAAAAGCGAGAATTGACCATATCCCTCTCTTGTCTTCCTCCTACACCTACTCCTACTCACGTGTGTTTTGACCGGGATCGGCGCTGTGATGGGAACCGGACAGCGATTTGCCAATGACCGTATTTTCCCCTTTTATCTTCCATTCGACATTTAGCACTTAAAACTCAACATTTGGCGCTTGCGCCAAGAGAGGCACCTGGGTTCTATCTCTTGTCATGCTGTATTAGTTCGATGGGAGCCATTCACTTCTATAAAGGCAACCAACAGCCATCACTGGGACTGTTCGGCTCAATGATGACTTTTTGTCCCTCTAAGGCAGCGGAGAAATCGTCAACTTCAAATGCAACATGCGGAACGGTTTTGACTAGGTCAGGATATGGGGCATTTTCCCAGTATCTCTGCCACTGTATTCCGAATGCGTTGCGGGTATGATCATTGACCGTCATTATTAGATGAGGTAAATCGATTTCTCCTTCAAGTCTTGAATTTGTTGGAATTCCGAGATGATTGTATTTCATATTTTTCCTCTTTAAATTCGTTTTCATTCCAAGTCCTCAGCCACCTAACATCACATTCACCGACTTGTCTGCTACAGCACCTTGTCAGAGCCAAACTCAGTTAAGACAATACGGTGCCTGCTGACGAAACCGGCCCTCGTAATCGCCTTTTTACTGCCCGTATTGTCCGCCTCACAAGAACAAATCGGGCTGAGGCCTCGCTCGTAGCAAAACATTTTAGTACGTGAGAGAATATAGCTGCCCACACCCTTCCGGCGACGTTTCTTAGCTACTATCATGCCTAAATCGGCATAAGGCTTTTTTGGGTTCTGCTGATTCGGCACTCGCTTGTCGCGATAAGCTTTCCATCTTCCCGGAGAACAAAAATATGATGCTTATCCATCACTGAGTGAATATACCCTTTGAGGTTTTCGTATCCGGTTTCGACACTGTCTAAGTCAATCGATCCGCTGGAGGCACAATAGTGGTCGAAAATATCAGCAAGATCATTCTTCGAAGCGAGATCAAAGGAAAACTGGTCCATTTCAGTGAATTCATCCGATATCTTCCGGTTGTCCTGAAACAGCAGAGTATGTACCTGACTACGGGTAGCGATATCCAGGCACAAAGAAAGGAAATACGAGTCATTCGTACCCGCCAGAGCACCCGAGACGCTGTGTTCATCGATAATATATGATAAAACAATTCCACCATGATTCGCATATTCCTGGGAGAGATGGAATACCACTAACTGCTTATCACTGTTAAGGCAGTAAAAACCAACCCTGGTACCATCCATTCTTATTTCATAATGGTCAGCGAACCCGGTCAGGGCCTCTTCCCAGTATGCATCCAGAGGTGCTGAAAGGGTTCTCAGATGCTCGAGTTTTAAATCCTCCAGTAAACTGGAATCTGGCAGCATAATTCCCTGATACATAATAAAGACTCCTGTATGTCTGTTTTTTCAGTGTACTATCGGTTATTTTCCGTGTCTTCATTCAACCTCAAGCTGCCCCGATTTCCGGCAGTAGGAGATAGAAACATAAGGGATTGGCAAGTTCCCTGTTTTTTCTGGAACTATCCACCATTCACTATTCACCATGCACGGGGACGCTTTGCGGCTCATGTGGCCTATCATGCTGTACGACGCCGGCAGAGATGACAAATTTGATGGCCTGCTCAATTGTAATGTCCAGTCTCCGAACTTTCTCAGGTGACACCATAACAAGATATCCGGATGTGGGGTTGGGAGTCGTGGGAATGAATACATTGATCAAAGGCTCCTGGTTCTGCGAGATTGCATACGTTTTTGATGCCCCCACATCAGAAGTAACAAAGCCGATAACCCATATTCCGTCCTTGGGGTATTCCAGCACAACAACTTTGTGAAACCGTTTGGAATCGCTGATTTTGAAGGCGTTCATAAACTGCTTGACTGCGGTGTAAACACCTTTTACGACAGGTGTTCTCAACATGAGAGAATCGAGCAAAGAAAATACCTTACTGCCAATATAGTTCCCTGCCAGCAGGCCTACAATAAAGATCAGTAGCAGAATCAAGAGAACCGATACAATGCTGACAACAGATGCCGGAATTGCGATTTCAGGAGCATAGAGTGCAAGCGATCGATTGATTAAGGGGCTTAGAATGCCATCCATCTTGTCGAAAATATAGTAAATTACCAGTAGGCTGACCAGAGCGGGTGTTATCACCAGAATTCCGGTGAAAAAAATTGTTTTAAATTTTCTACGCTTCATCATTGTCCACCCATTCATCCCCTTCCTGAGGCATCAGCAGGACGTCCCCGGTTTTTCGCCAGAATTTCATGAAATAGTCAACGCTTGACCCAATCGCCAATACCAGAACAATCCACAGAAAAACAATTCCTGGAACCCAGAGGAAATGGAATTTCTCACCAAGGATCAACAGTGAAATCGCGATAACTTGAAACACCATCTTGAATTTACCCAGCATGGAGGCCTGAATCACTATCTCATACGCCAGCGCAACCTGCCGCAATCCGGATACGGCAAATTCCCGGCCCACGATAATTACGACCATCCAGGCCGGCGCCAGGCCCATTTCCACAAGAGAAATAAATGCAGCAGAGATCAGAAGCTTGTCCGCAATCGGATCCAGGAGTTTTCCCATGCTGGTAACCTGTTTTTTTTTCCGTGCGAGATATCCATCAAAGAAGTCTGTAATGGAAGCAAGCCAGAAAATACCAACACCCAGCCAGACTTTTCCTTCAAAACGGGTCAACATGACGACGACAAGAATAGGGACAAGAAAAATCCTGAACAGTGTCAGATAGGTCGGGACATTAATGCGTGGTTTTGTCATCTTTCACCACTTTTATAATCACCTCACCCTTTTTGGCCATCTTGAGTTTTTCCCGGGCGATCATTTCTACAAAGAAAGGAGAATCAGCCCGGCGCATTTCTGATTTCTTTCGAATATCATCCATATGTTCTTTCAGGGCTGATTCCTCTTTCATAAGGGCTTCCCGTCTTTGTTTTAATGAAACAAAGGTTTTATAACCATCTGCCATGCTGTAAATGATAGCAGTCCAGACCAACAGGTAGCAGACCAGCAATACGCTGAGAATTGCAAAATTCCGGCTTTTGTTGGGCTTCTTTCGACGCATTCCGGTTCCGTACATCCTTACAGATATTTATCGAAAGGAGTTGTTCCTGCGTAGAGAGCTCCGTCTTCCAGTTCCTCCTCAATGCGAAGCAACTGGTTGTATTTTGCCAGCCTGTCCGTCCGGGAAGCGGAACCGGTTTTAATCTGACGGGTTCCCAGCGCCACTGCAAGATCGGCAATGATAGGGTCTTCCGTTTCACCGGAGCGATGGGAAACAACGGCTCCATACCCTGCCCTGTAGGCCATTTTGATAGCTTCAACTGTCTCGGTCACAGTTCCAATCTGATTCAGTTTAATGAGAATTGCATTGGCGATTCCCTTATCAATTCCTTCCTGGAGAATTTTTGTGTTGGTAACAAAGATGTCATCCCCGGTAAGCTGAATCCGGTTCCCCAGTCTTTCTGTCATTTCTTTCCAACCATCCCAGTCGTTCTGGGCCAACCCATCCTCAATCATGACGATGGGGTATTTGCTCACCCAATCTTCATACACTCCAATCATGCCACTGGAATCCAGTTTATCCCCTGTTGAAGACAGCACATACTTGCCGTCTATGTAAAACTCACTGGCGGCCGGATCAAGGGCAAGAAATACATCCTTTCCCGGTTCATAACCGGCTTTTTCAATTGCGGAAACGATCAATTTCAGTGCTTCTTCGTTTGATTTCAGGTTGGGCGCAAATCCACCCTCATCACCCACTGACGTTCTGTACCCTTTTTCCTTCAAAATAGATTTCAAGGTGTGAAACACTTCAGCACCATATCTCAATGCTTCTCTGAAAGTTAGAGCTCCGGCCGGGACAATCATAAACTCCTGGATGTCTACACGGTTATCTGCGTGGGCACCGCCATTGAGGATATTCATCATGGGAACAGGGATATCCCTTGCACAGGCACCTCCGAGATACTGATAGACCGGGAGCTCACTGTAAGCTGCTGCAGCCCTGAGAACAGCCATGGAAACACCGAGAATTGCGTTGGCGCCCAGTTTCTCCTTGTTCTCAGTTCCATCCAGTTCAATCATGAGTTCATCTATAAACACCTGGTCTCTCGCATCCAGGCCAATCA